>ERZ1047985.1179-NODE-1179-length-18274-cov-5.720566_pt1 | contig 18274 bp, 14 predicted proteins | sample MGYA00383097_ERZ1047985 | MGnify/ENA primary metagenome ERZ1047985 (study PRJEB29581, sample SAMEA5548367) | metagenome | biome: marine; feature: coastal; material: water | depth 50 m | study: Short-term variability in the microbial, nano- and picoplankton...
AATCTTTCCTTTACTCTTTTTCAAAAAACTAAGTCTGACAAGGCCATTGATGTTCTGAAAAACATAGACAATAAAGAAGAAGAAAATTGTCAAAATCGACTTTTGATGTATGCCAAATCACACCTAAATTCACTCCTGTCTAATCCAAACATTGACCCAAATAAAAAAGAAGTGTTAACTAATCTTTTTTACAACGAGCCTTGGTTAAAAACAATTATTTTCAAGTCTTTCGAAGAAAACAGACCCCTTTCAACTCAATTGAAAATGGATGTGGATTATCTTCTGAAGAACTAACCTAAAGATGTTGACGTCATAACGTTCCTCTTCGGGCTTGCTCAGCTTCAATAGACTCAAACAAAGCTTTGAAATTTCCCTTTCCAAAAGACTGTGCTCCTTTTCGCTGAATGATCTCAAAGAACATCGTAGGTCGGTCCAACACCGGCTTTGTAAATATCTGAAGCAAATAACCTTCCTCATCTCTATCCACTAAAATTCCCAATTCCTTTAAGATTAAAATATTTTCATCAATTTCTCCGCATCGATCCAAAACACTATCGTAGTAATCGCTAGGTACATGCAAGAACTCAACACCACGAGCCATCATTTCACTAACCGTTTCGATAATATCATCCGTAGCAACGGCAATATGTTGACAACCAGCTCCGCCATAAAAATCAATGTACTCCTCAATTTGAGATCGCTTTGCTCCATGTGCTGGCTCGTTAATTGGAAATTTTACCCGTCCATTCCCATTGCTCATCACCTTACTCATCAAAGCTGTGTAATGGGTAGAGATATCCTTATCATCAAATGTAATGAGGTTGGCAAACCCCATCGTTTTCCGATAAAAACCGGCCCATACGTCCATCTCTTCCCAACCCACATTTGCCACCAAATGATCGATGTGTTTTAATCCGATTGCATCAGGATTAAATGCAGACGTCTGAGAAATAAACCCGGGAAGAAAAACACCATTATACTTTTTGCGCTCCACAAAAATATGCACGGTGTCTCCATAAGTATGAATCCCCGAACGAACCACTTCTCCAAACTCGTCTTTTTCAACTGTGGGTTTTAAATAGGGCTTCGCTCCTCTTTGTGTTGTTTCTTCAAAAGATTTAGTAGCATCATCTACCCATAATGCGATGACCTTTACACCATCACCATGCTGTTTTATATGCTCCGATATTTCTCCTTCAGGACTCATGGGGCTTGTCAAAACCAAACGGATTTTGCCTTGTTGAAGCACATAGGAAGTTCTATCCTTGACTCCTGTCTCCAATCCTTGATAAGCTATGGTTTGAAAACCAAAACAATTCTTGTAATAAATAACGGCCTGCTTGGCGTTGCCTACATACAATTCAATATAATCAGTCCCCAAAAGAGGAAGAAAATCTTCAGCTTCTGAAACTATTTTTTTCAATTCATTATTCATATTTATGATCTCTTCTAATGTTAAATTATTTGCAATTTTATACTTAAACCCAAGACTTGTAATAGCGCTCATCACACAAATCAGCAGCAATACGAGTCATTTTTAAAGGCTTAAAAGTATCCACCATCACTGCCAATTCATGGGTTTCCTTTTGGCCAATACTTCTCTCCATGGCGCCCGGATGTGGCCCATGAGGAATCCCTGCAGGGTGCAAAGTCAAATCACCCGCTTGAATGTTATTTCTACTCATAAAATCCCCTGCCACATAATACAAGACCTCATCAGAGTTAAGATTACTATGGTGGTAAGGTGCCGGGACAGCTTCGGGGTGATAGTCGTAAATCCGAGGACAAAAAGAACAAATGACAAAACCACTGGATTGAAAGGTTTGATGTATCGGTGGAGGCATGTGTACACGACCTGTTATCGGCTCAAAATCATGAATAGAAAAAATGTATGGAAAATTATACCCATCCCATCCTACCACATTAAAGGGATGGGTGGCATAAATAAATTGATGAATCGTATGTTGAGTTTTTATCTTCATCAAAAAATCTCCCGCTTCATCGTAACTCTCAAGGTGGTTTGGTGTCCTGATATCTCTCTCACAAAAAGGCGAATGTTCGAGCAATTGTCCGAACGTATTTCTATATCGATTCGGTGTGTAAATAGGTTCAGATGACTCTACAATCAACAAGCGATTCTCCTCAGTATCAAAGTCAATTTGGTAGATGACTCCTCTAGGAATTACCACATAATCTCCGTAGGAAAAACGGAGGTTTCCCATCATACTTCGAAGAGTTCCTGTGCCCTGATGAATAAAGATTACTTCATCAGCTGTTGCATTTTTATAAAAATAAGAACGAAATGATTCCCTTGGTGACGCCAAAGAAATGGTACAGTCCTCATTGAGCAAAACGGGAATTCGACTTTCTAAATAATCGTTAACTGTGGGGAACTCAAATCCATTTAATCGTTGAGACTTTAAATTCTTTTCCGAAACCATTTCGGGTTTCACATCAATAGAGTCAAGGGCCTCTTTGATCTGAGTAGGACGATTAACGTGGTACAACAAAGAAGATAAGCCCGAAAAACCTTCTGTGCCGAATAGTTGCTCGTAATGATGTCTTCCGTCATCTTTCTTAAAAACCGTATGTCGCTTGTGGGGAATGCGCCCCAACTTAGAATAGAATGGCATAATTCGTGTTTTATGCAATCCTAAGGGGCGATAGTAAATTCAATCCAAATATAAAGGATTTCAATTACATGATAACAATATCCTTTCTTATCTGATTGGATGAATTACTTTCGAGATGTTTGAGAAAGCACATTTAAGGCTGTTAAGAGCATTGAATAGCTCTACTACAAGTGGTCCAAATTTGTATATTTGTAGCTTTGATATTAAAATTAATATAATAAATGATAAAAGATAGAATTCTAGTAATAGGAGCTTCAGGGCAAATTGGGACCGAGTTGGTCATAAATTTAAGATCCATGTATGGAAATGCAAATGTAATAGCGTCTGATGTGAAAAACGCAACAGATGAAGTGATGAAATCAGGGCCCTATGAGGTTCTTGACGTCATGAATATGTATCGTTTGCAAGAAGTTGTGAAGAAGCACAACATCACGCAGATATACCTATTGGCAGCACTATTATCAGCGACTGCAGAGAAAAATATTGAGCTGGGCTGGGCTTTAAATATGCGCTCCTTATCTCATGTTTTGGATCAAGCTCGTTTTGGAAACGTCAAAAAGGTTTACTGGCCAAGCTCAATAGCCGTTTTTGGTTCTACGACACCCCAGATAAATACCTCACAACACACCATCATGGAACCTAATACCGTTTATGGTATCACAAAACAAGCCGGAGAACGCTGGTGTGAATACTACCATCAGAAATTTGGTGTAGACGTCCGTAGCTTGCGTTATCCGGGCCTAATAAGCTGGAAAACAAAACCCGGAGGTGGTACTACAGATTACGCCATTCATGTATTCCACGAAGCACTAAAAGATGGAAAATATGAGTCTTTTCTAGCTGAAGATACCACACTGCCCATGATGTACATGCCAGATGCTGTTCGAGCAACCATAGAGCTCATGGAAGCCCCATCAGAAAACGTGAAGATCCGATCTTCATACAATGTAGCAGGAATAAGTTTCAATCCCAAAGAAGTTTCTGAGGCTATAAAGACTTACATCCCCGAATTTAAAATTACTTACAAAACCGATGAACGTCAAGAAATTGCGAATACTTGGCCAAAATCTATAGACGATTCCGAAGCTCATGAAGACTGGGGCTGGAAACATCAATACGACCTGGATGCATTAACGAAAGACATGCTTCTCAACTTAAAAAACCAATACAATTAAAACAAAACGCCCCCAAACCATGCAAGATCTAAAACTATACAACTCCTTAAGCAGAAAGAAAGAGGTTTTTGAGCCGCTAACACAAGACCGGGTAGGAATGTACGTCTGTGGACCCACCGTATATGGAGATGCACACTTAGGGCACGCACGGCCAGGAATTACCTTTGATGTCGTATTCAGATACTTACAACATCTAGGGTATAAAACTCGATATGTTCGAAACATTACCGACGTGGGTCATTTGGTAAATGATGCAGACGCTGGCGAGGACAAAATTGCTAAAAAAGCGCGTTTGGAAGAATTAGAACCTATGGAAGTGGTTGCACATTATACACGCAACTACCATCGTGATATGCATTTATTAAACACCTTACCTCCAAGCATTGAACCTACCGCCACAGGACACATCATTGAGCAAATTCAAATGATTGAAAAAATTCTCAATAACGGTTATGCATATGAGGTTGATGGTAATGTTTACTTTGATGTTGTTAAGTACAACAAAGACCATGCATACGGAAAGCTTTCGGGAAGGAACATAGAGGATATGATTTCAAACACTCGAGATCTGGATGGTCAATCCGAAAAAAGAAATTCTGTAGATTTTGCACTTTGGAAAAAGGCGTCACCAGAGCACATCATGAGATGGCCTTCTCCATGGTCTGAGGGGTTCCCCGGATGGCACCTAGAGTGCTCAGCAATGAGTACAAAATACCTTGGAGAACGATTTGACATTCACGGAGGAGGAATGGACTTAGTTTTCCCTCACCACGAAGCTGAAATTGCACAATCTTGTGCCAGCGACGGACATGAAGCCGTAAATTACTGGATGCATAATAACATGATTACCATCAACGGTCAAAAAATGGGTAAATCTCTAGGCAACTTCATCACCTTGAGTGAGTTCTTTGAGGGTTCCCACAAAAGTTTAGAGCAAGCATATAACCCTATGACCATTCGCTTCTTTATTCTTCAAGCACACTACCGGTCTACGGTAGACTTCTCGAATGAAGCCCTTAAAGGTGCAGAAAAAGGAATGACTAAGTTGATGAATGCTATTGACACATTGGAAAGCATTGAAACTTCAAATGAGTCAAGTATAAATGTAGCGTCTTACAAGACAAAATTCTACGAAGCCATCAATGATGATTTCAACACACCAATCTTGATAGCACATCTGTTTGATGTTGTAAAACAAATCAACTCCATAGCCACAGGTAACGGTAGCTTAAACGAAGCCTCAAAAAAGAGCTTGACGCAATTGATGTCTGACTTTTGTTTTGACATTTTAGGTTTGAAAAAAATAGAGGCCGCTTCACAGAACGGTATCACAGACGATGTGATGGCAGTAGTTTTGGGTTTAAGAAAACTTGCAAAAGAAAACAAAGATTGGACCGCTGCTGATTTCATTCGTGATGAATTAGCCAAACTAGATATTACCGTGACTGACTCCAAAGATGGAGCTAACTGGTCTAAAAAATAATTTTACCGTATTATGAGAAAGCTTTTCCCAATCATCTTAGTTTGCTTAATCTGGAGTTGTGGAAACAAATCGAAAATAAAAAAGCAAGCTGAGCCAACAAAAAAGGTAGTTAAAGTTCCCTCTTTCAACGAAGATAGCGCATACAATTACATCGAAAAGCAAGTGGCTTTTGGGCCTAGGGTACCCAATTCAGAAGCGCATGAAGCTTGTGGGCATTATTTAATTGAAACATTAAAAAGCTTCAGTGATACACTTATCGTACAAGAGACTGAATTGACTGCCTTTGATGGAAAGGTTTTAAAAGCCAAAAACATCATCGCGTCCTTCAAGCCCAAACGAGCAAAACGCGTGATGTTATGTGCCCACTGGGACACTCGCCCTTTCGCAGATCAAGATGAACAAGATAAAAACAAACCCATTGACGGAGCAAATGATGGCGGCAGTGGAGTTGGCGTTTTACTCGAAATCGCACGGCAATTCTCTGTGAACAAACCGGATGTAGGCGTAGATATCATTCTTTTTGATGCGGAAGATTATGGTCAGCCAGAAGACAGCGAATACCCGAGAATGGAACATTCCTATTGCCTAGGCTCTCAATATTGGGCGCAGAACTTACACAAACCCAATTATTTTGCGAAATACGGGATTTTGCTTGATATGGTAGGCGGAAAAGATGCCGTGTTTACTCAAGAGCAGGTGTCGGTAGCGTATGCTCCGCAAGTGCTCAAAAAAGTTTGGAACACGGCTTCTGAACTAGGCTATGGAAACCAATTCTCCTACGAGAAAACACACCCGATTACCGATGATCACCTCTACATCAATATTTTGGCTCAGGGCAGAGTTCCCACTATAGATATTATCGAATACAACCACGCCTCGAAAAATAAATTCTACAAACATTGGCATACCCACGAAGACAAGCTGGAACACATTGACAAAAACACACTTAAAGTGGTAGGGCAAACCGTGATGCACGTCGTTTATAACGAATAAAAAAAGCCCTCGCTGTGCAAGGGCTTTTACTTTCTTCAAATACGGATATCAATACACCAGATCCATTTCTTCGATCAGATGGGTAGCACCGGCATATTTATCAACGATAAATAACACATAACGTATATCGCAGGAGATGGTTCTTTGCAGTTCAGATTCAAAGGCAATATCGCCACTCATGGCCTCCCAATTACCGTCAAAAGCCGTTCCTATAAGATGTCCTTTTGCATTGATTACAGGCGATCCAGAGTTCCCTCCCGTAATGTCGGTGTTGTGAATAAAATTGACAATCAAATCCCCATTTTCATCCGCATAAGGGCCATAATCTTGTGCCTTGTGTAAATCGATCAATCTTTCGGGTAAATCAAACTCATGGTCTCCAGGTACAAATTTCTCCATGAGACCGTCCAAAGTCGTCTCGTAGTCGTAATGTACGGCGTCAGCTGGAATATAATCACCTACCGTACCGTAAGTGGTTCTCATGGAAAAATTAGCGTTCGGATAATAGGTCTTTTCTGGATTCATCTTTCGTAAACCATCTACAAAAAGTCGATTCCCTGTAGCCAACTTCTCGGTGGCCTCAGCGTTTAAAGATCCCAAACCAAAATAACTTTGAATCACTGAATTAGATGCAATATAAGCCAAGTCTTTTGCTAATTTCTTTGCATTAGGAGAAGTTATAAATGCATTGAAGCGATCCTCATCGGTAAAGTACGATTTGGCATACATTTTAGCCGCATACTTTTGAAAATCACCCTTGAACTTTTTATCAACATAGGCAAAGAAACTAGGGTGTTGTGCCGGGGTAACTTCTGCCTGATATTTGGCAAACAGTCGGGCAAACTGTTCTTCGTCTAAGGCAGCATTGTAGTTCTTAAAATGCGCTTCTGCAAAACTTTTTAGCTCATCCAATAGTGCCAATTTTGCCTCAGCATCTTCCGTGCCTATGAGCTTTGTAATCATGTGATTGGCTCGATAGGTAAACAACACCACATCAGTACCTCTTACCCCTACCTCAGAAAGGAATGTTGCTCCCTTTTCTGTTTCATTAGTCTCAGAATAAGCCTCTTCAATAAGACCTAGTGCCTCACCGTATTTTGATTGATGTTCCTCAGAAGTATTTGCGAAAACCACAAATTCAGCCTCTATATCCTGTTTTTTGTCATAAACTCCTAAACGCTTGAGTCCTTTAGACTGTCCGATAAAGTATTTCCAATAGTTTGCCGTTCGAGCGTGTTTGGATGCATATTGTATGCGGACTTTCGGATTGGCATCCATATGTTTTTTCATGATGTTTAACTTCAAATCACGGATGTCCACAATGGTAGGTGCTTTGATGTCTAACAGTTGCCGAACCCCCCATGAGGTCAGGTAGCGGTCGGTAGAACCCGGATAGCCCCACACCATGGTGAAATCTTCGTTTGACACCCCTTCTAAAGAAATGGGTAAGTGGTGGTAAAAGGCATTGTTTTTCTCTCTCAGCTCTTTCGTTAGAGGAACGTTTTCTTCTGTGTAAGTGGCAGGCGTTCCATCGGGAGCACAGTAGATACGAAACATGGAAAAATCACCTGTATGACGCGGCCACATCCAGTTGTCTGTGTCTCCCCCATATTTCCCAACAGAGGATGGTGGCGCACCCACCAATCGAATGTCTTCAAATCGTTCATAAAGGAACATGTAAAACTCATTCCCCTCATAAAAGGATTTGACTTGTACGATGTAATCGTTCTCTTCGCCAGCCTCTTTCTTTATGGAATTTATAGCTTCTTGAATGGCTTTTTTTCTGTCTGCCCCAGACAATTCGTCACTGACTTCTTTCAATACTCTATCGGTCACATCCTCCATGCGGATTAAAAAATCGACATACAAATCTGGGTTCGCCAATTCATCAGTTCGATTCATAGCCCAAAAACCATCGGTTAAATAATCATTTTCTAGGGACGAGTGACTTTGAATCGCGTCGTAAGCACAGTGGTGATTTGTCAATAATAAGCCTTCTGCAGAAATCACTTCTGCAGTACAAAAACCACCAAATACTGCTATAGCATCTTTTAAACTCGATTGATTGATGCTGTACAACTCCTCTGCGGTCAGTTGCAAGCCTGCTGCTTGCATATCAACTTCATTTAGTCGCTTGATGAACATGGGCAACCACATGCCCTCATCCGCTTTAACAATCGTAGGGCTTGACATAAAAATAGCTAGGGCAACAACTAAAAATTTCTTTAACATTTAAATATTTTTTATTTAATACTACATAGGGATAACAAAGTAAAGAAAATGTGGGCATACATTTGACATCCCACAAATGGAAATCATTTTGTGATTTCCCCTTCCTTGACCGATTGGTAGGGAACAAAAACCATGCACTTATTTGAATCGTAATAAAGCCGAAGCGTATCACTGAAATATTTATAGGATGAGGCCTGTTTTATTGTTCTCGAGAAATCCTTACCCCAGCCTCGCTCCAATACTTTAGTGCCCCCAAATTTCTTTACCTCGATGGCCTGATTTTCACCCAGTTGGTAAGTCCCAAAGACGCTGTTTGAAGTCGTCTTACCCCTGATTTCTCCCTGCTTTCCGTCATCGCTAAATTCAAAGGTCAAACGCCCGTTTTGCCAGTCATCTTGGGGTCTACAATCCCTTTGATTGACCTCAAGGTTTTCAAAACAAATTAAGGTCCAGTGACCTGTTAAATTTTGTTTTTCAAAGTTTTGAGTATAAATCGTTGTAATTAGAACAATAAATAAAGTAGCAATCCCTTTCATGGCTTTTATGTCATCATTTGAAACAAAAATAAACAAATACAGAACTGATAGCACCCATAAAAATAAATTCTATGGGTATCTATTTCAAACTTTTAATCCATACCCACATTGATAGATGAAACTATTTAATAGACTTCGCAGATAAAAGAAGAGAGATGACATAACCATCAATGTATGCTGTATTTCAAACCTAACGAAAACTTTTTGAAAAAGTGCATTCAAAAAGTATTGCTAACTCAATTAGTCCGAAAAAAGTGAGCGTACTTATTTCATCTATTGTTTTGACCTTATTCAATTCGCAGAAATACTGCATTCAATTCGATATTTACACTATCGATAAATATATTATTTATACATTTTGATGTGTCTGTAACTATGTACATTAGAAAAAAATCCTCCTCAATTTTTAACGAAATGATTGGGTCGTCTTCATTCGAATCCCAACTGAAGTTATTAGTAGCCGATTCACCAGCTTTAACCAGGTCATTTACATTATTTGAAAAAACATAAATTTCCTTTAGGATATTTTGAAAGATCAAAGATGTAATTGCTTATATTTCTTTCCCTTTTTATTATTTAAACTACTTTTAAGAGTTAAGCGTTCATTAAATTTTAAATGAACGTGACTATTTTGATACGATTAATTTTATATGATATCACAAATGAAAGCCTGGATAAAAAATGCTATAAAGAATATATTTATGATCGTAAAGGTGAGACATCGCCTAGGTCCTTCTGTTCAAATAAGTCAACGAAAGATGTACCTCTACTATAAAGAACTCCAGAAGAAAAAGGAGCTTCCTCACATCAATGAAACAGGATTTAGAGTTTTTTCCCAATTCGAAGAAGACGGAAAGTTGTTGTTTATCTTCTCAATTCTTGGAATGGATAACAAAGTGTTTGTAGAAATTGGCTCCGATGACGGTGTCAATAGTAATTCTGCTAATTTGTACTTTAATTTTGGATGGAGAGGTCTATTCATTGATGCGAATTCTAGAAGTATAAAACGAGGGATAAAGTTCTTTGGTAAATACCCTCACCCATGGTTCTACCAACCCACCTTTGTATGTGCTAAGGTCACCCGAGAGAACGTGAACGATTTGATTCGAGAAAATGGCTTTAATGGAGACGTGGGGTTGTTGTCAATTGATATTGATGGGAACGACTATTGGATTTGGGATGCTATAGATGTAATCAACCCCAAAGTCGTTATTATAGAAACGCACAACGAATTTGGATTAAACAATATTGTCGTACCCTATGACGCAAGCTATTCCTTCCCCGGCAAGCATCCTGTTTACCACGGAGCATCACCTGTTGCAATGAATAAACTTGCAAATAAAAAAGGGTACCGGTTGGTTGGTGCCAACGAGTTGGGGTTTAATTTCATCTTTGTGAAGAATGGATTGGCAGAAAATGAATTGCCGGAAGTATCTGTTGAATCCGTATTAAACCACCCTTCGGTGAAACAAGGCTATAAAACTTTTGAAGCCATAAAAGATTGGGAGTACCTTAAAGGTTAACAAAGCGGGTTTATTCTCCAAAACAAGCATTTCAATTATTCCTCATCCCCAAAATCATAGGGGAGCTCTTCATCCAACCAAGCGTCAATTTGTTTGAAATTCTCAATTTCTCTTCGGTCGCGTTTGGTAGGTCTTCCCAAACCACGATCTCGATCTTCACCCGAAAGTCTTCTGTGGTGAAAAGCTCTGAATTTTTCTCTTTCCTCAACAGGCGTTAAATCCTCATAACAATCTTTAGCAATGGAATAGGCCACACGGCTTTTCAGAATTTCTATAATTTTAAACTGCAGCTTCAAGCCATTTTTATCTACCGATATTTGTTCTCCACCTAACACCGATCGAGCAGGTTTACATTTCGACCCGTCCACCTTTACCTTTCCGGATTTACACGCTTGTGTGGCCCTACTTCTGGATTTAAAGATTCGAACCGTCCAAAGCCATTTATCAATTCTCGTTTTCTCCATCTTTAAAATAGCTGTTCAACTTTTGTGCCTTGCTCTTTCCTAGAACCTCTGTAAGTTCACTAAGCTTAGCTTCTTTAATACGCTTAATCGACTTGAATTTCATCAACAAGTCAGCTTTTGACTTAGGACCAATACCCGGGATGTCGTCCAAAGTGGAATGTAAACTGGACTTACTTCTTTTGTTACGATGATGGGCAAGACTGAACCGGTGTGCCTCATTACGTAGATGCTGAATCAATTTTAAGGATTCCGAACGCTTATCGATGTATAGGGGAACTGAGTCTCCAGGAAAATAAATCTCTTCCAGTCGTTTTGCTATGCCTACAATCGCAATCTGCCCCCTTAATTCTAACTTGTCAAGCGCTTTCAAGGAAGAACTCAGCTGTCCCTTTCCGCCATCAATAATAATGAGCTGTGGAAAGGGTTCATTTTGTTCTTTTAATCGCTTGTATCTGCGATAAACGACCTCCTCCATGGATGCAAAATCATCGGGGCCTTCAACGGTTTTGATGTTAAAATGTCGATAGTCCTTTTTACTGGGTTTTGCGTTTTTAAACACCACACAAGCCGATGCAGGATTGGTCCCTTGAATGTTAGAGTTGTCAAAACATTCTATTTGAATGGGTAATTCTGACAGTCGTAAATCTTTTTTTACTTGTTCTAAAATTCGTTTGCTATGGCGTTCAGGATCTATAATATTTAGCGTTTTTAGCTTTTCCTGACGCATGTATTTTGCATTGCGTAGCGACAAGTCAATTAATGCCTTTTTATCGCCGCGCTGGGGAAGATGCAATTTCACCTCATCTTTCCATGGACTTAGAATTGATTTGTTGAGTAAGATCTCTTTGGCGGTAGATTGAAATTTTGCTCGAATATTCATCAAGGATAGAGTCAATAAATCTCCATCCGTTTCATCGAGCTTTTTCTTGATCTCCAAATTGTGAGATTGTATGATGGCACCTTTGACAACTTTAAAGTAGTTAATGTATGCCGAGTCGGTGTCAGAGAATATCGTAATGACATCCACATGCTCTATGGTTGGGCTTACGACGGTAGATTTGGATTGATAATGCTTCAAAGCGTCCAACTTCTGTTTGATTTCTTGGGCTTTTTCAAATTCAAGAGCTGCAGCATGATCTTCCATTTTTAGCTTCAAAGGTTGTAAGATGCTGCGTGTATTTCCTTTTAAAATGCTTCGAATCTCAGAAATGGTTTGCTGGTAGTCTTCTTCGTTCTGGTGAGCCTCACAGGGGCCTAAGCATTTCTTGATATGATAATCCAAGCATACCTTGAACTTCTGGTTTTCAATATTTTGCTTACTTAGATTGAAGGTACAAGAACGCAACTGATACAATTGGTTGATTAGTTCCAAAAGTACTTTTATGGCCTTTGAAGAAGCATAGGGACCAAAATATTCCGAACCGTCTTTGATTACTTTTCGCGTTGAAAATACGCGAGGGAATCGTTCTTTTTTGATGCAAATCCAAGGGTACGTTTTGTCATCCTTTAACAAAACGTTATACCTCGGTTGTAGCTTTTTAATGAGGTTGTTTTCTAGCAACAATGCATCTACTTCACTCTCAACCAAAATATATTCAATACGCTCAATCTTTTTAACCAACACTCGAGTTTTGGCATAGTCGGAATGGTCTTTATGAAAGTAGGAAGAAACGCGTCGTTTTAGTTTTTTTGCTTTCCCTACGTAAAGAATCGTGTCCTGTTTGTCAAAAAATTGATAAACTCCAGGCCCCGCAGGAAGGGTCTTCAAAAACTGAGCGATATGTTCTTTAACAGCGGGCACAACTCAAATGTAAGGAAAGTACGATTGATTCATCATCAACTTGATACTTTTTGAGCTCAAGAACAAAACCTAGGTAAAAAGTGGCTCAGAAATGCTACTAGTAGCCGAAAGAAAATTAATTCCAGAATTCACGCTTTTTATTGCGCTCTTTCTTCAACTTCACATACTCTTCCGTAGGCACTTTAAGGAAGGATGGATGCTGCTCAATGGCGTACTCCAATTGCTCTACAATTTTATCTGTTGAGTCGTTGTCGTAATCAATTTCCAACGGGGCTTTGATCACCATCGATTGTAGTATGCCCTTTTTCTTGATAAACAGGCCCTTTTTGTCAAAAGATCTTCTAAAACCATCTATTACAATGGGAACCACAAGGGGTTTGTATTTTTTTATGATGTGAGCCGTACCTTTTCTTATGGGGTTAAAAGCCTTGGTTGTTCCTTGAGGGAAGGTAATCACCCAGCCATCGTCCAAGGCGGTTCCAATATTACTGATGTCTTTCATGTCTACTTGTCGGTTGATAGACTCGCCAGACGCACGCCAAGTTCTGGTGATGGTAACAGCTCCAACGTATGACATTACCTTAGGCAAAAAACCGGATTTCATGGTCTCTGCCGCAGCTACATAGTAGAGGTTGGTTTTTGGAGACCACAAATAACCCACATTTTTAATGCTGTCTATGCGTCCCTTGAGGGATGCATTGAAAACATGATACATGGCAGCAACGTCAGCAAAGTAGGTTTGATGATTTGAAACAAACAGGACATGTTTACCTTCTAGGTCTCTGATAATTTCAGAACCTTCAATCTGCAAACTGTTAAAGCTGTGGTAACGTCTGTGTGAAAGAATCCCCAACAGCTGAATCAACCAGCGCTTTAAAAAAATAAAATGTCCAAAAGGATCTTTTTTGAAAAGTCCCATAAATATGTAAAAGTTCTATAGAAGCGACTGCTTGATAAGTTTCTCAGCAACCTGAACGGCATTCGTCGCAGCACCTTTGCGTAAGTTGTCAGCTACAATCCACATATTTAATGTGTTTGGAAGCGACTCATCTCTACGCAATCTCCCAACAAAAACTTCGTTCTTCGACTCAGCATACTTAGGCATCGGGTATGTATTTGTATCGGTATTGTCTTGAAGTACCAAACCTTCCGTTTCACTGATGGCTTTTCTCACCACAGCCATATCAAAATCGTTTTTGAAGGTTACGTTTACACTTTCAGAATGACCTCCCATAACCGGAACACGAACCGCAGTAGCCGTAATTCCTATAGAGTCATCACCTAAAATTTTACGTGTTTCGTTAACCAATTTCATCTCTTCTTTGGTGTATCCCGATTCCAAAAAGTCATCACAATGTGGTAAACAGTTTCTGTAAATAGGGTATGGATATGCCATCTCTCCATCAACACCTTCTTCCTCATTCACCAACTGCTGCATGGCTTTAACACCTGTTCCTGTAATCGATTGGTAAGTAGAAATGATTACGCGTTCCAGCCCGTAAAGCTCGTGAAGTGGCGCTAAGGCCAAAACAAGTTGTATGGTAGAACAGTTTGGATTGGCTATAATTTTGTCCTCAGCGGTCAATTCACCCGCATTGATTTCAGGAACGATAAGTTTATGGTCAGGACTCATTCTCCAAGCTGAAGAATTGTCAACAACTGTTGTACCAACTTCAGCAAACTTAGGAGCCCACTCCAAGGAAGTAGAGCCTCCTGCAGAAAATAATGCTAAGTCCGGTTTTTCTGATACTGCTTGTTCTAGGCTGCGCACCTTAAATTCTTTGCCTTGGTAAGAGATAAGCTTTCCGACAGATCTCTCAGAGGCTACAGGTATCAATTCAGTGATAGGAAATTGACGTTCAGCCAACACCTTTAACATGACATTTCCCACCATTCCAGTGGCACCAACAACAGCTACTTTCATTTTTTCTTTTTTTATTGTGTATGGTCCTTTACGTTGTTATTTTGCGGTTTTCACCTAAAAAACGGCACAAAGATACGCATTATGCTTGATTTAGCTTAATAAACTTGCTCAACAACTTTTAGAATGTTGTTTCCTCTACCCATCGTGTAGTAATGTAAGCAAGGAGCGCCAAACTCAATCAACTCTTTTGACTGCTGCACGGCCCACTCGATACCTAGTTCATAAACAGCCTCATTTGTTTTACATTTTAATACTTCATCCACAAGTACTTCGGGATAATTAATGTGGAAAAACTGTGGTATTCTTTGCAACTGCTTTTTAGTAGCCAAAGGCTTAAGTCCCGGAATAATCGGAACATTAATATCGATTTCACGACATTTTTTCACAAAATCAAAATACACCTGATTGTCAAAAAACATCTGAGTAACAATGTAATCAGCCCCTTTATCCACCTTATGTTTTAAGTATTGTAAATCCGTCTTTTTATTCGGCGACTCAAAGTGCTTTTCAGGATAAGCGGCCACACCAATACAGAAATCTGTTTTGGCATTATTTTGCAGTTCATCATCCAAATAAATTCCTTTATTTAGTTTAACCACCTGCTCCAACAACTCACTTGCATACTCGTGTCCATCTGGCTCTGGTACAAAAACGCCCTCAGATTTCATTGGGTCACCGCGAAGTACCAAAAGGTTATTTACGCCTAAATAATCCAAATCAATCAGCGCATTTTCGGTTTCTTCCTTAGTAAAGCCTCCACAAATAATGTGTGGTACCGTATCTACATTATACCGATTGGTAATACCCGCAGCAATTCCTACTGTACCTGGTCGCTTTCTTACTTTTTGTTTTCTCAGCAGGCCATTAGCTTGAGGAATGTATTTATTCTCCTCTCGGTGATACGTCACATTAACAAAAGAAGGATTGTATTCCATAAGCGGGTCTAAAACCTCAAAAAGATCTTCAATTTTTTGACCCTTTCGAGGGGGTAAAATTTCCAAAGATAAAAGCGTTTTATCCGCTTGTTTGATATGATCTGTTATTTTCATCTTCCTCTGTTAGTACGCTAAGTTTGGCTGAAGTCTCCGTTCAGCAACCGCATGATTAATTTGTGATCTTTGGGCATAATCTGCTACCTGATCTTTTTGTATTCTTCCCAAACCAAAATATTTCGCTTGTGGGTGGGCAAAGTAAAACCCCGACACCGATGAAGCGGGATACATCGCCAATGATTCCGTCAATGAAATCCCTACCTCTTCCTCTACATTCAAAAGATTCCAAATCACTTCTTTTTGGTGGTGATCTGGACATGCAGGGTAGCCCGGTGCCGGACGAATGCCTTTGTACGATTCTCGAATTAGGTCCTCGTTGCTTAGGTGCTCATCGGAAGCATAGCCCCAGAATTCTTTTCGCAAATATTCATGAAGGTATTCCGCCGTAGCTTCTGCCAATCGATCGGCCAAAGCTTTTACCATAATGCTCTGGTAATCGTCTTGCTCTTTTTCAAAACGCTCAATCCACTTTTCAATTCCCAAGCCTGCCGTTACAGCAAAAGCACCTATGTAATCTGCTCCCGAGTCTTTGGGTTGGATGTAATCCGCTAAACAAATATTGGATGCCTTTTTGCTCTTTTTACTTTGTTGCCTCAGGCCTACAATCGTATCAGCGACTTTGCTTCTACTGTCATCCGTATATACTTCTATGTCGTCGTCACACACTTGATTGGCCGGAAAAACACCTAAGACCGCCTTAGATTCTAAACCGTCCTTTGCAATGATTTCATCCAAAAGTGTAAGTGCATCCTTGTACAAGTCTTGTGCTTGTTGTCCTACAAGCTCATCATCTAAGATTTTTGGAAACCTTCCATGCAAATCCCAAGTCTGGAAAAATGGCGTCCAATCGATGTAGTTTTTCAAAAGTTCTAAATCGATCTTATGCATGGTTTTAGTGCCTACGTTTTTTGGAGTAAACACCGGATTTTGATCCCAATCCAACAACGCCTTGTTGGCTCTAGCTCCGGCAAGGTCAACAAACTTCTTCGTTTTAGAATTGGCTTCAAATCGGGTTTTTAAGTCCTCATACTCTTCTTTCGTTTCGCTAATTACCTGTTCCGAAAAATTAGGATTCAACAGTTTACTAACTAAAGGAATACTTAAAGAGGCATCACCAACATGGAACACCCCTTTTTGATATTTCGGTGCTATTTTCACAGCCGTATGAACTCTAGAAGTAGTTGCACCTCCAATCAACAAGGGTGTCGACAATTCTTGTCGCTGCATTTCTTGGGCGATGTTTACCATTTCATCTAGCGAAGGCGTAATAAGACCACTAAGGCCAATGATGTCAGCTTGTTCTTGTTTTGCGCGCTCAAGAATTTGTTCCAAAGGAACCATAACTCCCAAATCGATTACCTCATAGTTGTTACAAGCCAGTACCACACCCACAATATTTTTACCTATATCGTGAACGTCTCCCTTAACGGTCGCTAAAAGAATCTTTCCAACTTTTTGCTGCTTTTCATCTTTTCCTTCTTCAATGAAAGGCTGAAGATAAGCCACTGCTTTTTTCATCACACGGGCACTTTTAACAACCTGGGGTAAAAACATTTTCCCGCTCTCAAAGAGTTTTCCGACAACGCCCATACCATCCATCAGTGGTCCTTCAATAACATCTAATGGCTTTTCCAGGGCCAATCGAGCTTCCTCGGCATCCTCAACAATAAAGTCAGTAATCCCTCTTACCAAAGCGTGTTCAATTCGCTTAGCTAAAGGTTCATTCCGCCATAAAACCTCGTCTTTCTTTTTATCTTTTCCTTGCCCCACATAAGCTTCAGCTAGATCGACCAATCGCTCCGTAGCATCTTCTCTCCTGTTGAATAAAACATCTTCAACATGCTGCAGTAATTTGGGTTCTATTTCTTCGTAGATTTCTATTAAATTGGGATTTACAATCCCCAATCGCATTCCGTTTTTTGTAGCGTGATACAAAAAAGATGCATGCATAGCCTCACGAACCATATTGTTTCCTCTGAAAGAAAAAGAAACATTACTTACGCCACCACAAATATTAGCCCCAGGAAGATTTTCTCTTATCCATTTTGTTGCCTTAAAAAAGTCTAATGCGTAATTGTTATGTTCAGGTATTCCTGTTGCTACAGGAAATATGTTCGGATCGAAAATAATGTCTGAAGGCGTAAACTTTACAACCTCAACCAATAGGGTGTAGGCGCGCTGACAAATCTGAATTCTTCGCTCATAGGTGTCCGCTTGTCCCTCTTCATCAAAGGCCATAACAACAGCTGCAGCGCCGTAACGTTTAATTTTTTTGGCCTTATCTACAAAAGAGTCTTCTCCATCTTTCAGACTGATTGAGTTGACAACTCCTTTCCCTTGAAGGCATTGCAGCCCAGCTTCTATCACTTCCCATTTAGAGCTGTCCACCATAATTGGAATACGTGAAATATCAGGTTCTGAGGCGATGAGATTCAAGAAATTAACCATGCATTCCTTG
>ERZ1047985.1180-NODE-1180-length-18267-cov-7.234131_pt1 | contig 18267 bp, 13 predicted proteins | sample MGYA00383097_ERZ1047985 | MGnify/ENA primary metagenome ERZ1047985 (study PRJEB29581, sample SAMEA5548367) | metagenome | biome: marine; feature: coastal; material: water | depth 50 m | study: Short-term variability in the microbial, nano- and picoplankton...
AATCATAGCCAAACGATTCCGATTGGGCTGGTTTTGAGCTACGCACCCGATACAAAGATTTAGTTTTGGTTGGTCGCTATGATTAATCGACCTTTGACTTCAGGAATTTTGCCTACCAAACGTCTACTATTTCTAGAGAGTATCTGTTTTAGCTATGTTTATGGTTATTATTACGCATATGGGGGAGGATTTTGAATCCCCTGCGTCTACCATTCCGCCACTTGGACACGCTGTTGAGGCTCAACCATTTATCGAGTCTCGGCGTAGGCGCTGTGTTAGTGAAGATTCGCGCCAAGGTAAAGCCACGACTTTCGGGTATAGCGCGGATTTTTTGCACTTGGATATCTGCACCTTTGCGCGGCGCTTGGATGTTTTCTAACGGCCTTTCTTGCGATATGGGGTAACCAACGGATTTCAAGGCAGAGCATTATGATCAAAGCACTTTACGATTGGACAATGAACTTAGCGGCGCATCCCCGCGCAATTTGGGCTTTGGCCTTTATCGCCTTCATTGAGGCCTCGGTCTTTCCAATCCCGCCTGACGTTCTAATGATCCCGTTGATTTTAGCTCAACCCAAAAGGGCTTGGCTTATTGCGACGGTCGCACTTGTGGCATCCGTTGCTGGCGGGCTTTTGGGATACACCATCGGCGCGTTCTTTTATGAAAGCATCGGTGCGCCAATTCTTGAAAGCCTAGGTAAAGAGCACGCAGTCATTGAGTTTAATGACCGTTTTAACGATTTTGGTTTCTGGGCGGTGCTTGGCGCAGGCGTGACCCCCTTCCCCTTCAAGGTCATCACGATCCTGTCTGGTTGGACTGCGATGCCAATTTGGATCTTCATTTCGACCGCCATCATCGCCCGTGCTTTGCGATTTTACATCGTTGCGGCCCTTCTATGGAAATTTGGAGAGCCGATTCGTGATTTCATCGAGAAGCGACTTGGCCTAATGTTCATCCTATTCGTCGCCCTTCTGGTGGGCGGCTTCTATTTGGTGAAATTCATATGACGCGCAACGGCTGGATTATTCTCGCGACCCTTGGCTCATTGGCGATGATGCTCGGGGCTTGGGGGTTTGAGTATATCGGAGGGTATCCACCCTGTCAGATGTGCTACTGGCAACGTTGGCCGCATATAGCTGCGATTATTATTGGCGTGATCGGACTGCTTGGATTGCCTTGGATGGCGTGGTTTGGCGCACTTGCAGCGGCAACGACGATGGGCATCGGCATGTTCCATTCAGGTGTTGAGCGTGACTGGTGGGAAGGCCCTAAAAGTTGTACTGGTGGTGGTCTTGATTTGGGTGCCATGACAGGCGCTGATCTTTTGGCGATCGAGGGTCCAAAGCTAGTCATGTGTGATGAGGTCGCTTGGGCGATGTTTGGGCTTTCTATGGCCAGTTGGAACGCCCTTATCTCGGGGATATTGGTGATTTTCTGGCTTCGTGCTGCCCGTAGCCCGTTTTAAGGCTGAAACCCGCTAACATCTGCCATTGCGCCCTATATCCTGCCTCTGATATAGTCAGGTTAACAAAATATAGTGGTAAATAACCAACAAGGCTGAGCTGTTGAGCGACACCCCTGAAACGCCCGAAAACACTGACGAAAACCTTCCTGAACGCGCTGTTTACGTCGGCCCTTCGGTGTCTATCGAAGATGAGATGAAAACGTCTTATCTCGATTACGCGATGAGCGTGATCGTCAGCCGTGCTATCCCTGACTTGAGGGACGGCCTGAAACCGGTTCACCGACGCATTCTCTATGCAATGCATGAAACCGGAAATTCGCACGATAAATCCTATCGCAAATCTGCCCGTCCTGTCGGCGATGTCATGGGTAAATACCACCCGCACGGCGACAGTGCTATCTATGACGCACTGGTACGGATGGCACAGGATTTCTCAATGTCGCTGCCGTTGCTGGATGGTCAGGGCAACTTTGGTTCCATGGACGGCGATAACCCTGCCGCGATGCGTTATACTGAAGTACGCATGGACAAGCCTGCGGGTTCGCTTTTGGCGGATATCGAAAAAGACACCGTTGATTTCCAAGACAACTATGACGGCAAGGACCAAGAGCCTTCGGTTCTGCCAGCCCGCTTTCCGAATATGTTGGTCAACGGCGCTGGCGGTATTGCTGTCGGCATGGCAACCAATATTCCACCCCACAATCTGGGTGAGATTGTCGACGCGACGCTGGCATTAATCGACAATCCAGACTTGTCGTCTGAGGACCTGATCCACTACGTCCCCGGCCCCGACTTTCCAACTGGCGGTATCATGTTGGGCCGATCTGGTGCGCGCAAAGCCTACCTGGAGGGTCGTGGTAGCGTCATCATACGCTCAAAAACGCATATCGAAGAAATTCGTAAAGACCGATACGCCATCGTCGTTGATGAGATTCCGTATCAAGTTAACAAAGCCTCAATGATCGAAAAGATTGCCGAGGCTGCGCGTGATAAACGGATTGAATCCGTCGCTCATGTTCAGGATGAATCTGATCGTAATGGCGTTCGCGTCGTTGTTGAGCTTAAACGCGATGCGACACCGGACGTGGTTTTGAACCAACTATTCCGCTTCACTCCTATGCAAACTTCGTTTGGTTGCAACATGTTGGCGCTAAACGGCGGACGTCCTGAAACCTTGACCCTTCATCGTTTCCTTTCGTGTTTCATCGATTTCCGCGAAGAAGTCGTTGCGCGACGGACAGCCTTTGAATTGCGCAAAGCACGCGAGCGCAGCCATATTCTCTGTGGTTTGGCCGTCGCAGTTTCGAACGTTGACGAAGTAGTCGCGACAATCCGTTCTTCCGCTGACGCCGCTGAAGCACGTCAGAAACTGATGACACGCCGTTGGCCGGCTTCTGACATTGCCGAATATATCCGTCTGATCGATGATCCGGGCCATACGGTCAACGATGACGGAACCTATTTCCTGTCCGAGACCCAAGCGCGCGCGATCCTTGAACTTCGTCTACAGCGCCTGACCCAAATTGGTGTCAAAGAGGTGACTGACGAGCTGCAGGAACTTGCAGGCAAGATCAAAGAATACCTAACGATCCTTGGCTCTCGTGAGCGGATCATGGGCATTATCTCGGACGAATTGCGCGAAGTACGTGAAAACTTTGCCGTCGACCGTCGCACCGAGATCGTCGATTGGTCGGGTGACATGGAAGACGAAGACCTGATCGAGCGTGAAGACATGGTCGTCACGGTCACTCAGTCTGGGTACATAAAACGCACAGCCCTCGCTGATTTCCGCTCTCAGAAGCGTGGTGGCAAGGGTCTCAGCGGCATGTCGACCAAGGACGACGATGTAGTCACGACCTTGTTTGTGGCCAATACCCATACTCAGCTATTGTTCTTCACGACAGATGGCATGGTCTACAAGATGAAAACTTGGCGACTGCCGCTTGGTGGCCGTACAGCCAAAGGTAAAGCTATCGTTAACATTCTTCCCATCCCAAGTGGTGTTTCCATTGCGGCAATCATGCCGGTCGATGTGCCGGATGAAGAATGGGAAAATCTTCAAATCGTCTTTGCAACGACCGGTGGCGATGTTCGCCGTAACCGTTTGTCTGACTTCACAAACGTGCGTCGCAACGGCAAAATTGCGATGAAATTGCCCGAGGATGGCTCGGTCAAGCTGGTGAATGCGCGGATATGTTCCGAAGACGATGATGTTATGTTGTTCACAAACTCTGGACGTGCAATCCGCTTTAAGACGACGGATCTTCGGGTCTTTAACTCTCGTGAATCAACGGGTGTGCGAGGCATTAAACTGACGGGTGACGATATTGTTGTCTCGATGTCGATGATCCGCCATTCTGAGGCCACTCCAGAAGAGCGCGTGGCTTATCTTAAGATGCGTCGCGCTGTAGCAGGGCTGACCGACGAAGCGGGTGACAGTGATGAGGAAGTCGTTGCAAATATGGCATTGTCGCAAGAGCGATACGCTGAAATGTCGGCAGCAGAAAACCTTATCCTGACCATAACGGCGCAAGGCGCTGGAAAGCTGAGTTCCAGCCATGACTACCCCGTTCGTGGGCGTGGCGGCATGGGCGTTGCCGCTATGGACAAAGCGATGCGCGGCGGCGAACTCGTCGCGTCGTTCCCTGTTGAGATGGACGATCAAATCATGCTGGCCACGTCAAAAGGCCAGTCGATCCGTGTTCCAGTTGAGGGCATTTCGTTCCGATCACGCAGTGCAGGCGGCGTGAAAGTCTTTAACACTGGTAAAGGTGAAGAAGTGGTCTCGGTCGCGTGGATTGCAGACCAAGGCGATGAAGAAGAAACAGAAGCAGAAGAGTAAAAAGCCGCGCCTAGAATGTGCGGCATCAAATTGAGGAAAGAGCTATGAAAAAACTACTCATGTTGCCGCTTATCCTGGTTTCCGGTGCGGCCGCTGCGGATGAAACCGCGTACAATTTTGAATTCCACAGAGCGCAGGACTCATCCAGCTCTGGGTATACTCACAAGGCTGCCGCATCATTCGCGTATCAGTTCTACAATTCAGCAACGATTCAAGCAGATACCGCGATTACGCGTTTCAGCGATGGCTCGCACAACGATAACTCCGTTGGTTTTCATGCCTCATACTATCTGACGCCCGAGTTTAGGATCGGTGGATATGCGGGTTGGGAAGAGTTTCACTTTGAGGCCAGCGATTTCGTCTACCATGGGTTTGAGTTTGAGTACTCGATCGAAAGCGGTTCAATCGCTGTCTTTGGCGGCAAGAATGGCGACGATGGATTTCCAGCGTCCGACAACGTTGCCTTTGGTGCTGAAATCCGAATGCCTGCAAACGATTATCTAACCTTGGTTGGGCGTGGCCTGATGCGTGACAACGACAATCTAGACTTGTTTACCACAATCGTTGGCGCTGGTATCGAATACGAAATGCCAAATGGCGTCACCCTGAGCGGCGAGTTGGCATCTTGGAACAGAAAACAGTTTTGGGCGGCATATGATGACGGGCTGTCGATCACGATTGGTGCAAAGCTAAACGTGGATCGGAACGGTATTTTGTATCCGCAGCGCAACAGCGTGACGAACACCTTTGGATCAGAGTTCAAGTTCCCATAAGCAAAGGGGCCATGCGGCCCCTTCCCTTACAATCCATAAATGCCTGAGAATTTTTTCTCGGTGTACATAAGCAGCGGTTCCGCGCTCGGCTCAAAACCGCACGCATGGATGATGGTATCCCTGGGCGCGCGCAATCCGCCATGTGTCTGTAGATTTGTACGCAACCATTCCAAGGCTGGCTGAGTATCCCCTTGCGCCAATTGATCATCAAGTTGGGGCACTGCATTGCGCAAAGCCTCATAAAGACAACCAGCATAAACATTGCCGAGGCTGTAGGTCGGGAAATACCCAAACAAACCAACGGACCAATGCACATCTTGCAAACATCCGTTTGACGGCTTGTCGACAGCATACCCGAAATCGGATTTAAACCGGTCATTCCAAGCGGTCTCAAGATCGCTAACCAGCAAGTCGCCTGACATCAAAGCCCGTTCGAAATCGAAGCGAAGCAGTATATGTAGATTATACTGAACCTCATCGGATTCAGTGCGGATGTAGCCTTTGCCAACACGATTCACTGCTGCGTAGAAATCATCTTCGTTTGATATACCGAAATCGCCAAAACTGTCTTTCATTTGCCCAAAAAGCCAACCCGTAAAGGCACGCGAACGCCCAAGTTGGTTTTCATAAATGCGGCTTTGGCTTTCGTGCACACCCATCGAAACACCTTCGCCCAGAGGGGTCAGTAGGTAGTCCTTGTTGATGGATTGTTCGTATGTTGCATGCCCAACTTCGTGGATGGTCGAGTAGATACAGTTGAACGGATCATCATCTGATGTGCGTGTCGTTATACGCACGTCCAAGCCGGAACCAGAGCTGAAGGGATGAACCGCTTTGTCGATCCGGCCCAATTCGCGGTCATAGCCAAACACGTTTGCCAGCTTGTCAGACAGCGTCATTTGAGCGTTCGTATCAAAAGAACCTGTCACGCCTTTGGGTTCTTGCCGCTGCCAAATCTCGTCCCGCAAAGCGACCAGTCGCGGTCGCATCGCATCGAACGTGGCCGAAATTTCTGCCGCTGAACCGCCGGGTTCATAGTCCTGCAACAAAGCATCATACGTATCCCCACCATCCGAGATCGCTGCACCTTCTTGCTGGCGCAACTCGATCACGGTTTTCAGGACGGGCAGAAACGCCGAAACGTCTTCGTTCGCGCGCGCCTTGGCCCAAATGCCCTGCGCCTTGCTGACTGTCCGCGCAATCTCTGCGGCCAACTCACCCGGCACTTTGGTGTTGCGGGCATAGTCTTTGCGCACAATCCGCATGGTCGCCTGACCAACCGCGTCTAAATCATCGTCCTCAATCTTGGCCAGCCAATCGCCCATACGCGGATCAACGCGACGTGCGTGCAGGACACCCTCTAGCGCAGCCATTTCTTCGGCACGTTGTTCACCAGCGCCTCGGGGCATCACAGTTTCCTGATCCCAACCCAAACGGCCCATAACCTGACCAAGGGCCTCAGTTTCGCGTTGATAGCCAACCAATTCATCAAATGCGCTCATGACGCTGCTCCTCGAATGCTTTGTTGGATTGGATATGCAGAAAGATACCGTGCCCTCAAAATCAGAACCCAAGTAATGATGGCCCCAATCTGGTGCACAATCGCGATCTCAAGCGGCGCCGAATAGAGAACCGTTGCAATACCCAATACCATTTGGAGTGTTATCATCGCCATCACTGCGTTGAATGCAAATCGAGTATGTGCGTGGGCCGACTTTCCACCTCGACGCCAAGCGACGATCGCGAAGATGAACAACAGATAGCCAGCCATACGATGCAGGAACTGCACGAGGCCGTCGTTTTCAAAGAAGTTCCGCCACCAAGGTTCATATGAAAATATATCTGGCGGAATGAAACCTCCGGCCATCAACGGCCAATCGGGATAGTTTCGGCCTGCATCAATGCCGGCCACCAGAGCGCCGATCAGAATTTGCAGAAAGGCGAAGTGCAACAAGCCCGTCGCCAATCCGAACTGCCGGCTTTCTTTGTCGCGCCGTGCCTGAAGCAAGTCACGCTCTTCCCGTCCAAGCAAGAAAACATACCAGGCGATGTAGCCAAGGATGATGAAAGCTAGCCCAAGATGCGTTGCCAAACGATAGCTCGCGACATCCAACATTGATCCTTCCAGACCAGATGAAACCATCCACCAGCCAACAGCCCCCTGCAATCCTCCGAGCGCCCCTATCCATACCAAACGTTGATGCCATCCAGTTGGAACACGCTTTGTCGCCGCAAATCCAAGGTAGCCAAGGAACCAAACCAAGCCGATTGTACGACCCAATTGGCGATGGCCCCATTCCCACCAATAGATGAACTGGAACTCACTCAGCGTCATCCCTTTGTTTTGCAACTGATATTCTGGGATTGCTTGATACTTGTCGAATTCTTCCTGCCACGCGACCTCATTCATAGGTGGTATCGCACCCGTGACAGGCTTCCATTCCGTGATCGATAGACCGCTATCCGTTAAGCGGGTCAAACCACCGACGACAATCATCGCAACGACCATAGCGAAGAGAACCATTAGCCAGACCCGAATACCACGTCGCGCGCCAGAATTCCCTCGGTCAATTAAACCAGGCTTCGCCGCCGGTTTTATGTTGTGATTATCGCCAACTTCTTCAAAGATATTGCGCTGTTCGCTCATCTTGATCTGCCTTTCCCACCATTTCGGTAGAACTTAGTCATTCCGCTGGTCTTTCCAACGTACCATTTGCCGCAAAATACCATGCATCATTTGCACATCTGCACGCGTTAAGGGCAAGCGTGACCAAAGGTTGCGCAAGTTTACTTTCATGCCCTCAGCCTTGGTCTCAGGATAAAAGAACCCCGCGTTGTCCAATCGCTCTTCGTAATGTTCCGCCAGCTTTTCCATTTCGATAGCCGAGGCCCACTGGGTCCCGCCCATCTCCATTGATTGCGGTTCAACATCAACCTCATGGCGACGCCATTCATAGGCGGTCAACAGCACGCATTGCGCTAGGTTCAAAGATGCATATTCGGGGTTCACTGGGACAGAAATGATGGCATTGGCACGCGCAACATCTTCGTTTTCCAACCCTGCGCGCTCTGGACCGAAAATCACGGCGACTTTTTCACCGATGGCGATCTTCTCGCGCGCAACATTCATAGCTTCTTCAGGCGTAAAAATCGGCTTGGTCAACCCACGTCGACGTGCGGTTGTGGCAAACACAAAACTGCAATCGTCCAACGCTTCAGCCACACCATCAGTGATCTGCGCCTCTTCCAACAAGCGGCCCGCGCCACTCGACATTGCAATAGCTCGCTGGTTCGGCCATCCATCCCGAGGCGCCACGATCCGCATACGATCAAGCCCAAAGTTCCACATCGCGCGCGCTGCGCCGCCGATGTTTTCCCCCATTTGAGGGCGAACCAAAACGAAGACAGGTTGGGGTTTGGACATGAAGCTCTCGTGTAGAATTCAATCAACGGCGTGATATGCCTTGCCTAGGTTTAAGGCAAGCAGGTCCTGAGACATAAACCCTGCACTTTATCTTGCTCCAAATACCCTTGGGGGTGAATTGGCCATCGGCCAAGAGGGGGCAAAGCCCCCCACCGTCGCGCGCCTTAAGCGCGCAATCTCTCCCCTTTTGGATCAAACGGCGGTTCGTGCAAAATGACGGCCCGATGTGGTTTACCCAGCACCATGACCTCAACCTCGTCACCCGGCGTGGCATTTTTCACAAAACCAAGTGCCAGCGACATGCCAACTGTGTAGCCATACGCGCCAGATGTCACGCGCCCGATCCCTTCACCATTCTTGAAAATCGGCTCACCGCCAGTTGCATCTGCGTTTGACGCGGTCACGTCTTCTTCGTTGAGGTGGATCAACACCATTTGTTCGCGCGGCTTTTCGTTCAGCACTGCTTCAACAGCCTCTTTGTGCAAAAAGTCTTTGTTCATTTTGCACAGACGCTCAAACCCGACCTCGTGCGGCCAATACTCGGGGCTGTATTCACGGCTCCAAGACCCGTAGCCCTTTTCAACGCGAAGAGACATCAAAGCCCGTCCGCCGACCGGACCACCGTCCAATTCTTTCGCCGCATCAATTAGTGCCGTGTAAACAGTCTTTTGATCCCGCTCATGACAGTAAACTTCCCACCCAAGATCGCCTGTAAAGCTTACACGCAGTGCTGCACAATCAACACCAGCAATCGTCAGCTTACCGTTGCGCATGAATGGCCATACGTCATTGGACAAATTGGCATTCGATAAGCGCTGTAGCAACTCTCGCGATTTTGGACCGGCGACGTTGAAGGCACATGTAGCCTCGGTCCGGCTTTCAAAGGTCACGCCGTCAGGCTTTTCAACCATGTTGAAGAAACGCGAGTGATACCGCTCCGCCATGCCAGAACTGATGACCCAAAATTCGTCTTCGGCAATTCGCGTGACCGTTGCGTCCCCAGCAATGCCACCACGGACACCGATCAACGGTGTCAAACAAGATCGTCCCACGATCTTCGGCATCGTGTTGGCGAAGACTTTGTTCAACCATTCATCAGCCTTTTCACCCGTCACTTTGTACTTCGCAAAGTTTGAGATATCGATCACGCCAACGCTATCGCGCAGCATACGACATTCGCGTCCCACGGGTTCCCACCAATTCTGGCGGGTGAATCCATTTGTGTCCTGCATTCCTGGCTGATCCCCAAACCACTGGGGATGTTCCCACCCGTAGTTGAGGCCAAACACGGCGCCCATGTCCTTTTGCATCTCGTAAATCGGACGTGTGCGAAGTGGGCGCCCAGCCGCGCGCTCTTCGTTCGGGAAATGAATTGCAAAACGATGCGAGTAGACATCGCGAACCTTGGCTTTGACGAACTCAGGATCATTCGCCCAAAGACCAAAACGGGCAATGTCCCAAGGGAACATATCGTACTGCATTTCGCCTTCGGTAATCCATTGCGCAGCCATTAAACCCATACCGGCTGATTGCGAAAATCCCGGTATGATCCCGCCACACATGAAATAGTTTTGCAATTCTGGCACGGGACCCAAGATTACATTGCTGTCTGGTGACCAAATCATCGGGCCGTTAATAACCCGTTTGATACCGGCCTCGCCGACAGCCGGCACGCGATCAATAGCGCGCATCATGTTGTCTTCAATCCGTTCAAGATCGTCTGGGAACAAATCATGGGCAAAGTCCATCGGTGTGCCGCCCTCAGCCCAGAATCGCATGTCGCGTTCATAGGCTCCTACCAACAAGCCCTGCCCCTCTTGGCGCAGATAATATTCGCCATCGCGATCAGCGACCGACGGCAAACGCCTATCCATGCCAGCAATTTCCGCGATTGTTTCGGTGACGAAGTATTGGTGTTCGGTTGGCTGCAATGGCACTTCGATGCCTGCCATTTTGGCAACTTCACGACCCCAGAGACCTGCGGCATTGATCACCCACTGGGTTTTGATGTCACCGTTCGGTGTTCGAACAATCCAACTGCCGTCCGGCTGTTGCTCGGTACCAGTAACGGGTGTGAATCGATGAATTTCGGCGCCGCGCTGGCGCGCGCCAACAGCGTAAGCATTTGTAACCCCCGATGGATCGACATTTCCCCCGTCCGGTTCCCACATGATCGTGCGAATGCCGTCAAAATTCACCAGAGGATGCAGACGTTCAGCCTCGACCCTCGAAATCTCATGGAAGTTCATCCCGTAAAGCTTGGCCTTCGCCGCCTGCAATCGCAACTGATGCTCTCGGTTCTCGGTCTGGGCAAGATACAGTGACCCCGGACGGAAAACACCGCAACTTTGGCCGGTTTCTTCCTCAAGCTGATCATAGAGACGCATCGTATAGTGCTGAATTCGGCTGATGTTGGCACTGTCGTGCAATCCGTGAATGTTCGCCGCCGCGTGCCATGTAGACCCCGAGGTCAATTCGTTGCGTTCTAGCAAAACAACGTCGGTCCAACCCAGCTTGGTTAAGTGGTATAAGATTGAACAACCGATTACGCCGCCGCCAATAACAACGGCCTGTGCATGAGATTTCATAGGAGCCTTCCTGAAATGCTTTTGCCTAGATTGCCGACCTCGGGTTGGACTGAATTGCCCAAAGCCGACATTTATCGTCGTATTTTATAGGAGCGCAAAATTAGGTGAAGTGCTTTCATTAAGACGAGAAATCAGCGCGTCGTTTTGACGACACTGGTTTACACGACAATTAATTTGGTGTCGGGTTTTGCGGGCATCAAGGGAGATCAACATGAAAATATCCACCCGAGTCGTTGTCATAGGCGGAGGCGTTGTCGGCTGCAGTGTGCTTTATCATCTGACCAAACTCGGTTGGTCGGATGTGATGTTGCTCGAACGGTCAGAACTTACGTCAGGTTCAACATGGCACGCAGCTGGTGGATTTCACACGCTGAACGGCGACACCAATATGGCGGCGCTTCAGGGCTATACCATTCGTCTCTATAAAGAGCTTGAAGCAATCACTGGCATGTCATGCGGCCTGCATCACGTGGGTGGCGTGACTCTTGCTGACAACCAAGATCGCATGGACATGCTTTTGGCTGAACGCGCCAAGCACCGCTACATGGGTCTTGAAACTGAGATAGTTGGTCCGGACGAGATTAAAAAGATTGCCCCCGTTACGAATATCGACAGTGTGATTGGTGGGCTCTATGATCCGTTGGACGGCCATTTGGACCCGTCAGGCACAACACATGCCTACGCCAAGGCTGCCCGCATGGGCGGTGCAACAATTGAAACCCATTGCATGGTCCGTGAAACCAATCAGCGGCCTGACGGCACTTGGGATGTAGTGACTGACAAAGGCACAATTCACACCGAGCACGTAGTCAACGCAGGTGGTCTGTGGGCGCGCGAAGTCGGCGCGATGGCCGGCGTATATCTGCCCCTCCATCCGATGGAGCACCAGTACCTCGTGACGGATGATGTGCCGTTGATCAAAGAGATGATGGCCGACGGGAAAGAGCACCCACATGTGATGGATCCCGCTGGGGAAAGCTATTTGCGCCAAGAAGGCAAGGGGCTGTGCATCGGATTCTATGAACAAACCTGCCGACCTTGGGCTGTTGATGGCACCAGCTGGGACTTTGGACACGAATTGCTGCCGGATGATTTCGACAAGATCGAAGACAGCATTAATTTTGCTTACAAACGCTTCCCAGACCTTGAACGCTCAGGCGTTAAATCGGTCATTCACGGGCCATTTACCTTTGCACCAGACGGCAACCCATTGGTTGGGCCTATCCCAGGAATGCAAAACTATTGGAGCGCTTGCGGCGTGATGGCCGGATTTTCGCAAGGTGGCGGCGTTGGACTGATGCTGGCCCAATGGATGATCGAGGGCGAGACCGAGCGTGATACATTCGCCATGGACGTCGCCCGTTTCGGCGATTGGATCAGCCCTGGTTACACACGCCCAAAGGTCATCGAAAACTATCAGAAACGCTTTTCAGTCGCGTATCCGAACGAGGAACTTCCAGCAGCCCGCCCCTTTGTGCGCACCCCGATGTTTGACACATTCGACAAAATGGGCGCGGTTTGGGGTCAGCAATTTGGTCTCGAAGTTGCAAACTACTTTGCTGAAGGTGATGAACCACGGTTTGAGGAACCCTCATTCCGCCGCTCAAATGCGTGGGACGCAACTGCGCGCGAAGTTAAAGCGGTTCGTGAGGCTGTTGGGATCAACGAAACGCACAACTTCGGCAAATACTCAGTCAAAGGCCAAAACGCGCGTGCTTGGTTGGACCGGATTATGGCTGGACGCATTCCCAAGCCAGGTCGCATCAGTTTGACGCCCATGCTGTCCCCTAAAGGCCGGTTACTCGGGGATTTCACCGTGTCTTGCCTGAGCGAGACTGAGTTCCAACTGACGGCATCCTATGGCAGCCAAGCGTATCACTATCGCTGGTTCCATCAGAATCTGCCAGATGACGTGCAGGTAGAAAACATCTCGGACAAACTGAATGGTTTCCAGATTGCAGGGCCAAACGCGAAGAATGTTTTGTCTGCATGCACGCGCGCTAGCATCGACGACATGAAATTCATGGATGTTCGGCGCATGGTCGTGGGCTTTGTAAATGTGACCGTCCAACGCGTCAGTTATACTGGCGATCATGGATATGAAATATTCTGTGATCCCATGTATCAGCGTGCTTTGTGGGATGTTCTTTGGACCGAAGGCCAGAACCATGGAATGCGCCCGTTTGGCATGCGCGCCATGATGAGCCTACGGTTGGATAAGTTTTTTGGCAGTTGGCAGGCAGAGTTTTCACCGGATTATACCGCTGGGGAAACAGGAATAGATCGCTTCATTTCTTGGAAAAAACCAAACCATTTCATCGGTCGTGAGCCTGCTGAGCAAGAGAAAGAAGCCGGATCCGCACGTAAACTCTGCGTCTTTGAGGTCGAAGCGGATGATACCGACGTGAACGCCTATGAGCCAATTTGGTTGGACGGGAAAGTTCAAGGCTTCTGTACGTCGGGCGGGTATTCCCATCATACTGGAAAATCTATTGCATTTGGGTTTGTCCCAACAGACCGCGCCGTTGAAGGGCTGGAAGTTGAGATCGAAATCCTTGGTCATATGCGCGCGGCTCGCTTGATCACGACCCCGCTGTTTGATGTAGACGGTGCCCGGATGCGCGGATGAGTGTCGCAATAGTTATCCCTGCTGCTGGCGACTCGTCTAGAATGCGTGGCAAGGATAAGCTGCTTGAGATCGTCGAAGGCCGCCCAATTTTGCGGCTTGTTGCGGAACGAGCTATTGAAACTGGGGGTGACGTGATCGTCGTTGTGCCCAAACAGTCCAAACGACTTGAGGTCTTGTCTGACCTTGATCTAACGATCGTTCAAATTGACGACGCCACCTATGGCATGTCTGCATCAATAGCAGCCGGAGTTATCCAAGTTTCCACTGAGGTGATCGGTATCATGATATTGCCAGCCGACATGCCAGCACTCGAGACGACCGATTTAGCGTCCGTAATTCAAGTGTTTGAAATAAAAAAGACAATTACAAGGGGCTCGGACACGAATGGAACACCGGGCCACCCAGTCATTTTTCCAATTTCGGACAAACAAGCGCTACTCAACCAGTCTGGCGATCAGGGCGCACATTCAATTCTTGCTGGAAGAGAAGTAAAGCTTGTGGCTTTAGAATCCGATCGGGCAAGCTTGGATTTAGACACCCCTGAAGATTGGAACGCTTGGCGGAATAATTCAGGTCACTAAGACTTCCCGACTGTTTGAACGTTCGATTTGCACGGCCTCAGGTCGCAAACCGCCAACAGCTTTTACGGCAAGTGCACCAATGGCAGCACAACATTCGACCCAGATTCCATCTGCCATTATCAGCTCTGAATGCTGAAAGAACAAAGTTACGGATTGGATCGCAAGATTTGAAGAAGCCCTCGCGGGCGCTGCTATCGAAACATCTTTCGCGTATATCAATGCCTGACAGGGGATGGCACTTTGATTGCGAACACTCTCAGAGCTGAGAATGCGTTGATGTGACGACAGCAGCAAATCCCGCTCGGCACAGACATCTTTATAGAAGCCTTTTCGTATAACCACTGCGGTTTCCGGGATCCTAGTCTTTTGAACAAGGACGTATTCGACCTGTTGAAAACCATTATGCCGGGTCAGGATACGATCCTTAGGGCACAAATTTTCAACACGAACGATCCCGTTGGCAGTCAAGATGCGCGCCCCAGTGAACAGACAGGGCAAGGCACATTTGTTGGGACCGATTGCTCCGCCTGTGGACGGAACAGTCGCTGGAAAACGCTTAATCACTGATACTAACTTGGCTACTACTCTGATGTAACAACACCATACTCGTTAAGTGTTGCGGAAAAATTGTGGCGAAATCGGAACCAAAGAGAGATTTGTTGTCAAATTGATTAAAAAAGAGAGGACAATTGCTTGTCCTCTCTTTGGTTGCGCCGATTTCGGGTCGACGCAGCTGCATATTCGAATTTTGTTTTGAAAGACCTATTGAAGCAGTAGCTGGGCCTCAAATTTCCGCAGGGAACGGCGCGCCGAATGATAGGCCGCGATCCCTTCTGGCTTAGCCAATTCTGGGAATAGCTCTAGGATTTCGTTCCGCTGAGAATTGCCGATACCATTGAGGCTCCAATCGCCAGGCTGGAAGCTTTCGCTCCATGCACCGTCGGATAGAACAACTTCGTGCTGGTCGAACATGAAGTGAATATAAGTGACTTCTTCAACTTCAGCCAATTCAACACCCGGCAAACCGACCAAATGCTTTGCAGCCACCAGAACTTCGCGTTCTTCAAAATAGAAAGCTGCTTTCTCGTTAGCGACCAGCATACGGTGGTTCGGGCTTACCTTCATGTCACGCTCTGGCAGACCATTGCCCAAAGCGCCCTTTTTGATAAGGACTGGGCGTAGGTGGCTAAGCTTTGCAAGATCAGGGCTCGCCAATTCACGTACACCCATCCAACGAATTTCTTGAATACCGTTGTCACGCGTGATGATCCGGTCACCAACTTCTAGATCCTCTACACACAACTCGCCGCGCGGAGTTGCAATACGCGTGCCGGGTGTGAAACACGGAATGATAATGTTTTCGATATTCTCAAACGAGAAATTGCCAGTAGCTATGTTTGATGCATCAAAATAGGTTGCAGTTCCATTTTCGAAATTTCCAGCGTCATAATCGATGTAAATCGAACCACCAACGACGTCTGGATCATCAATAAGAATGTCCGTACCCGGAATAAGCTCGATGCCTGGAGTATCAATAATCCGCAGATCAAGAGTATCGTGGTCATCACCACCTTCGTTACCGTCGATTGAATCGCCAGCATTGATGAAACGGAAGTAGTCGCGATCGTCGCCACCGTACATGGTGTCTGCACCATCGCCACCGTAGAGAGTGTCGTTACCGCCATCGCCAAATAGTGAGTCGTCACCCTCATCACCATAAAGCACATCGGCATCTGTACCTCCGTGGATTTCGTCTTCGTCTATTCCACCGTGAAGTTCATCAGTGCCAGTACCACCAAAGATGGTGTCATCGTCATCACCCCCATAGATAGTATCGCTACCGCCGCCGCCATCGACCGAATCTCGATCATTCTCTGGAATTGGGTCTGTCGCGTCATCAACGTTTTGGTAATTCAGCGTGCTTTCATCGGCCAAAATGTAGTCATCACCGGCTCCACCGTCGATGGTATCCGATCCATGGCCACCGATAATAGTGTCAGCTCCACCGTCACCATCAATGCTGTCTGCATCAATACCACCGTCAAGATAGTCTGCGTCGTCACCACCGGAAATCGTATCAGAGTCGTCACCGGTAAAGATCGTATCTTGACCACCACGACCAATGACTAAGTCTCTGTCGTCATCTGGATTTGGATCTGAATAAAATCCTTCGAGCGGCAGTTTGGGGTCATCAGCCGTAGATGGACCTGAAAGAGCCTCGTAGTCTGAATAGTAATCATCGATTGGATCGCCACCAGCGTCGATTGAATCGTCACCAGTGCCGCCGTCGATCGTATCATTACCACGTCCGCCGTCGATTGTGTCGTCGTCGCCGCCGCCAGAGATTGAGTCGTCGTCCCAACCACCGTCAAGAGAGTCGTTACCGCCGCCGCCGTTGATTGTGTCCGCGTCATCTCCGGTCGAAATTGTGTCGTCGCCGCTAGTGCCATCTACACTGTCATGATCATCATCTGGGAACGCATCAATGTCTTCACTCGGAAATCGGAAGTGATCGACCTCTGGCTGGATCAGATCGAAGTGCATGTCGGTAACATTTAAGAACGCGAGCGCACTTGGAGTTTGTTGGTTCGAATAAATAACTTCAATTTTGGCAACTGGGCCGGCCACTTCGTATAGAACTGACGTGTTGGCAGTAGTAGTGTAACCAAGGTCACTTCCTGCAATATATTCATCAGCGCCCGAATTGTAAGTGACGTTTGCTCCTAGTGTAGGAGTAATAGTGACCTCGTTTCCGAAACCATCATATGCGCGAACAACGAGGATATCGTCACCAACTGAACCATCGCCACCAATACCGTTGATACGAAACGAAAGGTCAGTTGCAACTGGAATTGACACGTCAGTGGGGTCGCCGAATTCAACACACAGACTTGTCGCATCAAATGTGGGCCCGCTAGTGTTGTCATCTACACCGCCGCTGTAAATCTTTAAGGTCGAATCGGTCGAAAACGTTTCACCGCCAGCACTGTCAACATACTGAGGGAAAGAACGAACGTTAATACTTGAACCGTCCGACAATTGAGTGGACGTAACTTTTGCAAAATTGGAATTTCCGTCGACATCCCAATAATCAACGTTTGGGCCAGCCTCATCAGTGAGATTGGTGCTTCCCGCTTTATCCAACCAATGTAAAATTGCCATTTCAAAGCCCTTTACCGACTACTCAGGCCCAAAGGGGCCCGTACAAATACTCGCACCAAGCCGGATCGAACCGATGTCCCAAAGAGTAACCATTGATTTGGCAGCTCCCGGTACGCTTGCACCAAGTGGCGTTCACGTGTCGGTCCTCGTTCCGGATAGTTGGCGGTGGAAAGCGGCCCCCTGCTTATCGCCAACGTCACCCCAGTACGGGTAAGACACTTATAAAGTTGGTGAGGGGTTGGCGAAAGTTAAAATTGTCAGAAAAGGGGCAAACGCGTGTTGGCTTTCAGTCTCGAATGCGAAAATTGCAAGATCACGGGCTTCAATTGTGGCCGGATTATTACTAAAATTGGAAACAATTCTCAGATCGACGTTTGCAAGAAAATTGAGCCTAACGCCAGCATTTATGGCCAATCAACACATTTTCAGGGGCATCGTGCCAAATGTTATTGTTGATTGATTGGAAACGATATCTGTCCTTTGGGCGATAAAACATCACCTAAAACGCCACAATTAGGACAACATTTGTTTTGTTTCTTCATTTGCACCAATAGTTTGCAGTGCGGCGCATTTCATCCGTGAGCGACACGATGAAAGGATTTCATTGATTCGTCCGAGTTTCGAAATCTGAGATCTTAACGATGAATAAACGAGGGCCGACTAATTAGCCCTCGTAGTGCTCAACCTGTAATAATTGCTTCAGCAGAAGCAATCGCTGCATCGGCATTCGATGCATCCTTGGCGCCACCTTGGGCCATGTCAGCCCTGCCCCCACCACCTTTACCGCCCAATTCAACGACGG
>ERZ1047985.1192-NODE-1192-length-18221-cov-5.412144_pt1 | contig 18221 bp, 15 predicted proteins | sample MGYA00383097_ERZ1047985 | MGnify/ENA primary metagenome ERZ1047985 (study PRJEB29581, sample SAMEA5548367) | metagenome | biome: marine; feature: coastal; material: water | depth 50 m | study: Short-term variability in the microbial, nano- and picoplankton...
AACTAACTCATGGCCATCGTAGGCCGGCGCCTCAAAAATTGACATCCACTTATCCTCCAGGTTTTTTTTATAATTCAGGCCGCATCCACAAAGCGTAGCGTTGACTCTTGCTCGTTCTCACCTCGCAAGCGGCGCAACAACACTGCCTGGTCTGCTGCCAGTTGCTCTCGATTGCGATCTTTAACATGGCCATAACCACGTAGCTTGGAAACACTGGCCGCCAGTTCAACGGCAACTGGATAGTTATCATCTCGCAACTCTAAAATGATGCTTTCCAGCAGTGTTCGATAATCCACAATGTCCTGACGTTCCTGCTTGCGTTCCTGCGTATAACCAAAAACATCCATAGCGGTACCACGCAAGAACTTGAACTTTGCCAGCCACCTGAACGCAGACTGCATCCAAGGTCCGTATTCCTGTTTCACCAATTCGCCTGTCTGCGGATCTCGCTTGGAAAGCAATGGAGGGGCCAAATTAAATCGCAGGGTGTAGTCGCCCTCAAACTGAGCGGCAAGTTTGCGCTGAAATTCGCCATCAGAGTAGAGCCGGGCAACTTCATACTCGTCCTTGTAAGCCATCAGGCGAAATAGCTGCTGCGCCGCAGCGTAGGACACAGAGTCAGCTTGTTCTGAGTGGGGGTCAGCCGCGCGCAGCTTGCTCATTACATCAATGTAAGTCTTCGTGTAGGCCGCATTTTGGTAGCTGCGCAAGCGCTGCTGACGATCGCTGAGCAACTCGTCCAGGGTTTGGGGACTCACCGCTTTTTTCGGCTTGCTCAGTAAGCCCATCACCTTTTCTGGTTGATGCGCACAGCGACGTCCCCAGAGGAAGGCCTGCTTGTTGAAATCTACTGCCACGCCATTAAGTTCAATCGCCCGTTCCAGCGCCTGTGCAGAAACCGGCACCATTGCGCGCTGCCAAGCGAAACCAAGCATAAAGAGATTGCTGGCAATCGAGTCGCCCAGTAACTGCGTAGCCACCTGGGTTGAGTTGATAAAATGACAGCTGTCTTCGCCTACTTCTGCGGTCACCTTGTCTTTCATTGCCTGGGTTGGAAACTTGGCATCCGGGTTGAGGATGAAAGAGCTGGTAGGAACCTCAGCATCATTGATCACAGCATAAGTGCGGCCCTGCGCGACCTTGCCCATCGCCTCATAGGTAGACGCTACCACCAGGTCACAGCCAATCATCAGGTCCGCCTCTCCCGCAGGAATCCGCACCGCCATGATGTCCTCTTGTTTTTCACTCACCCTGACGTGGCTTACCACCGCACCGAACTTTTGCGCCAGTCCGGTTTGGTTCATCGTCGCGCAACCTTTGCCCTCGATATGGGCTGCCATTGCCACCAGGGCCGTAATGGTCAAAACACCAGTTCCACCGACGCCGGTAACCACAGTATTCCAGGGCCGTTCTAACGACGGCAGCTGCGGCTGCGGCAATGGATCAAACAAGCCGTCTACGGCACCCACACTGCCGCCGGACTTCTTCAACGAACCACCAACCACACTGACAAAGCTGGGGCAAAAGCCGCGCGCGCAGCTGTAATCCTTGTTGCACGCACTCTGGTCAATTTCACGCTTGCGACCCAACGCAGTTTCCTTGGGTAAAACCGACAGACAGTTGGATTTCAGACTGCAATCACCGCAACCTTCACACACAGCATCATTGATGAACAGACGTTTGGGCGGATCGACCAGAATGCCTTTCTTGCGCCGGCGACGCTTTTCAGCAGCGCAGGTCTGCTGGTAAATAATGACCGAAGTGCCAGTAAATTCACGCAGCTCCTTTTGCAGCGAGTCCATCTCATCCCGGTGATGCAAGCTGTAACCTGGCGTCCCGGAAAAGTCACTGCGCCACTGCTGGGGTTCGTCGCTCACCAGGGCGATACGCCGCACACCTTCCCCGCGCAGCTGCATGATCAGGTCGCTCATTTTCAGGCTACCATCCACGGGCTGGCCGCCAGTCATTGCCACCGCGTCGTTATAGAGAATTTTATAAGTAATATTGACCTTGGATGCCACCGCAGCCCGCACCGCGAGAATGCCCGAGTGCGAGTAGGTGCCGTCTCCCAGGTTTTGGAATACGTGTTTGGTTTCGGTGAAATGCGCCTGCCCAACCCAGGTTACGCCCTCGCCTCCCATTTGAGTGAAGGTGTGGGTTTCCCGGTCTGGCATCCAGGTGGCCATGTAGTGACAGCCGATGCCGCCTAAAGCGTGGCTGCCCTCCGGCACTTTGGTAGAGGTGTTATGAGGACAGCCGCTGCAAAAGTGGGGTACCCGTTCAATGGTATCGCGCGGCGTTGCCAGAGACGCTTCTTTATCTTCAATCCAGCGGACACGCTGGTCCATTGTTGCAGATTGATAGAAGCGACGAATGCGGCTCGCTATTGCCAGCGCGATCATCGCCGGAGTCAACTCACCCAGGTTAGTGAGCAGATCACGACCGTCTTCATCGAACTCCCCAATCACCCGTGGACGAGAATCTGATGCATAGTTATAAAGCTGCCCGGTGAGCTGGTCCTCAATCACCGATCTTTTTTCTTCCACCACCAAAATCTCTTCCAGACCCTGGGCAAACTCTGCGGTAGTTCTCGGTTCCAGTGGCCACGGCATGCCCACTTTATAAACTCTCAAGCCCACTTCGGCAGCGACCGCTTCATCGATACCCATGTCTTCGAGCGCCTGCATAACATCCAGGTAAGCCTTGCCAGAAGTAACAATACCCAGGCGCGCATTGGGCGAATCCAGCACGATGCGATTAATGCCGTTAACCCGGGCGAACTCCCGGGCTGCGTAAATTTTGTATTTGTTAAGGCGCCACTCCTGATCCAGCGGCTTGTCCGGCCAACGCCCATGCACCCCGCCAGGGGGTAATTCGAAGTCTTCTGGAATCACGATATTGATTCGGTTGGGATCTATATCGGCCGAAATCGCAGAGTCCATATTTTCGGTGATAGCTTTTAAGGCCACCCAGCACCCGCTGTAGCGCGACAATTCCCAACCGTAAACGCCCAGGTCCAGCACTTCCTGCACATTGGAGGGTGCCAGTACCGGTACCGAAGCCCCCATAAACATATGTTCGGACTGGTGCGGCAGCGTGGAGGATTTACAGGCATGGTCGTCACCGGCTACCGCAAGGACGCCACCATAGCGGGAAGTGCCGAACGCATTAGCGTGTTTGATAACGTCCATTGACCGGTCAACGCCGGGGCCCTTGCCATACCACATGCCGAATACGCCATCGTACTTGGCGCCTTCGAATAAATTGGTTTGCTGACTGCCCCATACCGCGGTGGCGGCCAGTTCTTCATTTATGCCGGGTTCAAAATGCACATTATGCTTTTCCAGCCAGGGCTTGGCCTTCCACATGGACTGATCTACAGTCCCCAGCGGGGAGCCTCGATAACCAGAGATAAACGCTGCGGTATTCAATCCGCGTTGCTGGTCTCGCTGATGTTGCAACATCGGCAACCTGACCAACGCTTCGATGCCCGTCATATAGGCTCGAGTCGCATCCAGGGCGTATTTGTCGTCCAGAGATACTTTGCGAATCGGGGATGTGAGATCAGAGCCCATGATTGTGCCTTTTGCTTATGTTATTAGCGCATTCTGATCGATATTTTTGGGTATTGTTATTTGATTTGACCCGCATATTCGTCTAAATATGCATAAGTAATTCGCTAAATTAGCTAATGGAGAATAAATTGCCCGAATCTCTCACCCGGCAAGACGTCGACATCCTCAAATTGTTACAGCAGGACGCCACCCTCAGCACCGCAGCCATTGCTGAACGAATCAATGTTTCCCAATCACCTTGCTGGCGCCGAATCAATCGGCTGGAGCAAGATGGACTAATTCAGGGGCGCGTTGCCCTACTGAATCGCAACGCACTGGGCATGGACGTAGTTGTGTTTGCCACGATCAATCTAACGTCCACGGGCCGACAAAACCTGATTGAGTTTGAGCGAGACATCATTGAGCACCCGGAAGTTATTGAGTGCTACACGATGACGGGGATATGGGATTACATGCTGAAAATAGTCACCCGGGACATCCGTCATTATGAGGAGTTTGTGCGCAACACCCTGACCGCAAGCCCCTCTATCAGAGAACTGCACTCTCACATGGCAGTTACCGAGATCAAGAACACCACTGAGTTGCCTCTGGACAGCCAGTTAACGTGACACGCATGCGCAGCAAATTGCCCGACGTTGGCACTACCATCTTTACCCGCATGTCTGCCCTGGCCAAAGAATGTGATGCAATGAATCTCTCTCAGGGGTATCCCGACTTTGAAGCACCGCAAGCATTGCGCGAGGCACTGGCCAAAGCTGTCATGGACGGCCATAACCAATACGCGCCAATGGCAGGACTTCCTGCGCTGCGAGACCAATTAGCGAAGCAATTAAAAATTCACAGGGGAGTCGACTGTAACCCCGACACTGAAATCACCGTGGTGCCTGGCGCAACCGAGGGCATCTTCTGCGCAATCATGGCCAGCGTGGGCCACGGCGATGAGGTCATCGTGTTGGATCCCTGCTATGACAGCTATGAACCGGCCATTAAGTTAGCCGGTGCGTCCGCCGTTCACGTTGCGCTGGAAGCTCACAGTTTTCGCGTGGATTGGAACGCGGTGGCAGGCGCCATTACCCCGCGTACCCGGATGATTGTTGTTAACTCCCCGCACAATCCCACCGGTGCTACCTTTTCCCATGATGACCTGATATCCCTACAGCAATTGGTCCAGCAGCACGACCTGCTGGTTTGCAGTGATGAAGTCTATGAGCATCTTGTTTACGATGGACGGCAACACCACAGCGTACTGCAGTATCCACAGCTGCGGGAACGAAGTTTTGCACACTTCTCATTTGGAAAAACTTTCAGCGTCACCGGCTGGAAAACCGGCTACTGCGTCGCACCTCCCGCACTGACAGCGGAGTTACGCAAGGTTCACCAGTTTGTAGCATTTGTCGCAGTGACCCCTGTACAACAGGCAGTAGCAGATTTTCTGGCGACGGATCCACAATACCCAGCAACGCTTGCTAACTTTTATCAGCAGAAGCGGGATTTGTTCTGCCACGCCTTGTCTTCGTCTCGCTTTCGAGTGTCAGCCAGCGGCGGCACTTATTTTCAGTTGCTTGACTACAGCGAATTGAGCGACCTCCCCGATCACCAACTTTGTGAAGACTGGACACGGAAATTAGGCATAGCGTCTATTCCAATGTCTGTTTTCTACGATTCGCCACCCCAGCAGCATTACCTGCGCTTTTGTTTCGCCAAGAGCGATACAACGCTGGAAAAGGCAGCGGAGGTTTTATGCAAAATTTAGCCGTAACCCTCATTCAGCGAGAACTGGCCTGGGAAAACCCTGCTGACAATCGGGGCCAGATGGAATCATTACTGCACGAACTGCCAGACACTGGCGACCTGGTGGTACTACCAGAAATGTTTACCACCGGGTTTTCGATGAACGCGCTGGCTAACGCCGAACCGGAAGGCGGAGATACTGAGTTGTGGATGCTCAACCTGGCGCGCGAACTGGATTGCGCTATCACCGGAAGCATTGCAGTGCGCGCCGGAGACGGCGTTTACAATCGCATGCTATTCGCCACCCCCAGTGGGGTCCAGCACTACGACAAACGCCACCTGTTTCGCATGGCAGGTGAGCACAAGCGTTACCTGGCAGGGCGCGAGAAGGTCATCGTAAACTGGCGCGGATGGCGTATCCTGCTCCAGGTCTGCTATGACCTGCGCTTCCCCGTCTTTGGGCGCAATCGGCAGGACTACGATCTGGCGCTTTATGTTGCTAACTGGCCTGCACCAAGGCGCATGCACTGGCGGCAATTACTGATCGCCCGCGCCATCGAAAATAGCGCCTGTGTGGTCGGTGTGAACCGTATCGGTAACGACGCCAATGGATTGAAATACACTGGTGACAGCCTCGCAGTGGGCGCCGATGGTGAATTATTGGCGGATATGCTCAAAAGCAGCGGAGCACACACAGTAGCGCTCTCGGCTCAGGCATTGCTGGACTACAGGGAGCGATTTCCAGTCCACATGGATGCCGATGAGTTTATACTAAAGCCTTAAAAAACTTCATACGCCACTGAACTGCCGGGGTATAGATTAGTCCGAACCGGCATAAGCTAATGGATAACCAAGAAAGGAACCCACATGCAGGTTGACTCAGAAGATCGATATGTCGAAGAAGCAGGCCACGGCGGAATCCCCAAACTACCCTTGGCGCTGGGGGTTCTGGCATTGATTATAGGCGTTGCCTGGTACTTCAGTGGCGACACTTCCCAGAGTGAAACCGCACCGGCAGAACTTGTCGTCCCGGTACCTGCTGAATCACCTCCGCCCCTGGAGCCAGAGACACCCCCGGCACCCGACATTCCCGCCTTGAGCCCGGTTACTGTCATCGCAGAACGCATTGACCCTAATGACATTGTGATACCAGAACCGGAGCTCACGCTGGCAGACAGTGACCCCATGGTCAGAGAGGTGCTCAATGAATCACTCGCCGATAGCGTTTTCGAACAAGCACTTCGCCAGGACGACCTGCTTGAACGAGGCACAGCGTTTATTGACGCCGCAGCTAAGGGCTCCATTTTAAATAAAGTATTCCCCTTACCTCCACTGGAAGGTAAGTACAGTGTGGTAGTAGTGGCGGGAAAAACCGTTGCTGACCCTGCCAGCTACCAGCGCTATGACGCTTACGCGGCTGCCGTTGGCGCTCTTAATCCGCAAAGGCTGGCCGCAGCCTTTCACCAGTTTCGTCCACTGTTGGAACAAGCCTATGCCAACCTGGGATTCGAAGCAGATGATATGGATAACAGTCTGGTTCGCGCCCTGGATCAAGTGATCGCCGCTCCGGTACTGGAAAAGCCCGCCACGCTGGTGATGGACATTACTACCTACACCTATGAAGACGAATCGCTGGAAAACCTCAGCCCAATCGCCAAACAATTAATACGAATGGGACCTGAGAACCAGGCTGTTATTCAGGCACAGGCGAGTGCCTTGCGAGCAGCATTGTTAGGGAAATAAACCAACCCAGGTATGCACAAGCTATCTGATAAAGATATGCGTAAGTCGGTTACCGATGCAACGGTTAACGACGTGGCAGTCGCCATTATTCCGGAAACAGCAGCACCGGTGGCAACCCGTTGACTCAAATGACAGTGAGCCTGGGAACAGATATCGCTGACCCACTGGAGCGGCTCGAAGCCATCCACCGCAGTGCACTGCAATCCAAGGCGTAAGCAGAGGCACTGGGCACTAGCGTGGTAATGGATGCTGCTGAAATAATGACCCCGCGCGTACTGGGCTGGTGAATGCGCAATGCCACCCTGGCCGTGGCTTCTCGCGAAATACCTCTTGCATCACACGTGATTATTTCCAACGTGCCCGGTCCGCAGGTCCTGCTTTGCCTGGCTGGAGCCAGGGTTCAATTGATAACCGGGCTGGGACCCCTATTACACATGATGGGGTTGTTCCTCGCGGTATTTAGCGCTAATGGGCTGATCACCATTAATTTTATATCGGCCGACCCCGCTTTTCATCGACAGTGCCTGCGGGAATCCTATGAAGACGTGGCCTTGGCAGCAAAAAAGAAGGCCGGCAGAAAAAAGCGCAAAAAATAGCGCCTTTCCAGCCGGCCTGCTGTTAAACCCCGGTTCAGGCTGCGCCAGACAGAGCTTTTACTTCCAGGTAATCGGTGAAGCCATGTGCACCCCATTCCCTGCCATTTCCGGACTGCTTATAACCGCCGAAAGGCGTATGTAGATCACCAGAGCCGCCATTGATATTGATATTGCCCGCCCGGATCTGTGATGCAACATTCATCACCGCGTCCATGTTGTTGCCCTGCACATATCCGGCGAGGCCATAGGGCGTATCGTTGGCAACGCTAATCGCCTCTTCAATACTGTCATAAGGCATCATCACCAGCACTGGGCCAAAAATTTCCTCTTTAGCGACGGTCATGTCGTTACTGACATTACTGAACACCGTTGGCTTAATGAAGTAGCCGTGTTCCAGGCCGTCCGGACGACCTGCACCGCCGCAAACCAGGGTTGCGCCCTCGTCTATGCCGGCTTGAATCAATCCCTGAATCTTGTTGAACTGCACCTCGCTAACCACCGGGCCCATAGTAGTAGCTTCGGCTTTGGGATCGCCGACGACCACAGACTCGGTCACTTTGGCAGCGATTGCCTCTGCCGCTGCTATCTGCGCCCGAGGTATCAACATACGTGAGGGCGCGTTACAGGATTGCCCGGTGTTGTTGTACATATGCATGACGCCCCGAGTGACGGCCTCTTCAAGATTGACATCGTCCAACAGAATATTGGGAGACTTCCCGCCCAACTCCTGAGTGACTCGCTTGATACTGGGAGCGGCATTTTGCGCAACCAGGGAGCCTGCTCGCGTTGAACCGGTGAAAGAAACCATATCAATTTCGGGGTGGCCGGAGATTGCTGTTCCTACACCCGGTCCATCACCATTAACCATATTAAACACGCCAGCAGGAACACCCGCCTCGTCAACGATTTCGGCGAACAAATAACCCGACAGAGGTGCAACCTCAGAGGGCTTAAGCACAACGGTACAGCCCACTGCCAGTGCTGGCCCCACTTTGCATGTAATCTGGTTCATGGGCCAGTTCCACGGAGTGATCATGCCGCAAACGCCAATCGGCTCCTTGATAATTCGGCTGTTACCAGCCATCTCTTCAAACTCGTAGCTCTGCAGAATTTCCAGCGCAGTGGCGAGATGCCCAAGACCAGAAGCGGCCTGTGCTTCGATGGCGAGTTTAGATGGCGCACCCATCTCATCAGAAATGGCGTCGGCAATATCAGTTAAGCGCTTCTGATAGGTCTCTACCAGCGCTGCAAGAATGGCAATACGCTCTTCACGGGCGCTGCGACCAAAGGTGGCAAATGCATTTCTGGCGGCCATGGCAGCCTTATCGACATCTGCTGCAGAGCCTATGGAAATAGTGGCACACACCTGCTCGTTAGCTGGATTAATAACATCCAGGGACTTTGGCGTCACCGGGTCGACCCACTCACCATTAATATAAAACTTATCGTAGACTCTCATCGTTCATCTCCAGCAGCAGCTGCCTGTATCGGTTGGTTTGGGAAATCTCATGCCCCTGACGGCTCCGCCGGAGTCATAAGTTTTCAGTTGGGATTGGGAATATAGCATCGCTCGCAAGTTCCAGCCAACCCGCAGAATGACGGAGGCAAGCACCTGATTGAAAAGCACCTTACCGGATCCGGCAAGGTGCTTCCAAGAGTCAGTCGAGCAACAACGATGCAAGGCGTTTGCGATGGTGGTAGGCATCGCCAAAGGCCTGCTGAGACCACTGGGCGCGGCGAATGTAAAGCTGTGCATCGCATTCATAGGTGAAGCCCATACCGCCGTGAAACTGGACAGCTCGATCAGCAGCAAACTTGAGCGCTTCACTGGCCTGGGCCTTGGCCATGCGACAGGCAGATTCTGCATCTTCATCCAAACTGGCTTCCGACACCAGTGTGGCCGCGTGATACACAAACGAACGGGCGTTATCCATGTCGCATAGCACCTCCACCATAGGATGCTTGAGGGACTGGTAAGAACCAATTAGGTGTCCAAATTGTTTGCGCGTTTTCAGGTAATCGACCGTTAGATCCATACAGGCCGCGGTACTACCCGCAGCCTCCGCTGCATAAAGCAGTGCACCCAGCAGGCGAAGGTCCCGAATAATCGCAGCCGCATCTCCCGATAACAGGTGATCAGAGCTGACAGTTGCGCCGGTAAAGTCCACTCGCGAGCTGCGGCGGGTTTCATCGATGTTAGTTTGCCGACGAACCGCTCCTTCACCCAGCGCGGATGCAGGCACCAGCAAAAGCCTTGCCTCATCCTGATAGGTGAGGGACACCAGAAACAGTTCGGCTTGCACAGCATACGCGACCTGGGTCTTGCTGCCGGCGAGCTGCAAGTCCCCTCCGGCATCGGTAGCCGTCAGCTCAATTGTCTCCTCTCCCCAATCCTCTGACTCCAATAGGGCCAGAGTGGCGATTTGCCCACCCACAATTGCGGGCAAATGACGCTCGCACAAAGCATGGGATTGAGCTCGCTGTAGCGCCTCGGCTACCAGCACTGTCGTAATGTAAGGTGTGCTGAGAAGTCTTTTACCCATGCACTCCACAATCGGTATTGCACTACCCATACCCAGGCCTGAGCCTCCATGTGCCTCACTGACAGCCACCCCTAACCAACCCAGTTCGGCGATTTCCTGCCAGACTTGAGCGTCGAAACCACTCTCAGACTGCAGCAAAGCCCTCACTGCAGGAATCGCAGACCGATCTCGGCAGAACTCACGCGCCGTATCCAACAGCATGCCCTGCTCTTCGCTGAGGCCTATGGCCATATTACTCTTCTTCATAAGCCGCCCCTCAGCTCTTGGGCAGGCCCAAGACCTGCTCACCAATAATATTGCACTGTATTTGCGAAGTTCCGCCGCCGATAGTCGTGGCAAAATTATTAAAATACGCCCGCTGCCAGAAACCGCCAGCAATCGTATCCTCATCACCCACATAGAGGCCACCTAGCCCCCCTTGTATTTCCAGCCCGTACTGGCGCATGCGCCGCTGGTATTCGCTGACGCGCAATTTATAAGACAAGAGCAGCGACATTGGATAATCGGAATTGAGATCACCAAGTGTTGAACGTTTGTCCGCCAAACCCAGGGCCTTTTCGTCCATGATCAGTTGCACCAGCCTGTCGCGAATAACCGGGTCTTCCAACAAGGGTGCTCCGTCTCGCTTCACTGAACGCACTTCATCAATCAGGTCTGCAATACTCACTCGCACCTGTACTTGTCCGCCTGCGGCGCCTGCTGCTGCGCCACGCTCGTATTGCAGGGTTTGCATCGCCACTCGCCAACCGTTTCCTTCACCACCGATAAGACAGCTGGAGGGAATGCGTGCATCGGTAAAAAACGTTTCCGTAAATCCGTACTCGCCTGTAATTTTTTGAATCGGCCGGGTATCGATTCCGGTTCCATGCATCGGAGAAAGGAAGAAGGAAAGACCATCGTACTTGCGCTTCGTAGTGGGGTCTGTGCGCGCTAACAAAATCATGTACTTGGCATAGTTACCCATGGTCGTCCATATTTTGCTGCCGTTGACGATGTAATCATCACCGTCACGGACAGCGCGAGTCTGGGCGTTGCCCAGATCAGATCCATGATCTGGTTCAGAAAAGCCCTGGCACCATATATCCTCTGCACTGAGAATGCCCTTGATGTATTTGGCCTTATCCTCTTCGGTCCCTATATCCAGAATCAGCGGGCCCGCCCAACCCAATCCAATGACGTTAAAGGTAATGGGGGTTCTATGGCGTCGCAATTCACGATTGATCTCATTCTGGAAGGCCGGATGCATTCCACGGCCACCGTATTGTTCTGGCCAATGCACCCCAAGATAACCGGCGCTCCACAATTTATGCTGCCACTCTCGCAAAAACTCCAGCTGTTGGTCACTGCCAACTTCCATAAATGTCTGGGGTAGAAGAAACCCCGGATCAGCAGGATTGTGCTCTTCCAACCATCCGGAAACTTCCGCACGAAAATCTGCAAGCTCCGAGGCACTCGGGGCGTGGTCACTCATAATTTCACCTTTTGTTTTTAGAGCTAAGCGCTCTGGCGATTTATAACTCGCCGTTTATGTACTTATCCAGGGTCTGGTGGAAGTGGCGAATACGGACTGCATGATCATTGGCCACCACTCGCTCTCCTGATTCTACATTATGCATGCCTTTCTGGATTTTTGGCATATTGAACAAGTCATGGTCAAAAATACTTCCCAAAGACACACCCAACTCGGGTGCCTCGGAGAACAGCTCACCCTCTCCCAAGCGATGCAGCGGTGCATCTTTGGGTCGCTCAGCGTCACTGGCCAATTGACATAACACCCTCACTGCCATGGGGGCAATGGTGTGATCATCGCCATGGAGACGGAGACGCCGGGTGGTAGTAAAGTACAAGCCCGCCCGGAATAAGCAGGTAACTCGGCTGCATACTTGTCCATGTTAATGAATACCCAACCATAAAGCGCGCTTTTTAGGGCGCGTCCAGTTTTTAACTGAAGCGATGATAAGAGCAGAAAAAATTCTCTTCATTTTCATTACCACCTAACTCATGCTGTCGAGACAGCGCTGGGCGTAATCCATAACAAACGGATAGTCGGGCTTACCATTGGGCGCCCGATTCAGTGATTGCGCCGCGAAAATCAGTCTGGGGATTTTATAGTCTGCGAGCTTCTGAGCCGCAAAGGCTTGAATGGATTGTATATCCAGAGAAGCGTCATCTCTGTCAGTTCGCTGAACCACGGCCGTCACTTGCTTGCCAAATCGAGAGTGGGGAAGCCCCACCACTACGACATCGTCTATGTCGGGGTGCTCTAACAACACCCGTTCAACTTCGACGGTATATACTTTTTCACCACCAGTATTAACCACGGTGCTGTCGCGACCCAGCAACTCCAGCATGCCATCGGCGCGAACCGTGCAACGGTCACCCGTGCGCACGTAGCGCTCGCCGTTAATAGTGACAAAAGTATTGGCCGTCTCCTGCGGAGCATTGTAATAGCCCCGGGGCATGTTGCCACCTGAGTAGGCAATTCCCACCACACCGCTACCCGGCTCGACTTCCTGCAGTTCGTCATCAAACACCCGGGTGGTGCGCTGAGGCGCGAATACACCCGCCTCCGGAGTGCACACCGCATAGCCTGAGGTCTCGGTGGAACCCAAGGAGTCAAAAATAATTAAGTCCGGCTGATGTCGATAAAGCCCTTGCCTGCAAGCGTTACTGAGAGAAGCCCCAGAAGACACTAGCATCTTAAGCGAATCAATTAAGCCTTCTTCGGGCCTGACATCCAAAACCTCAAGCAGCGGCATAGTAAAAGCGTCACCGACCAAGACCACACTGCCAACACCCAGGTCTTTAATCGCCTGCACGGCTACCGCCGCATCGAAGCGTTCCCCGGCAATCGTGGCCACCGGCACACCTTGCGCAACCAGCATAATAGCCATCATCAAACCGGCGCCATGCATCAGTGGACTAAGGCACAAAAATGGCGCTGACTGTGGCAGACGTGCCACGTTGGCAACATGCTCTTCAAGCTGAGCCGGATGCTCCGCAAGGCCCAGGGATATCATGCCAACCCCAGTCGAGACGTTCTGCTTACGCCAGATGTCCTCGTGTCGCCACTGCACGCCCTTGGGTAATCCGGTAGTACCGCCCGTTGCGATTACAATAAGATCGTCGCTGCTCGTGGCAGGCTGAAAATCAGAGCCGTTGTAATCGTACAGAGCACTTATTCTGGCGTCTTTTCCACTGCCGCCTACGCAGATAAAACAAACGGTTTTTTCCAACCTGGATCGCACTCGCTCAACACGCTCGGTAAAATCCTCGTCGTAAATCAGCACTTGCAGGTCGAGCCCGTTGCACAGGTCCAATAGCTCCTCGTCCTGGTAACGGTAGTTGACGTTCACGTGACTGAGTCCGGCGAGGCCAGCGCCAACAAACGATTCCATGTAAGCATTGGAATTGCGCATGTAGTGGCCCACATGGGCACCCGGCGAGAGGCCCTGCGCTTGCAGGTAACTGCCTATTCCCACGGCACGTCTACGCAGTTCGCGATAAGTGACTGACTTTCCATCGTGAATCAGGGCAGGACGATCGGCGCAGTCTCCTTCCCCCAGTTGATAGACAGCCTCGGCGAAATTCCAGTTAGCCATGTTCCCGTCTACCATATTTCGGAAATCGCGCGCAGACTCTCAACGTCACTGGCCGTCACCAACATTGTTGTAACTCTGGAATCACGCCAGGCCTGAAGTCGATCCCGAATACGATCTACCGGGCCAACCAGCGCCATCGCATCGGCCAAGTCATCGGGTATCACACGGGCGGCTTCATCGCGTTTTTCCTCCATGAACAACTGCTGAATTTTGTCGGCCTCAGCCTCATAGCCCATGCGAATAAACAGGTTTTTGTGGAAGTTGGTGGTTTTAGCACCCATGCCCCCAATATAGAAGCTAAGAAAATATTTAAAGGCCAACAGCCCTGCTTCAATATCATCGGTGATCGTCACGTTCACCATCTGTGCAATATCAAAATCTGCGGGAGCATTTTCCAGGGACTGTGAGTAGACGCTCTCATCATAGGGGTTATAAAAAAGCGGCAACCAACCGTCGGCAATCTCGGCTGCAAGAGCGATATTTTTTGGGCCTTCAGCCCCCATGTAAATCGGAATACGGTTGCGTAGGGGATGAACAATAGGTTTCAGAGACTTACCCAGGCCAGCGCCATCCTCGCCCTTGTAAGGCAGCGGGTAGTGAGGGCCATCGTTTGTGACCGGCCCTTCTCGAGCAAATACCTGGCGGATGATATCGATGTATTCACGAGTTCTGGCAAGAGGCTTGGGGAATGGACGCCCATACCAGCCTTCCACCACCTGCGGGCCAGAAACGCCCAGCCCCAGCATGAAGCGGCCGTTGGAAAGCATATCCAGAGTGAGAGCATGCATGGCACAGGAGGTAGGTGTTCGCCCAGACAACTGCACCACCGCTGTACCTAACTTGATTTTTTCAGTCTGGGCACCAATCCAGGCCAGGGGAGTAAAGGCATCGTTACCCCAGGCCTCTGCAGACCATACCGAGTCGAAGCCCAAACGCTCAGCTTCTTGGGCAATTTCAACAAAATTGGGATGAGGCGCTGCTCCCCAGTATCCCTGGGCCAGGCCCAGTTTAAAATCAGGCATTTGCTTTTCCTTAAAAATACAGGATGTACTGCTTTTTTCAATTATGCCATCCTATGCACTCAAAGCCAGCAATGCAATTCACTGCGGTAACCCAACACCCTTTAGGACCAATTCATGCATCAACAGCTCCCGGATAATACCCCCATTCTCGTCGGTGCAGGGCAGTACACCGAGCACCTGAACAAGCAAGACGCTCCGTCACTGCATCCACCAATGGAGCTGGCGGCCAGGGCCAGCAGCGCGGCCATAGCTGATGCAGGTGGCGCTTTGCTAGCCAGTGACATTGATGCTATCGCTGTGATTCGGCTGTTTTCAGATTCTGCGCCTTTGTGGGCCTGCCCTTTTGGCAGAAGTAACAACCCACCACAATCGATTGCCCAACGACTGGGCGCTAATCCCAAAAAACGCATTTACAGTAATGTTGGTGGCAACTCACCGCTGCAATTGCTCGCTGAACTTTCTGGAGCCATTGCGCGCGGGGATATAGATTGCGCCTTGGTCGCTGGCGCAGAGGCGATTGCCAGTCAACGCCATGCGCAACGAAGCGGGAAAGACCTTGACTGGGCGGAAAACTACGACCACCCATTGGACAGCCGCGAATACACCGAGCGCTTTGCCGCGCCGGCCGAGCTTGCCAGCGGCATGTATCTTCCTGCGCATTACTACGCATTGATAGAGAACTTGCGCGCGCATCAGCAAGGCAATGACGAGCAAAGCCACCGCCAACAAATGGCACGGCTATTGACCCCATTATGTGAAGTCGCTGGTGACAACCCATTCGCTTATTTTTACCAGGACCATAAAGCAGAAGACCTGATTAGTGATGCCAACGGCAACTACGCACTATGCGTGCCCTACAACAAGTTGATGGTGGCACAGGATGCTGTCAATCAAGCCGCGGCAATCGTTCTCATCAGTGCCGGCAAAGCCAGGGAACTGGGCATTGATCCCGATAAATGGGTATTGCAACTCGGCTATGCAGAAGGCAACGATAACTGCTTGTTTGAGCGCAGCGATCCGGGCACCTCACAAGCAATGCAAGCCGTTATGAGCACAGCACTGCAGCGAGCAAATTGCGCCCAGCAAGACATAGACCTTATTGATATCTACAGCTGCTTTCCCTGTGCTGTTGAGGCCGTCAGAGATGCACTGGGCATCACTGCTGATGATCCAAGACCACTCACTGTTACCGGTGGACTGCCCTTCTTCGGAGGACCGGGCAACAATTACAGCATGCATGCTCTGGCCGAAATGATCACAAAGTTGCGCAACACTACAAAGCAAGGCCTGGTGACAGCCAATGGGGGGCAGCTGTCCAAACATGCTGCAGTCGTACTTAGTGCTAATGTGCAAGAAGGAGCGGTAAGCGTCCTGGACTATAGCGAACTCGACGTCGCAGCCATTGACACATCAACTATTGAGACAGTACCTGAGTGCAGCGCTCCCGTTGCAGGCACCATTTTAACCTACACGATCATTTTTGAGCGAAAGCGCGATGATATGGTGGTTGTTTTAGCTCACGATACTAAAGGGGCACGATTCTTTGCCAGTAGCGTTGATCAAGTAACCGTGACGCAGGCTAAAGATCACAGCCCGATTGGCAAAGACATCGAGGTGTGGTTAGAAGAAGACAAATATAAATTCAAGTTCAGGGCTTGATCTCATCAAGGAAGCTGAAGCCAGGCAAGCGCCCCAGATCAGTCACCGGAAGATGCTCAGAAGCTATCGGAAGACTTTAGACAATATTGTGATGCATGTTGCCAATTTTAATGTTCTTGCTAACCCTGTTTGTTATCAATTGCTATGCATTCAACTTCGACTCTGGCGCCAAATGCCAAGCCGCTAGCCGCGAAAGCACTTCTGACTGGAAAAGGCGCTGCAACGTAGGTCTTAAAAACATTATTGACCATGGGCCAATGAGAAAATTCGGTAGGCATAATCGTACGTTTAACAAAGTGGTTCATCGATAAACTATGCGCCTCCAGCGTTCTCATCATGCTTGAAATCGACTGAACCATAAGCAAGAGATTGTTTATAGTTAGGACTGTGCGTCGCTTGATCTATTGTCCGCTTCCACCTCAAAGCCGACATTACCCACCACGCAGCTTGATACGCGTTGTGTACCCGCTAACGCCACCAACAGCCCATCACCAGTGCGACTCTCGCTCGTAATCAGACAACTGGGCTATACTCCTATAGAGCCTCAATAGTGATCAAGTCGTGCACCTACACCGCTGTAATAACGCAACGCTCGCATCACCCCTGCTTGAGGCCATCGCCTGTGACGCCACCATCGATGCAGCCTATGCCTGGCTCTGCAACCAGCGCAGCCGCTACCCGGCCAACGCCGATAGTTGGCATCTTCGCTTTCATTGGCAGGCCCATCGCTCCGCACTTATTGCGCGCTTGCGCAGCGGGAACTATCAGTTCAGTCCGCAGCAGCTGCTGGTGTGCGCCAACGGCAAGCACGTTCATCTGTGGTGTGCCGAAGATGCGCTGGTGCAAAAGGCGATGGCGATTGTACTGGGCACTGCTCTGCCGGTTTCTCCGCGCTGTACTCATGTGAAAGGCCATGGTGGCCTGAAGGGGGCGCTACGTTGGTTGCGCGCTAAACTGCCGCTAAATCAGTTTGTCTTTCGCTCCGACGTAAAGGGCTACTACGAGAACATCGACCACGCTGTGTTGTTGCAACAGCTCGACGCGCTGGTGCCTGATAAAGCGGTGTTGCGGCTACTCACGCAGGTCATCGGCCGTACAGTGGAATCGGGTGGCATCTTTAACTTCATCAAAAAAGGCATAGGCCGGGGCTCACCCCTGAGCCCGCTATTGGCGGCAATCTATCTCAAACCGTTGGATGATGTTTTAGACCGCGCTGGCATCGCCTATGTGCGTTACATGGATGACTGGGTCATCATGACGCCTCGCCGCCACCAACTCAGAAAGGGTATTCGCCTGATCACGCAGACCTTGCATCAGCTCAAACTCAGCACCCATCCAGACAAAACCTGGGTGGGCAAGATAGACCGGGGCTTCACGTTTCTGGGCTACCACCACACCCGTGCTGGCGTGAAGCCAGCGAAGGACACCATCGCGCGCTTTCGTGAGCGAATAACCCAGCTTTATGAGCAAGGTGCGGACCAAGCCCGCATTGGGGCTTACGAAACCCGCTGGTGGCGTTGGGTGTGTGCTGGCTTGCCCGGAACGCAGGTGCTGGTCGAACAGAAGGCATTCACCGGGGCCACGGGCAGACTGTCCCCCGAACCGTGACCTGCAGTTAGGCGCTGGCCATTATTGCTCGAAACAGTACAACGGCAAAGACTCCGAGCACGCTCGGACTGAATTAAAATCGCAACCGGTCAGTTGGGTCCAGCAGTTGTTGGTGTATAACGCCCCACCCACGCGCGATAAT
>ERZ1047985.1198-NODE-1198-length-18178-cov-5.342217_pt1 | contig 18178 bp, 21 predicted proteins | sample MGYA00383097_ERZ1047985 | MGnify/ENA primary metagenome ERZ1047985 (study PRJEB29581, sample SAMEA5548367) | metagenome | biome: marine; feature: coastal; material: water | depth 50 m | study: Short-term variability in the microbial, nano- and picoplankton...
GTAAGTCAAGCTGAAAAAAGAGCATCTGAAATTGTTGAGCAAGCTAAACAATCGGCTAAAGAAGAAGGCGACAGAATAATTGCAAGTGCTAAATCTGAAATTGATCAAGAAGTAAATAGAGCTAAAGAAGAATTACGCGGACAAATTTCAACTTTGGCAATAGCAGGAGCAGAGAAAATTTTAGATAAGGAAATTAATAAAAAAACACATGCAGATATGTTAACTAAATTAGCTAAGGATTTATAAAAGTTATGGCTGAAATTTCAACAATTGCGAGACCTTATGCAGTTGCTATTTTTAATTTAGCAAAAGAAGAGAAGAGCTTGTCTGATTGGTCAGATATGTTAGCTCTTATGAGCAGTATCGTTGAAAACGAAGATATTAAATTATTTATTCAGGACCCCAAAGTTTTGGATACTGATAGAGAAAAAGTTTTATTGGATATTTGTGCTAATCAAATAAATAATTCAGGAAAAAATCTAATTAAATTATTAGTCGAATATAAAAGATTACTAATTTTATCGGACATTACATTAGTCTTTGAAAGCCTTAAGGCGGATGATGAGGGAACAATGGAAGCTCAAATTATTATGGCTGAAAAGCCTGATAAAAAAATGGTAGAAAATTTAATCAATAGTTTAGAAAAAAGATTCGATAAAAAAATAGAAGGAAAGGTAGTAATTGATAAAAGTATTGTCGGTGGAACCAAGATTATTGTTGGAGATTCCGTTATAGATGCTTCAGTTCGTGAACAATTAGATAATTTAGCTTATACATTAAAAGCATAAGCATAAAATCAGGAGATATTAATGCAGTTATCAACATCAGAAATAAGTGAATTAATTAAAACTAGAATTAAAGACTTTTCTACTAGTTCAGCATCAAGAACACAAGGAACGGTTGTTTCAGTTACCGATGGTATTGTACGTATACATGGATTATCAAATGTAATGTCTGGAGAAATGATTGAGTTTCCTGGGAATACATTTGGTTTAGCGCTTAATTTGGAAAGAGATTCGGTTGGAACTGTTGTTTTGGGAGATTATGAGCATATAACTGAAGGAGATATATGTAAATGCACAGGAAAAATTTTAGAAGTACCTGTTGGACCAGAATTAATAGGCCGTGTTGTAGATGCATTAGGTATGCCAATTGATGGGAAAGGGCCGATAAAAAATAAATTATCTGATAAATTAGAAAAAGTTGCTCCGGGAGTTATTGATAGACAATCCGTTTCTCAACCAGTTCAAACAGGCCTTAAATCTGTTGATTCTATGGTTCCAATTGGAAGAGGCCAAAGAGAATTAATTATTGGAGATCGGCAAACAGGTAAAACTGCAGTGGCAGTTGATACAATAATTAATCAAAAAGGCCAAGATATGAAATGTGTTTATGTTGCTATTGGCCAAAAAGCATCAACAATTATGAATGTAGTTAGAAAATTAGAAGAAAATGGAGCAATGGAATATACCACTGTTGTAAGTGCCGCAGCTTCGGACTCAGCAGCTTTACAATTTTTGGCTCCTTATGCAGGGTGCACAATGGGGGAATATTTTAGAGACCGAGGTGAAGATGCATTAATTATTTATGATGATCTTACTAAACAAGCAATTGCGTATAGACAAATTTCATTATTACTTCGTCGACCACCAGGCCGTGAAGCTTATCCTGGCGATGTTTTTTATATTCATTCAAGATTATTGGAAAGAGCAGCGAGAGTAAATATAAAATATGTTGAAAAATTCACTAAAGGTAAGGTGAAAGGAAAAACAGGATCTTTGACTGCCCTTCCAGTTATTGAAACGGCTGCAGGTGATGTTTCTGCTTTTGTCCCTACGAATGTTATTTCAATTACTGACGGACAAATTTTCTTAGAAAGTGATTTATTTAATGCTGGAATTCGTCCTGCAATTAATGCTGGTATTTCAGTATCACGTGTTGGCGGGGCAGCGCAAACTAAAGTTATTAAAAAATTAGGCGGCGGGGTTCGATTAGCGTTAGCCCAGTATCGAGAATTAGCAGCATTTGCTCAATTTGCATCTGATCTTGATGAGGCAACAAGAAAACAATTAGATAGAGGACAAATGTTTACTGAATTAATGAAACAGCCTCAATATGCTCCTTTGACTATATCAAATATGGCTGTGACTTTATTAGCTGCTAACAACGGGTATTTAGATGATGTCCCAACTGAAAAAGTTTTATCTTTTGAGTCAGGATTACATGGATTTATGGCATCTAAATATAAATCTATAATGGATGATATAGAAAAAACATTGGCACTTGATGAAGAAGGCGAAAAAAAATTGGTAAAAGCAATAGAAGATTTTAAAGCTACTAATACATTTTAAATATAGGATTTTAAATGGCAGGAAGTAAAGAAATACGAACTAAGATTAAGAGTGTAGAAAATACACGAAAAATTACTAAGGCTATGGAAATGGTAGCTGCATCTAAAATGCGTAAAGCGCAAGATAGAATGACGGCAGCTAGACCTTACGCTGAGAAAATTAGAATAGTTGCTGCACATTTATCACATGCACAATCAGAATATAAACATCCTTTTATTATACAAAGAGAGGGTATAAAAAATATTGGGCTTATTGTAGTTACTTCTGATAAAGGATTATGTGGAGGACTTAATACAAATGTTTTAAGATCATCAATTTCTCAAATTAAAGATTGGGAAAAAGAAGGAAAAAAAGTCCAAGTTTGTACAATTGGAAATAAAGCAATAAGTTTTATGGGGAGAGTTGGAGCAGATATTAAATCACAAGTATCAGGCATGGGTGATACACCACATATGGAAGATTTACTTGGTGCAATTAAAGTTATGTTAGATAGCTATACTAATGCTGAAATTGATCAGCTTTATATTTGTTATACAAAATTTATTAATACTATGAAGCAAGAACCAACAATGGAACAATTATTGCCTTTATCAGGCGAAAAAGATGAGACTCCTGAAAGTACTTGGGATTATATTTATGAACCAGATGCAACTTTAGTAATAGATGCATTATTATCTCGCTACATTGAAACTTTAATTTATCATGGAGTAGCTGAAAACATGGCTTCTGAACAATCTTCTAGAATGGTTGCAATGAAAGCCGCATCTGATAATGCTGGAAATGTGATTGATGAATTAACATTAATTTATAACAAAGCAAGACAAGCAGCGATAACTAAAGAAATTTCAGAAATAGTTGGTGGCGCTGCTGCAGTATCGTAAAATTTTTGAATTTAATATTAATTTAGATGAGTAAGGATAAATAAATGAGTGCTAAACAAATTGGAAAAGTAGTTCAGTGTATTGGTGCAGTTGTAGATGTGGAATTTCCACGTGATCAACTCCCTAAAGTTTATGATGCATTAATTATCGATGATAAAGATTCAACCGCAGAAGCAGGATTGACTTTGGAAGTGCAACAGCAATTAGGTGATGGGGTTGTTCGAACTATTGCAATGGGGTCATCAGATGGCTTATCGAGAGGGACTCAGTTTTCTTCAACAGGAGCACCTATTCAAGTACCTGTTGGTGAAGGAACACTTGGAAGAATTATGGATGTTTTAGGACGTCCAATCGACGAAGTTGGAAAGATTGATTCTAAAGAATTTAGAGCAATTCATCAAAAAGCTCCAGAATTTAATGATTTATCCCCATCTATTGAGTTATTAGAAACTGGTATTAAAGTTATTGATTTAATGTGCCCTTTTGCTAAAGGCGGCAAAGTTGGTTTATTTGGGGGCGCAGGCGTAGGGAAAACCGTTAATATGCTCGAATTAATTAATAATATTGCTAAACAACATTCTGGACTATCAGTTTTTGCTGGAGTTGGAGAGCGAACTCGAGAAGGAAATGATTTTTATCATGAGATGGCTGAAGCAGGTGTTATTCAATTAAAAAATATGAAAGAATCTAAGGTTGCTATGGTATTTGGTCAAATGAATGAGCCTCCAGGAAATAGATTAAGGGTTGCTTTGTCAGGATTAACAATGGCAGAAAAATTCCGTGATGAAGGGAGAGATGTTTTATTCTTTGTTGATAATATATATCGATATACGTTGGCCGGGACTGAAGTTTCTGCTTTATTAGGCCGTATGCCTTCTGCTGTTGGATATCAACCAACATTAGCAGATGAAATGGGTAGATTACAAGAAAGAATAACTTCAACAAAAACTGGTTCAATTACATCTATTCAAGCAGTATATGTTCCAGCAGATGATTTAACAGATCCATCTCCAGCAACAACATTTCAGCATTTAGATTCAACAGTTGTTTTGTCTAGAGATATTGCTTCTTTAGGTATTTATCCAGCTGTTGATCCACTTGATTCAACTTCAAGGCAATTGGATCCTCAGATAGTTGGTGATGAGCATTACGAAGTAGCTCGTGCTGTTCAATCAACATTACAAAGATATAAAGAATTAAGAGATATTATTGCAATTTTAGGTATGGATGAATTAGCGCCTGAAGACAAGCTGGCTGTTGGAAGAGCAAGAAAAATTCAAAGATTTTTATCTCAACCATTTCATGTAGCTGAAGTTTTTACTGGCTCACCAGGAAAATATGTTTCACTTAAAGATACTATAAAAGGATTCAAAGCAATTGTTGATGGAGAATACGACGATTTGCCTGAACAAGCTTTTTATATGGTGGGAGCTATTGAAGAAGCTGTTGAACAAGCTAAAACAGTTTCATAACTAAAGGTAAATTAATGGCGAATACAATTCAAATCGATGTAGTTAGCGCTGAAGAGTCAATTTTATCTGAGCAAGCTGAGTTTGTGGTTGCTCCAGCTCAAATGGGGGAGGTTGGAATATATCCAAACCATGCATCAATGATTACTTTATTAAAAGCTGGTTCAGTTCGAATTAAAATGTTGGATAAATCGAATGAAGATTTAATATATATTTCTGGTGGAATATTAGAGGTTCAGCCAGGACATATTACAATTCTTTCAGATACGGCGATTCGTGGAAAAGATTTAGATGAAACAAAAGCAAAAGCAGCTAAAAAAGCAGCTGAAGAATCTTTAAGTAAGAAAGGTAGCGATATAGATTTTGCATTAGCAGAAGCAGAATTAGCAGAAGCTGTTGCTCAGATTCAAGCTATAGAAAAATTAAGAAAGAAATAATGAAAATCTATTTTACTATTTTAAAAAGCAGCAGTAAGCTGCTTTTTTTGTTTATACTTAAATAAAAAAGGAAAATAAATGTCATTAAGTGTGGTTATTTTAGCTGCTGGGAAAGGCACCAGAATGTTTTCCGACCAACCTAAAGTTTTACATAGGTTAGCAAATCAATTTTTATTGCAATATGTTATCGATATTGCTAAAAGTCTTAATCCAGAAAATATTAATGTAGTTATAGGTTATAAATCTGAAGAAGTTAAGCAAGCTTTTCCAAATGAAAAATTAAATTGGGTAATTCAAAAAGATCAATTAGGTACAGGAGATGCAGTTAAGTATGCAATTCCTTATTTAAAAGGTTCGCAGACAATTATTTTATACGGTGATGTTCCAATGGTTGAATTAAATGATTTAAAACAACTTTTAAAAAAATCAAAAGATGGACTTGGAATTTTAACTTTTAATAAAATTAATCCAGAAGGGTATGGAAGAATTAAGAGAAATAAGAATAATATAGAAGGCATTATTGAGGAAAAAGATTGCGATAAGTCAGAAAAAAAAATTACTGAAATAAATACTGGAATAATGAGTATGGAAACAGAGAATTTAATTAAATGGGTATCTTTGATATCAAATGATAATTCCCAAAAAGAATATTATTTAACTGATATAGTAGCTTTAGCTAGAAAAGAAAAAATTAAGATTAGTTCGCATGAGGCTAATTCTGAAGTTACAATTTCAGGAATAAATTCTAAAATTGAATTAGCAACTATGGAGAAGGCTTTGCAAAATAAAAAAACTACTTTATTAATGGAGCAAGGGGTTACATTAATGGATCCTGCTAGAACAGATATAAGAGGCGATCTTAAATGTGGTTTAGATGTAGAAATTGACGTTGGTTGTATTTTTGAAGGTAGTATTGCAGTAGGAAAGAATGTAAAGATAGGAGCTTATACTCATATAAAAGACAGTGTGATTTCTGACAATACAATTATAAAGCCGTATTCTCATATTGATTCAGCCAAAGTAGGCATAAATAATATTATTGGGCCTTATGCTCGATTAAGACCAGGAACTGATACTAGTAATGATGTACATATTGGAAATTATGTAGAAATAAAAAATTCAAAAATAGGATCTAACACTAAAATTAATCATTTAAGTTATGTTGGAGACAGCATTGTTGGTAGCAATGTAAATGTGGGGGCAGGAACTATTACATGTAATTACGATGGAATAAATAAACACCAAACTATTATTGAGGATAATGTTTTTGTTGGATCAAATACGCAGCTTGTAGCTCCTGTAAAAATTGGAGCTGGATCAACAATTGGAGCTGGATCAACAATTACTAAAGATACCCCAGCTAACGAATTATCATTATCTAGATCTAAACAAACCAGTATTCCAGGCTGGGAAAAGCCAAAGAAGAATTAAATTATGTGTGGAATAGTAGCAGGCATATCTAATAAAAATATTTTACCTACTTTAATTGAAGGTTTAGAGCGCTTAGAATATCGAGGATACGATTCGGCTGGCGTTGCAATATTGAATGGCTCAATTCAGCGTATTAGGTCTATCGGGCGCGTTAATTCAATAAAAAATAAAGCTAAAAAAACTAAATTAGAAGGGGTTTTAGGAATTGGTCATACACGATGGGCAACTCATGGGGGGGTAACAGAGGATAATGCTCATCCCCATGTTTCTCATAATAAAATAGCAGTGGTTCATAATGGCATAATTGAAAATCATGAAGCACAATGTGGCCGATTAAAAAAATTAGGCTATAAATTTGAATCTGAAACAGATACTGAAGTTATTGCACATCTGATTCATTATTATTATAAAAAAAAGAATAATTTATTAAAGGCTACTCAATTAGCTACTAAAGATTTAATTGGGGCATATGCTATTGCTGTGATTGCTGTTGATAATAAAGATGAATTAATTTGTGCAAAACTAGGATGCCCATTAATTATTGGTAAAGGTAAGTCAGAATATTTTATTGCATCTGATATTAGCGCTTTATTAGGTGTTACTCGAAAGATAATTTATCTTGAAGATGGAGATTTAGCAAAGATTACTAAAAGTTCAATTGATATATTTAGTAATAATCTAAAGAAGGTTACTAGAAAAATAAATTATAGTAAGGTAAAAATTTCATCTATGGATTTAGGCCCATATGATCATTTCATGCAAAAAGAAATTTATGAGCAACCAAGAGCTTTGGGCGATACTATTGAAGCTGTTATTGATAACAATAAATTTGATAATTCGTTATTCGGGAATAAAGCTAAAGAAGTTTTAAATAATATAGATAGCATACTTATTCTTGCAGCAGGTACAAGTTATTATGCTGGATTAACAGCTAAATATTGGCTTGAAGATATTGCTCAAATTCCAACAACTGTAGAAATATCAAGTGAATATAGATATCGAAAATCAGTACCTAATAAAAATCAATTAGTCATTACTATTTCTCAATCAGGTGAGACGCTTGATACTATTGAAGCACTAAAACAAGCTAAAAAAATTGGGCATAAAAAAACATTTGCAATTTGTAATGTTCAAGAAAGCGCAATCGCAAGAGCCTCTAAATTAGTTTTTTATACTAGAGCTGGTATTGAGATAGGAGTTGCATCTACAAAAGCATTTACGACACAATTAATTTCTTTATTTATTTTGACAGTAACATTAGCAAAGAATAAAAAATTAATTAATCAAAAAATAGAAAAAAAATATTTGGAAGATTTAAGGTGTTTAGTTGGTAGTATTCAATCTGCTTTAAATTTGGAGCCTCAAATTAAACAATGGGCAAAACATTTTTCTAATAAAGATCATGCATTATTTTTAGGACGAGGTATTCATTATCCAATAGCATTAGAAGGGGCTTTAAAGTTAAAAGAAATTTCATATGTTCATGCTGAGGCTTATCCAGCTGGTGAATTAAAACATGGGCCATTAGCATTGGTTGATAAAAATATGCCCGTTGTTGTAATTGCTCCAAATGATTCATTATTAGAAAAAGTAAAATCAAATATGCAAGAAGTAAAAGCGAGGGGTGGTATTTTATTTGTTTTTGCTGATGCAGATAGTCATTTTGTTGAAGGAAAAGGTATTAAAGTTATAAGAGCGCCAAGACATACTGGTGTTTTGTCTCCGATTATTCACTCAATTCCAGTTCAGTTACTTGCATATCATGTTGCATTAAGAAAAGGAACGGATGTTGATAAACCTAGAAATCTAGCTAAATCAGTCACAGTGGAGTGAGTTTTAATGGAAAGGGTGAGTGTAATTGTATTAATGGAGTATGGGTTTATATATTACATAATGCTTATGCTGTTTTTAAAAAAGAGACTATTTAGTATTGATATATTACTTTAGGAGGGAACTTGTAATTATATACTAAAAATACAATATATAGTTAATTTTAAAAAATAATTGTCAACATATAGTATATTTAAATTTAAAAAAAAGTTATAATTCTATCAAGTTTAAAGAGGTGAAAGTTTAAACTTTTTTTTATACAACAGGAGAAATAAGAATGGATATATTAGGAACTATTAGAAAGTGGTCTGCTGGGCTTGCAGAAACTGCAATTAGTCTTGCGGCATTAGCAATTGCACTTCAAATCTTAATGGGATCAGCAAATGTACCATTTCTTGGATCAACCGATGTTATCGGAAATGTTTCAAGTATCCTAGATACACTTGGTAGCCAAGGTCTTATTGGTTTAGTAGCTTTATGGGTACTATATTCTATTTGGAAATCACGCAAATAGTTTGAAATAGTAGCTTAGAAATTTTAAAAGGGCCCAAAGGGCCCTTTTTTTATTGTAAAATATATTTTTGAATTAAAAGCGTAACTAAAATAATTCCTAAACAAGAAGATCCAAGAGCAAGATAGTAATTAAATCCATTTTTAAGTAGCCATGTTAATAAAAATAAAAAAGGAATACCGGCTACAAGAATTATTACCGTTTCTTGAGTTAATAAAGAAATTTTATTAATATCTTTTGATTCTTCCCATATAAAAGTAAATGATGTAAATAAAACAATAGGCAATCCTAATAAAATTGCCGCGAATGAAGTATTTTTTTTACTTAATTCTGAAGCAATCACAATAATTGCAACTGCAATAATAATTTTAATAAGATAAGCCATGCTAATAGGATAGGTTATATTAATAAAGATTCAAAATAAATATATAAAAATTTAACATGAAGTAGTGTTATATTCAGCAAGATATTGTTAATATTTAATTTTATATAGATAAGAAGAATATGCGTCCACCAATTCTAACAAAATATCCAGTTGAGCAGATTGTTAAAAATCTTAAAGACTCAAAAGAAAGTAATGTATGGGTTACTCGTTTTATACCGCAATTATTAAATAAACAAAAATTACATGCAAATGCTATATCTTTAATAAAAAGAATCAGTTTATTTAAAATACAACCTATTACAAATGATGATTTAAATAAATTAGAAAAACATTTTAAAGAGATTGGCAGAGACGATATAGTTTGTGTAAGACAAACTGATAAAAAGAAAGAAAAAGTATTAATTTTTTGTAAGCATGATGACGCACCGGAAACTATTGATGGAATAGAAAGACATATTTATCGAATTATTCCTAATGCAAAACTAAAATTTGGAGTTTCTGATATAAATCGCGATCGTTGTTGTATTGTTAAGAAAAAAACATGGAAAAATGAAAAAGATCGCCCTACTGGAATTTATTCAATAGCTGATCTTGCATCTTCAGACTGATTAGTCCTTTTTTTATTTTTTTTCATTCTTTTTTGTGCATTTAATTTATTTCTAAAATTTTTTCTTGATTTGCTAAAAGAACCTTTATTTTTTTTTCGTTTTTCTGGTTGTTTCTCACTACTTTTTGTTGGCTTCATCCCAGGTACAACCTTGACTAAAATTTTCATTTTAGTGAAACGTTCTATCTTTCTTAAATGCTCCCTATCAGTCGGGGAAACAAAACTTAAAGCATGCCCTTTTTTATTAGCACGCCCTGTTCTACCTATTCTATGAATGTAATCTTCAGCAAACCTTGGTAAATCATAATTAAAAACATGTGTAATATCTTTTACATCAATTCCTCTAGAAGCTAAATCAGTTGCAACAAGCACTTTTATTTGGTTTCTTTTAAAACGATTAATAGTTTTTGTTCTAGAGCCTTGAGACATGTCACCATGTAATGCTGCAATTTTAAAATCAGCATGATATAAATCATCAGTAAGTTTGTCAGCTTGCCTTTTAGTAGCAGTAAATATAATTGCTTGATTTAAACTAGTGTCAGTAAGAAAATGCTTGAGTAATTGTTGTTTATGAAATTGATTGTCAACAAAATATAAAGATTGTTCAATATTAATGTGCCCTTTAATTTCAGGCTCAATAGAAATTGTAATTGGATTTTTAAGGAATTCAGTAGCAATTTTGGAAACAGAATTATCTAAAGTAGCAGAGAACATTAACATTTGTTGTTGCTTAGAAGTGGCATTATAAATTTTACGTATGTCAGGTATAAAACCCATATCTAACATTTTATCTGCTTCGTCGAGAACCATTATTTTAGTATCTTTAAATTTAATTTTTCTTTGTTTAAATAAATCAAGTAGACGACCGGGAGTAGCAATTAAAATATCTAATGGTTTTGAAAGTAATTTATTTTGTAACTTGTATGATATTCCTCCAGTAATAGTCGCGGAGTTAATGTGAATAAAGTATGCATATTTTTTTATACTGTCAGTAATTTGACTTGCAAGCTCTCTAGTAGGACTTACGATTAATACACGCGGCCCTTTAACTTTATCTTTATCTTTGATTAATAGCTCTAAAATAGGGAGAACAAATGCAGCAGTTTTACCAGTTCCTGTTTGAGCAGATGCTAAGACATCATTTTTTTTAATAATTTCTGGAATTGATTTTTTTTGAATTTCTGTAGGCTCTTTATAGCCAGCTTCAGAAATAGCTTTATTTATTTCAGCAGTAAATTTGAAAGTGTCAAAAGACAAAGGTTATCCTTATATTGATAGAATCATAAGACTGGCAATATGAAGAATAAAGGCAATCTTTCGAGAGCGAAGTATATAGGTATTTAAAAATAAAGCAATCTCAATAAAACATATTAACTGTTACTAGAAATGAGAGTTTCTTTTTGTACTAAAGTTAATTTTTTTATCGCATATTCTTTTTGACTAGCTTCTTTACGGTCTCTACATTTATCTTGATATACTAAGGAAAAAGGACCTTTTCCTTTAGTGTATTTAGCTCCTTTATTAGTTTCATGCTCATGAATTCGTCGTTTAATATTATTAGTTATTCCAGTATAGTAAGTACCGTCTGAACATTTTAGAATATACACACACCACGAATCTTTTTTTGATTTTGCAAGTTCTGCAAGTGTGATTAACCCACTGACATTATAATTAGCCATTAAATTACCAGCTTAATACAGCTCTAAATCTAATTTTATTATTTTTTAATTTTTTTATTGCATCATTTATTTGATCAAATTTAAAATGTTCAACCATAGGGTAAATTTTATGTTTTGAACAGAAATCTAACATTTTTTTTATATTTTTTGGGCTACCTACAGGGGAACCAGAGATTGATTTACGACCACTCATAAGAGAAAAAACAGAACTTTCAATAGGATCAAGAACGGCCCCAACAAAATGTAATCTTCCTCTTGGTTGAATAGTGCTTAGAAATAAATTCCAGTCTAATTTAACATTTACAGTTGAGATTATTAAATCAAATTGAGCTCCCAATGATTTTATCTGTGATTTATCTGTTGAAGAAATGATTTCATCTGCTCCTAATGATTTAAGTAAACTGTCTTTATCTTCTGAATTGGTAAATGCGGTAACATGACAACCTAAAGCTTTATAAAATTTAAGCGCTAAATGACCTAATCCGCCAATGCCTATAACTCCAACTTTATGTTTTTTAGTAATATTAAATTCAATCATAGGAGTAAAAACAGTAATACCGCCACATAATAAAGGACTCGAATCTTTATAATTTAATCCTTTAGGAATTGGGATAACACTTACTTCATCAGCACTAACTTGTTCGGCAAACCCTCCATACTGACTAAAAACTGTTTTATTGGTAGAGCTACAAAAATTATGATCTCCTGCATTACAATGTTCACAAGTATTACAATAACCAGAATGCCAACCTAAACCAACTCGATCTCCAATATTATGTAAAGAAACATTTGATCCTATATTAATAATTTCACCAATAACTTCATGTCCTGCAACCATAGGATATTTTGATGCTCCCCAACTGTTATCTATAGCGCTGATATCACTATGACAAATACCACACGATTCGACTTTGATACAAACTTCGTTTGGTTTAGGCGGTTGGGCTTTGTATTCAAATAATTTAAGTGTTTCCCCAGCGCTCATTGCTGCATATGCTCTAATCATTAAACCCTCCAAATTTATTTAGTTATTAATATTTTTTAATTACAGACGGATATTCTGGAAAATAGTTCTCTATAATTTCTAAATTAAACTCTCTTAAAATTGATTGATTTGATTCTCTTTCTAGTAAAAATTCAAAAGATTTTTTTATTAATTCAATTTCTGTAATTTTAGAATCAGATAAGTCCTCATATACTTTTTTAGATAATTTAACTTTATGAGTTGTTATCGAATCTTTTGTTACAGTAACTTCAAAAATTTCATCATTTATTTTAGAAATTTTAATCATTTTTGTTGTTTACATACCCCTTTAAAATTTTCAACATATACTCCAAGACCTTTATTCCCAGAAATATAATCAATTACTTTATTATTTTTTAAATTAATACTTAATTTACGTATGTTTAAAAAATTTGACTCACATTTAATAATTTTATTTGCCCAATTGCATTCAATATTATTTAAATCATGAAGGATTCCATCTATAAATTTATAATTTTTTGATTTGACTTCTTCTTTAATTCCAGAAGAGCCAATAAGTTCAAATTGACTAAGCCCTGTACATTTATAGATAATTGTTTTTTGAGTCCCAATTAAATTTGAAGTATAAAGGAAAAGAAAAAAAATCCATAAAATCTTAAAATATTTTTTAAAGTATAAATCCATAAATTATTGGGTTAATTCTTGCATGCATTTTGTAAAACTTGGGGCCCCAATATTGAACCCTAAACGTTCACATTTTTTTTTCGCAACAGCTCCACTTAACCTTTTAGATGATTTTCCATCAATATTTAGTTCTTCTTTAAGTTTTCCAGAATAATTACATTTAAATTCGTAAATATCTTGCATGATAAAATCAGAGCCAGATTCAATTATGCTGTCTTGATCTAACCCTCCATATATTTTGCAAGATCTAATCATAAAAGCGTTAGAATCTTCTCCACCATAATATTCATCTACAGTTCTCCCTGTATAATCATTATGAGGCGCAGGATATTGAATTTCTTGAATTAGGTTTGAACACCCAGTAATAGTTAATATAAATAATATCGTTAATTTTAATATTTTATTCATTGAATTAAATTATAAGTTTTTAAAATATATTTTTTAGAAATAGATTAGCGTTTTATGCCTAATATCACAACCCATCCTTCTTTAAATTGAGATGGCTCAAAATTAAACCATTTGCTATATATTTTTTTTATTACTTTTTCTTGTGACTTTAATATACCTGAAAGAGCTATTTTGCCTTGAGATTTACAATATTTTGCTAACATTGGAGCAAGTATAATAAGAGCATTCGATAAAATGTTAGCAACGATAAGATCAGCTTTATAATCTTTTTTGTTTTTGGTGTTATGCCAAAATATTTCGGTATTATTTTTTTTTGCATTTTCTTGGCTTGCTAAAAGAGCTTGATCGTCAATATCTACCCCAAAAACTTTTTTAGCACCTAGTTTTTTTGATGCAATACTTAAAATACCGGAACCACAACCATAATCTAAAACGATTTTATTTTGATTTACATTTTTTATTAGCCATGAAAGACAGAGATGTGTGGTTGGGTGTGATCCAGTTCCAAAAGCTAATCCAGGATCTAAAATTAAATTAATAGCCTTTTTATCTTTAACTTTATGCCATGTTGGAATTACCCATAATTTTTTATCAATATTTATTGGATCAAATTGAGACTGTGTTAATTTAATCCAATCTTGATCTTGAGTAACCGAAATTTTAAAAGAAAGTTTTTCATTATAAAATTTATTTTTTAAGGAAGTTTTTATTAATTTAATATTAATTTTCTTTTCAAATAAAGCTTGTACAGTATTATTTTCCCAATATTGTTGAGATTGATTATATGGCTCACCAAATATTAATTCTTCATTATTTTTATTAAGATTTGTATCTTTAATTGAAGTAGAAATTGCACCAAGTTTTATTAAGTAATCACTTATTGAATCAACATTTTTTTTATTTGTTTGAACAATTAAGTTTGTCCAAGGCATAACTTATGACTTACCAAGTTTTTTTTCTAAATAATGAATGCTAACACCACCATCTTGATAAGCTAAATCATTCATTAAGTCTAAATGCAGCGGAATATTTGTTTTAATTCCTTCAATAACAATCTCTGATAAAGCAATTTTCATTCTAGCAATAGCTTGATTTCTATCATTCCCTGTAGCAATTATTTTACCAATCATAGAATCATAATGAGAATCAACTTTATAGCCTCCGTACGCATGCGTATCTACTCTTATGCCTGGCCCCCCAGGTAAATGAAAGCGACTAATAACTCCTGGACAAGGGATAAAGCTATAAGGGTCTTCAGCATTAATTCGACATTCAATTGAATGACCATTTGCTTGAATATTTTTTTGTTTAAAAGATAATTTTTCACCGTCAGCAATTTTGATTTGTTCTTGAACAATATCTATACCAGTAATCGATTCCGTTACTGGATGCTCAACCTGAATTCTTGTATTCATTTCGATAAAATAATATTCGCCATTTTCATAAAGAAATTCAAAAGTTCCGGCCCCTACGTAATTAATTTTTTTACAAGCATCTGCACAACGTGCTGCAAGTTTAAGTTTTTGTCTTTCTGGAATATTTGGGGCAGGAGCTTCCTCTATAATTTTTTGATGTCTTCTTTGAAGTGAGCAGTCTCTTTCCCATAAGTGGACAGTATTTTTATGTTTGTCTGCTAGGACTTGAATTTCAATATGTCGCGGTTTCTCTAGAAATTTTTCCATATATACAACTGAATTACCGAATGAAGCTTGAGCCTCACTTTTTGTCATAGAAACAGAATTTAATAGTGCAGCTTCAGTATGAACAACTCGCATCCCTCTTCCACCACCACCACCAGAAGCTTTTATAATTACTGGGTATCCAATTTTTCTTGCAACATTTAATATATCTGATGGGTCATCAGTTAATGCGCCATCTGAACCAGGCACGCAAGGAACCCCAGCTTTTTTCATAGCTTCTTTTGCGCTTACTTTATCGCCCATTAATTTAATTGTTTCAGATTGAGGACCAATAAAAGTAAAACCACTTTTTTCAACACGTTCTGCAAAATCCGCACTCTCAGATAAAAAACCATAGCCTGGATGAATTGCTTGGGCATCAGTAACTTCTGCTGCACTTATAATTGCTTGTATATTTAAATAGCTTAAATTTGAAGCAGCAGGACCAATACAAACTGATTCATCTGATAAAGCAACATATTTTGCTTCGGCATCAGATTCAGAATGAACTGTGACCGTTTTAATGCCCATTTCTTTACAAGCACGTAAGATTCTTAACGCAATCTCACCACGATTTGCGATTAAAATTTTATCAAACATAAGTTATTTTTTATCCAATGACAAATAGTGGTTCACCAAATTCAACAGGCTGCCCATTTTCAACAAGAATTTTTTTAATTATGCCGCCTTGATCGCATTCAATTTCGTTTAATAGTTTCATAGCTTCGACTATGCATAATATGTCACCTTTTTTTACTGATGCTCCAACATCAACAAATGGATCTGCGTCTGGTGACGCCGCTCTATAAAAAGTACCGACCATAGGTGAATTAATAGTGTTACCTTCTTTTGTTGATAAAGCTTCTTTATCTTCTTTTATAATATTTTTTTCTTCTGATTTAGTTGTTTCTTCAGTATTTAATTCTTTAGATTGAGTATTAATTAATTGTGGTTGAGGGGAGGCAGAAGTGCTTCTACAAATTTTAACTTTTTCCTCACCTTCTGTAAGCTCTAATTCAGATATTCCTGATTCTTCAACTAAATCAATTAATTTTTTTAATTTTCTTAGGTCCATAATTGCCTCTATTTATTTAGTTTGGCTACATAATTTAAAGCAGCGCAATACCCTTCAGTACCTAATCCACTAATTACACCTATTGCAATATCAGAGAAAAAAGATTGTTTTCTAAAATCTTCACGAGAAAATACATTTGAAATGTGTACTTCAATAAATGGTATTTCCATGGCTGCAAGAGCATCTCGAATCGCAACTGAACTATGTGTATATGCGGCAGGGTTAATAATAATAAAGTCACTCTTTAAAGATTGAATTTTATCCACAATTTCTGATTCACTATTACTTTGATAAACATCAATATTAAGATTTAATTTACTTGCTTCTTTCTCAAGCGCATTATTAATATCGTTAAGTGTTAAATTCCCATAATGATCAGGTTCACGTTGACCTAGTAAATTTAAGTTTGGGCCATTAATAATAGTAATATTTTTTATTTTCATAATTAAGATTAAGTACACAAATTACAACCGAAAGGTGATTTTGACGAAAATAAGAACTTTTGTCTACATTTTAATGTATCTTAATGTATTTTTATTTGACCGTGTCTAATTTGACTGTATTTAGGTAATCTCTTAAATCTGTAATGTTTGTCTTACCATAAATTATATTTATTATCTTTCCATTTGGATTAATTAAGACTGTAAAAGGTAAAACGCCTCTAGTATTTCCTAATGATTTTGAAATTTCAACACCTTTTATATCATTAAAAATTAATGAATCATAATTTATAGGGATTTTAGTAATAAATTTTTTTACGGCTTTAATTTCGTCAATAGCAATTCCAATTAAACGAATTTTTTTATTCTCATTAGATAAAATATTAAGATCAGGAATTTCTTCTTTACATGGAGCGCACCAGGTAGCCCAAAAATTAACTAGTAACCATTCTTTTCTATATTTTGATAAAGAGATATTTTGATTATTAATATTTGCACCTATAGAGGCATAAAAAATTTCTGTAGGTTCTTTTTTAATAATATTTGGAGTGAAAAATGAATTTTTATTTAAATATGCACCAGTAAGAATACTGATACAACCAATTAAAAATAATAAAAATATAAATTTTAATTTTGAATTTTTCATTTATTAGCTTTTATAAGAATTTTAGAAAATTCTTTGGTATTTTTAAAGCCAATGGTTCTTAGTGATTTTATTTCTATTCCTTCAGAATTAAAAAATATAATACCCGGTGGGCCAAAAAGATCATATTTATTAAGGAGTATTTTATGATCAGCATTATTTTGGGTTACATCGACTTGAAGTAATTCAAATCCTTTCATTAAATTAATTATAACTGGATCATTAAATGTAAATTTTTCATATTCTAAACAAGCCACACACCAGTCAGCATAAAAATCTAACATTATTGGTTTTTTATTTGAGTCATTTAGAAAGTTTTTAAGTTCATTAATATTTTTTATAGGAATAAATGATTGGTGATATTGTTTTTGATTTTTTTCATAATTTGAATTTATCCAAATAGTTTTTGTTTGATAATTAAATAACGTAACTACAGTTAAACTTATTATAGTTAAGATTATTTTATTTAATTTTTTAGTTTTGTTATTAAACCAAATAAAATAAATACTAGAAGTTAAGAAAATTAAAAATAAACTATTAAAAAATATTAGTTCAGATAGCAAAGGGCGAATAATATAAATAGCCATTGCTAATAAAATAAAGCCCATTAATTTTTTTATTTTTATCATCCATGGCCCAGGTTTAGGAATAATTTTGATTGAAAAAACTCCAATAGCTAATAA
>ERZ1047985.1206-NODE-1206-length-18104-cov-5.220788_pt1 | contig 18104 bp, 9 predicted proteins | sample MGYA00383097_ERZ1047985 | MGnify/ENA primary metagenome ERZ1047985 (study PRJEB29581, sample SAMEA5548367) | metagenome | biome: marine; feature: coastal; material: water | depth 50 m | study: Short-term variability in the microbial, nano- and picoplankton...
AGAAGATCCAATAACATCTGTTCCTATTGATTTCATAAAATCGTCAAGCAAAGGTTTACAAGCATGGTCAAATAAATAACAACCATATTCAGCTGTGTCTGAAATGATTCTGTTCATTTCAAATAATTTTTTTCTTGCAACAGTATTAGCAATTAGAGGCAGTTCATGCAAGGACTCATAATAGGCTGATTCCTCGATGATTCCTGAATTAACCATTGTCTCAAAGGCTAATTCTACACCTGCTCGCACAAAAGCGACCATGATAAGACCATGGTCAAAATATTCTTGTTCTGAAATATGGTGGTTTGTTACAATAGTTTTCTCAAAAGCTGTTTCTCCTGTTGCTTTTCTCCATTTCAATAAATTAACATCGTCATTTGCCCAATCCTCCATCATCGTTTTCGAAAAATGTCCGGACATGATATCATCCATATGCTTTTCGTATAATGGTTTCATGATGTCTTTCAACTCTTCAGACAACTCAAAAGCTTTAATTTTGGCTGGATTTGATAATCGATCCATCATCGTTGTTATCCCACCGTGTTTCAGAGCTTCCGTAATGGTTTCCCAACCGTATTGAACTAACTTAGCGGCATAGCCTCCATTAATACCCTCAGCAACCATTTTATCAAATAATAAGATAGAAGCTGTTTGTAACACTCCACACAGAATGGTTTGTTCTCCCATCAAATCACTTTTTACTTCAGCAACAAAAGAAGACTCTAAAACTCCTGCTTTATGACCACCAGTAGCAGCAGCGTATGCTTTTGCCTGGTCCCAACCCTTACCTTCAGGATCATTTTCAGGGTGAACTGCAATCAGTGTAGGCACACCAAACCCCCTCATAAATTCCTCTCGAACTTCTGTACCTGGACACTTTGGAGCAACCATGATGACCGTTAAATCTTCACGTATATATTTTCCTTCTTCTACAATATTAAACCCGTGTGAGTACGATAAAGTAGCCCCTTTTTTCATCAGAGGCATAACATCCGAAACAACATTTGAATGTTGCTTATCTGGAGTTAGGTTAAGAACTAAATCAGCAGATGGTATTAAGTCATGATATGTGCCAATTGTAAAATTATTAGATTTGGCGTTTTTAAAAGATTGGCGCTCTTCATCAATTGCTTTTTGCCTTAGAGCATATGAAATATCCAAACCGGAATCCCTCATGTTGAGACCTTGATTGAGACCTTGGGCCCCACAGCCAATTATTACAATTTTCTTTCCTTTTAAAGCATTTACACCATCTTCAAACTCTGAAGTTTCCATAAAGCGACACTTCGAAAGTTGGTCTAACTTTTGACCTAATGATAGAGTGTTAAAATAATTTGCCATTCTAGTAGTTTATTAGTTATTAAATGCAGCTAGCATTTCAGTTATTTTCATTTCATCTTTTGTCACAGCAATTCTTCCTGAGCGGACAAACTGCATAATTCCAAAAACACTAAGTTCTCTATGTAATAATTCAATTTCATTTCTTCGTCCAGATTTTTCTAAAACAAAAAAAGCTTTATTTACAGTTACAATTCTTGCGTTACTATCTTTAATTATATTTTGTATTTGCCGCTCCTCAAATAACAAATCAGATTTTATTTTGAATAAGCACGACTCCTGATAAATCGTCTCGTCATCTGTGTGATAAAAGGCTTTAATCACCTCTACTTGCTTTTCTATTTGACCAATAATTTTCTTAACCTCTTTTTCAGTCATTTTCACTAAAATTGTAAATCGAGAAACTCCTTCAATTTCAGATATTGATGTATTTAAGCTTTCAATATTGATGTGTCTTCTTTGAAAAATCGCAGAAATTCTATTCAACAACCCTATGTGATTTTCTGTATAAATTGATACTGTAAATAGTTCTTTTATTTCCATAATTATTCTAATCTAATATCTGAAACTGATGCTCCTGAGGGTACCATCGGAAACACATTGTCTTCTTTTTCCACACATACTTCTAAAAAATATGCATCTTGACTTTTCATCATTTCTTCAATTGCTGATCCTAACTCCTCTCGCTCTGAGACACGTCGTGCTTGGATATGATATCCTTTAGCAATAGCAACAAAATCAGGGTTTGTCATTTCAGTAGAGGCATATCGTTTATCAAAAAAGAGTTGTTGCCATTGACGCACCATCCCTAAAAAATTATTATTCAAAACAACAATTTTTACCGCTGTTTTTTGTTGAAAAATGGTGCCTAATTCTTGTATCGTCATTTGATATCCTCCATCACCGATGATCGCAATAACTTCACGATTTGGAGCAGCCATTTTTGCGCCAATTGCAGCAGGTAAAGCAAACCCCATAGTCCCAAGTCCCCCTGAGGTAATATTGCTTTTACTCACATTGAAATCAGCGTAACGACAAGTAATCATCTGATGTTGACCAACATCAGAAACAATCGCAGCGTTTCCACCACTTTTCGAATTAATCTCATTTAAAACTTCACCCATTGTCAAACCATCTTTTGTTGGGTGTAAATCATTTTTTATAACCTTTTCAAATTCAATGGCATATAAATCTTTAAACTTTTGATGCCAAGATTTGTGAGTTTTGACTTCTAAAAGAGGTAGTATTTGAGTTAGGCTTTCCTTGGCATCACCTAAAACAGCAACATCTGTCTTTACATTTTTATCAACCTCAGCAGGATCAATTTCAAAATGAATGATTTTTGCTTGTTTTGCGTATTCGTCTAGTTTCCCTGTTACACGATCATCAAAACGCATCCCAATTGCAATCAACACATCACAATCGTTTGTGAGAACATTTGGAGCATAATTTCCATGCATTCCAACCATACCAATATTTAATGGATGAGAAGTTGAAATTGCTGATGCTCCTAAAATGGTCCAAGCAGCGGGAATCCCCGTTTTTTCTATCATGGCTTTAAGCTGCTCTTCAGCGTGAGCCAAAATCACACCTTGCCCCCAAACAATCATTGGTTTTTTAGCACCGTTGATTATCTCTGCTGCTTGATCAAGTGATGCTTTGTCTGTTTTAGGCACTGGTAGATAACTTCTTACACCTTCACATTTTTTGTATTGAAAATCGAACTCTGCAAATTGTGCATCTTTTGTAATATCTATTAACACTGGTCCAGGTCTTCCACTTCTAGCTATGTAAAAAGCTTTGGCGATAACTTCAGGTATTTCTGCGGCATTTGTAATTTGATGATTCCATTTTGTAACTGGTGTCGATATCCCAACAATATCTGTTTCTTGAAAAGCATCACTACCCAATAAATGCGAAGCGACCTGACCGGTTATACAAACCATTGGGGTTGAATCAATTTGTGCGTCTGCTATTCCTGTAATTAAATTAGTTGCTCCAGGACCAGAGGTTGCCATGGCAACTCCAACTTTACCCGAAATCCTGGCATATCCTTGAGCAGCGTGGGTCGCTCCTTGTTCATGCCTAGTTAACACGTGATGAATTTCGTTTTGGTACTTGTAAAGCTCATCATAAACAGGCATAATAGCCCCACCTGGGTAACCGTAAATCATATCAACACCCTCAGCCAATAAACAACGTACAATCGCTTCACTTCCCGAAATACGCTCTTTTGGCTGCTCTAAATATTGCTTTTTTTTCATAGTTGGTAATTCTTCCATAATCATAATTTAAAACTCATCGGTTACGCACCCCTTTGAAGCCGAGGAAACAGTTTTTGCATATTTATAAAGGACACCTCTTTGAACTTTTAATTCAGGAGCTTCCCATTGATGTTTTCTTTTTAATAACTCTTCTTCACTTATTTCAAGCGTAATGGCATTGGTTTCAGCATCTATCGTTATGACATCACCATCTTTGATCATGGCAATGGGGCCACCTTCTTGTGCCTCAGGTGTAATATGTCCAACTACAAAACCGTGCGTGCCTCCTGAAAAACGACCATCAGTAATCAACGCAACATCGTTACCTAATCCTGCACCCATTATAGCTGCTGTTGGTTTTAACATTTCAGGCATACCTGGGCCACCCTTAGGACCTTCATAGCGTATAACCACTACGTCACCTTTATTTACTTTTCCATCGCGAATACCATCATTCGCTTCATATTCCCCCTCAAAAACCTTAGCAGTTCCTCTGTACTTCAATCCCTCTTTTCCTGTAATTTTAGCAACACTGCCTTCTGGCGCTAGGTTACCATACAACATTCTTAAATGACCTGTTATTTTTATTGGATTTTCAATTGACTTGATAACCTCCTGACCTTTTTTTAAATCATCTACATTTGACAGGTTTTCAGCCAAGGTCTTTCCTGTTACTGTCATACAATCTCCATTGAGCAAACCTTTTTTAAGCAAATATTTCATAACCGCTGGAATCCCTCCAACTTCATGAACATCCTCCATGAGATATTTCCCGCTTGGCTTTAAGTCTGCTAAAAAGGGTGTATTATCACTGATTTTTTGAAAATCAGACAATGTAAAGTCTATTTGCGCTGCTCTTGCTATGGCAAGAAAATGTAAAACAGCATTGGTTGAGCCTCCTAGAATAGTCACTAAACGAATGGCATTCTCCAGCGATTCTCTTGTTATGATATCAGATGGCTTGATGTCCTTTTCAAGTAGTAGACGCATCGCCTCACCAGCTTTTATTGCTTCATGTTTTTTTGCATCGCCTGTCGCTGGATTTGATGAATTATAAGGCAAGGTCATTCCTAAAGCCTCTATGGCAGAAGCCATAGTGTTTGCAGTATACATTCCTCCACATGCCCCTGCCCCTGGAATGGCTTTCTTAACAATGCATTCAAATTCATCTTGGTCCATAGTACCCGCGACCTTACTCCCCCAAGCCTCAAATGCCGAAACGACATCTAATTTTTTACCATTATGACATCCTGAATCAATAGTTCCACCATAAACCAAGATTGATGGTCGATTTAGTCTGATCATAGCCATAAGTGCCCCTGGCATGTTTTTATCACACCCCACGACAGTTACCAGACCATCGTAACTCATCGCTTGAACTACCGTCTCCATAGAATCGGCAATAACGTCTCGTGATGGCAATGAATAGCGCATACCAGGTGTTCCCATCGAAATACCGTCACTCACCCCTATCGTATTAAAAATTAACCCAATAACCTCTTGTTTTAAAGTCCCCTCCTTAACATACTTAGCCAAATCATTTAAATGCATATTGCATGGATTACCTTCGTAACCTGTGCTCGCTATTCCAACAAGGGGCTTTTTAAAATCTTGACGTGTAAGTCCGATACCATGCAACATGGCTTGAGCAGCTGGCTGCGTTGGATCTTGTGTGACTGTTTTACTGTATTTATTTAGAGGCTTCATGATGATTTTTTTATCCCTAAGTAAAACTTAGTTAGCTCGAAATTATATGTTTCAATTATTAGTTGTAACAAGTGCTTTGTAAATGGTCTAAAGTCATTGACGCTAAGTATTACTCAACTTATTAATAATCAGTAATTTATATTTATAATTATATGATGTTCAAGTTCTTAAAATAATGTGTAAAAAAAGATACCTAATTCTAGACTGTATAAAGCGGCTTTAAACTGATAACATTCTTTTAATCACTGTAAAATTCTTTATATCACACGTTTTAGAATATACTTGTCTTTGAACGTCTATAATCTTGGTAAATCGTAATCATCTTTAGTTGGTAAAAAGGAATCTCCCATTAAATACTTGTCTACATGGTGAGCAGACTGGCGCCCTTCAGAAATGGCCCAAACTATTAAAGATTGTCCACGACGCATATCACCTGCAACAAAAACACCAGGAACATTAGTTTTGTAATCCTTGCTACTTGCCTGAATATTATTTCTAAAATCAAATTTTAATCCAAATGCATCTGCCAACGTTTTTTCAGAGCCTGTAAAACCAAGAGCCAATAGAGCCAATTCACAGTCCCATTCTTTTTCTGTCCCTTCTAATTCTTGTAATCGCGGTCTCTCACCATCCTGTAATATCCACTCAACATCAACGGTCTTTAATCCTACCAAATTTCCGTCTAAATCACCAATAAATTCTTTCGTAGAAGTGCTAAAAAATCGTTCCACTCCTTCCTCATGGGATGAAGTCGTTTTTAAACGCATTGGCCAATAAGGCCATGGTTGATGCGCAGGACGACCTTCTGTTGGCTTATTCAAAATTTCAAAATTTGTTATTGATTTAGCATTGTGTCGATTGGACGTTCCAACACAATCAGAACCAGTATCTCCTCCTCCAATTATAATGACATTTTTATCTTTTGCTGAAATTATATCATCAAAAGTTTTTAAGCCATCAACAAATTCATTATTTCGCTTTAAAAAATCCATTGCTTGCACCACTCCGTTTAAATCCGAGCCTGGAATTGGAATACTTCGTTTCACAGAAGCGCCCCCACAAATAATAATAGCGTCATGTTTTTCCTTGAGAGTACTTGCATCAATATTAACACCGACGTGTGCTCCTGTCTTAAAAATAATACCTTCCTTCTCTAAAATATTTAAACGTCTATCAATAATATGTTTTCCCAATTTAAAATCAGGAATACCATATCTTAATAAACCACCTACTTTTTGATCACGCTCATAAACAATAACTGAATGTCCTGCTCTATTTAGTTGTTGTGCTGCAGCGAGCCCTGCTGGACCAGAACCAATTATAGCGACTGATTTTTCAGTTCTTTTATTTGGTGGACAAGGAACAACCCAACCATTATCAAAAGCTTTTTCAATTATATTTTTCTCAATATTCTCAATAGATACAGGGTCTTCATTAATTCCTAAAACACAAGCCTCTTCACAAGGAGCAGGACATAACCTTCCCGTAAATTCTGGAAAATTATTTGTATTGTGCAAAATTTTAGCAGCTTCTTGCCACTTCCCTTGAAATACCATATCATTAAAATCTGGAATTAAATTACCAAGTGGACAACCACTATGACAAAATGGTATTCCACAATTCATACATCGCGCTCCTTGATTTTTTAACACCTCTTTGTCAAGTGGAATCGTAAATTCATCATAATTTAAAATTCTTTTTTTTGGTGATTGAGACCCTTCGTTTTCTCGCTCAAACTCTAAAAAACCTGTAATTTTTCCCATATCATTAAGCTATTTCTAATTGTTCTTGTTTTAATCTTATCAGGGCTTTTCGATATTCCTCGGGTAGTACCTTTTTAAATTTTGGTAAATAAATTTTCCAATTACTTAATAGACGTTTTGCCAATGGACTGTTTGTCGCCAAAAAGTGATTCTCAATTAATGCCTTTAATTGGGATTCATCCTCTTGTGTTTCAACAGAGAATACGTTTAAAGATGATGAATTACACTGTTGTAAAAAGGATTTTTGTTCATCCAAAACATAAGCAATACCACCACTCATTCCTGCACCAAAATTACGACCAACCTCACCCAAAATAACAACAATACCTCCTGTCATATATTCACATCCATGGTCCCCAATACCTTCAACGACAGCTTTGGCTCCTGAATTTCTAACACAAAAACGCTCCCCAGCCTTTCCGTTAATATAAACCTCTCCAGAAGTTGCGCCATATAAGGTCACATTTCCCGTAATAATATTGTCTTCAGGCACAATTGAGCTACTGGATGGGACTTTTATATTTAGTATTCCTCCAGATAATCCTTTACCTAAATAGTCATTTGTATTGCCATGAACCGTCATAGTAACACCGTGTGTTGTGAATGCACCAAAACTTTGTCCTGCCGAACCTCTAAAGTCAATATTAATGGTGTCTTTTGGAAGACCCTGTTCACCGTATATTTTTGAAATTTCATTGCTAACAATTGCGCCTACAGCCCTATCTCTATTGGTTATTTTAAGATCTAATCTGGTGCGTTGTCTTCTAAATAAAGCTTGATGGGCTTTTTTAATGATTTGAAAATCCAAATGCCTCTCTAAATTGTGATGTTGTGGCAACGTGTTGCACAAAGAAACTTCTTGAGGCACTTCTACTTTATGTAAAATTGGGGTTAAATCTACTCCCGAGGTTTTGTAATGTTCGATTGCTTTATTTCTGTTCAACTTTTGAACTTGACCAACCATTTCATTAATTGTTCTAAACCCGAGTTTCGCCATAATTTCCCGTAATTCTTGAGCGACGAAATACATGTAGTTTACAACATGCTCAGGCTTTCCTGTAAATTTTTTTCGCAACTCTGGATTTTGAGTAGCAATCCCGACAGGGCAAGTATTTAAATGACAAACACGCATCAAAACGCAGCCTGATGCTACGAGTGGCGCTGTTGCAAATCCAAATTCTTCTGCGCCCAACAGGCAGGCTATGGCAACATCACGACCTGTTTTTAATTGCCCATCACATTCTAAAACAACACGATTCCGTAAATCATTCATAACCAAGGTTTGCTGTGCCTCCGAGATTCCAAGTTCCCAGGGTAATCCTGCGTGACGTAATGAGGTTAAAGGAGATGCTCCAGTCCCTCCGTCAAAACCTGAAATTAAAATAACATCTGCTTTTGCCTTGGCGACACCTGCCGCAATTGTTCCAACACCAATTTCTGATACTAATTTGACATTTACGCGAGCTTCACGATTAGCAGATTTAATATCGTAAATTAATTGCGACAAATCTTCTATGGAATAAATATCATGGTGAGGTGGTGGAGAAATTAATCCAACATAGGGTGTCGAATTTCTTGTTTTCGCAATTTCAGGATTTACTTTTTCACCAGGTAACTGACCTCCTTCGCCTGGCTTAGCTCCTTGTGCAATTTTTATTTGAATTTCTTTGGCATTGGTCAAGTAATTAGACGTCACACCAAAACGACCTGAAGCGACTTGCTTAATTGCCGAATTTTTCCAATCTCCTTGGGAATTTTTATAGAATCTTTCTTGATCCTCACCTCCTTCACCCGAGTTTGATTTACCTCCAATTCTATTCATTGCAATAGCTAAATTCTCATGAGCCTCTTTACTTATAGACCCATAGGACATGGCTCCAGTTTTGAAGCGTTTAACAATTTCTGTCCATGGTTCCACTTCTTCTAAAGGAATCGGATCAAATTGATCAAATTCAAAAAGTCCTCTGATGGTCATAAGGCTTTTTGATTGATTATTGATAAGTTGAGAATATTCCTTATACGTGGAGGCTTTGTTGGTTCTTACACTCTCTTGAAGCTTGGCCACAGTAATTGGATTAAACATGTGTTTTTCTTGCCCACGTCTCCATCTATAGTCACCGCCTATTTCAATGTCTATGTTTGTGTCATTTATTTGAAATGCCTTCCTGTGACGTTTGACAATTTCTTGTTCTATCTCTCTTAGACCAATACCCTGAATTCTCGTAGGAGTATTTGGAAAATATTTCTTGACTGTTGCTGTGTCAATTCCTATACATTCAAATAATTGTGACCCTCGATAGGAATTTAAAGTAGAAATTCCAATTTTATTCATAACTTTCAAAATACCCTTACCAATACCTCTATTGTAATTTTTGATAGCTGATAAATAGTCTAAATTATTTAGGTTGTTTGCTTCAATTTGAGCTTGTACTATTTCATTAACGATATAAGGATTTACAGCACTAGCACCAAAACCAAATAACAGAGCAAAATGATGTACTTCACGAGGTTCTGCCGATTCAATAATTAAACTTATTTTGGAGCGCTTTTTTAATTTGTGTAACGCATGATTTACATAAGAGCACGCTAATAAAGCTGGAATTGGGGCGTGCTGGTCATCTACATATCTATCTGATAATATGATAATATTGGCGCCAGCATCAATAGCCTGTGACGCTTTAAATACTAATTTTTCAAGAGCTTTTTCAAGTTCATTTAATCCTCTATTGACCTGATATAAAATGGAGATTGATTCAATCTTAAAGTTAGGATTTGAATCAAAATTTCTAATCTTATCTAAATCATGTTTTGAAATAATAGTATTTTTTATTTTTAATTTTTTACAATGGTTTTCATTGATTTGAAATAAATTAACATCACTCCCTAAAGTCAAGCTTATATCTGTAATTAACTCCTCTCTAATACCATCAAGAGGTGGATTAGTAACTTGTGCAAATAATTGTTTAAAGTAATTATACAATAACTGAGGATGTTCAGATAATATCGCAATTGGTGTATCACTTCCCATTGAGCCAATGGGTTCTTTACCGAATTGAGCCATTGGCCCTATAATTGTTCTTTTATCTTCTTGAGTATAACCAAAAACGATCTCTCTCTTTTTTAAATCAATTTCCTCATACGAAATAGGACCTTTTTTTGCAGAAATATCTGATAAATGAACCATATTTTGACTTAACCATTTTCTATATGGATGTTTTTTCGCAATGCTTTCTTTAATCTCCTCATCATTGACAATCTTTCCCTTATTCATATCAACCAAAAACATTTTTCCCGGCTCTAAACGACCATGATATTCCACATTTTCAGGTTTAATATCAACCACGCCTGTTTCTGAAGACATAATAACATTACCATTTTTAGTGACTGTGTAACGCGAAGGACGTAATCCGTTTCTATCCAAAACAGCCCCTATAAAATTTCCATCAGTAAACGGAATAGATGCTGGGCCATCCCATGGCTCCATCAAACATGAGTTATATTCATAAAATGCTTTTTTTACGTCTGACATACTTGGGTTTTTCTCCCAAGCTTCTGGCACAAGCATCATCATTGCCTCTGGTAATGATCTTCCAGAAATTAGCAATAACTCAACTACCATATCCAATGTTGCAGAATCTGATTTTCCTCTTAAAATGGTTGGTATGATTTTTTTAATATCGTCACCAAGCTTATCACATGACAATATTTCTTCACGCGAAAACATTCTTGAAACATTCCCTCTTAACGTATTAATTTCTCCATTGTGACATATGTAGCGAAAAGGTTGTGCCAGGTCCCACGTAGGAAAAGTATTTGTCGAAAAACGCTGATGAACAAGAGCTAATCGCGTTACCAAAGTACTATTGAATAAATCTAAGTAATATTCATTGATATGTTCAGGCTTTAGTAAGCCCTTAAATATGATTATTTTATTTGACAGACTTGGTATATAAAAAAAAGTAGACTCCGATAATTTGGAACTATAGATAGTATGTTCAGCTATTTTTCTAGCAGCAAAAAGCTTAAGATTAAATTCACGCTCCGTCTGAACATCAGAAGATTTTCCAACAAAAATTTGTTTGATAAAAGGCTCTGTTTTTTGAGCGACTTTCCCCAGGATTTTATTGTTGACGGGCACGTCTCTCCAACCTAATAATTTTAAGCCTTGTTTTTCTATTTCATGTTCTAAAATATCTTTACAATACTGACGTTGATTTTCTTTTTTGGGCAGAAACACATTACTTACAGCATACTCACCTATTTCAGGCAACTCAAAATCACAAAATATCTTAAAAAATTTATGAGGAATATCAATTAATATTCCAGCACCATCTCCTGTAACGCCATCCGAACTTACCGCGCCTCTGTGCTCCAACTTAACTAAAATTTCTAATGCCTTGTGAATAATATCATTGGAACGCTTACCATGTAAACTGCAGATAAATCCTGCGCCACAATTATCATGTTCAAATTCTGGTAAATAAAGCCCTTGTTCTTTTAACATACACGTAAATTTTTACTGTCTTACAACATTCGGAATTTACGAATATAGAGGGTCCCGATGTATTAAAAAAAAGCATAAAAAGTTTTATGAGATTAATAAAATAACATCATCTCATTATTATTTTAATCAATTTAGATGTCTTAAAATACGAAATTCTGAATACATAAAATCTAACAAAAATATCTTTTTACTACGAAAACGATTTCGAATAATTGCTATTACTGATAATACTTTAATAAAATCTTTATTTCGCCTCATTTTCCAAATACATGAATTATGAAATTATTTAAATTTAATTATTTTAACATAAGTGTATTAAAAAATAGGGGGTATAAATTACAGAAATGATAAAAATAAATACTATACCCCCTTTTTTTTGGGGGTCTATTTTTAATTTATATAGATTTGTGACTTATTAATTAAAAAATATAACTTTATGAAACAATTATTTACATTCTTTTTTATCATGTCTGCGTTTATGACAACCGCACAAGAGTCATCAGAAGAAATAACAGAAATAAATACAAATAAATCAATAACAATTTCAGGAAGTATTGATGCTTACTATAGAGCTAATATAACTGCCCCAAATGATGAAAATGCAATTGCACCTAGGACATCATTTGCCAACCTTCCGGGGTTTTCACTTGGTATGGCAAACATCATTTTTGGATATGACGGTCAAAAAGTAGGATTTATTGCTGATTTAGTTTTTGGTCCAAGAGGTACAGACGCCATATTCGCCTCACCCATGTACTCTGCAACCGGAAACATCATTAATCAATTATATGTCTATTGGAATGTTAATGACAACTTAACATTAACCATGGGGAATTTTAACACATTTCTTGGTTATGAAGTTATTTCACCAACAGCAAACTTCAATTATAGTACTTCCTATTTGTTTTCGTATGGTCCATTTAGTCATACAGGATTAAAAGCTGATATAACGCTAAGCAATGACTTTAGTTTAATGCTGGGCATTTTTAATGATACAGATTTAACAGAATTTAATCCAACGGGAAATTACGCTTTAGGCGCACAACTGGGATACGGAAATCAATATTTGAACTTATTATTAGATCCATCGTTTACCGAAATTGATTTCACAGGAGGATTAGACATTTCAGACACCTTCTATTTAGGTGTAAATGCAGCCTATCTAGACGTTGAAAACAGTGGTTCTTTTGCAGGTGTCGCATTATATCCACAACTAACGACTTCTGACGTCTTTACCGTTGGATTGAGAGGTGAATATTTTTCAGAAACAGAACTTGGTGTTGGTGCAATAGACAGTTATGACAGAAAAGGCGACGCTGCTGTTTTTGCCATAACACTAACTGGAAGTTATCATGTCGATAATTTAATAATTAAGCCAGAAATAAGACTTGACTCAGCTAGTCAAAATGGAGCCTTCATCGACAACGATCTTGCAGCGGCTAAAAGTTTAGGATCCTTTGTGATGGCTGCTATTTACACATTTTAATCAATAAAAACTGAAAAATAAAACTTATGAAGAAAGTTGAAGCTATTATCAGGAAATCAAAATTTTCCGCAGTCAAAAAAGCCCTCCACGAAGTTGGTGTAAATTTTTTCTCGTATTGGGATGTCACAGGCCTTGGGAATGAAAAAGAGGGACATGTTTATCGTGGTGTTTCTTATAGTACGAGTGATATTCAAAGAAGGTTCTTGTCTATTGTTATCAATGACGACTTTGAATCAGTCACCATAAAGGCAATACTTGAAGCTGGTTCATCAGGTGACGTCGGAGATGGTAAAATTTTTGTGTCTCACATTGAGGAAGTTTATAGAATACGAACAGGTGAAAAAGGAGGTCAAACTTTAAAATAAAAAACATGGAATTATTAACTACAAATAATGTATGGATGATGATCTGTACAGCACTCGTTTTCTTTATGCATTTAGGGTTTGCATTTTTAGAAATTGGATTGACACGTCAAAAAAATACGATTAATATCCTGTTTAAAAATATTTTTATAATTACTATAGGTTTGCTGCTATACTGTTTAGTCGGATTTAATTTAATGTATCCAGGAGAGTTTAATGGCTATTTAGGATTTGCAGGTTTTGGCTTAGAATCTCCACTTACAGATGCGGGTGTTTTAGACCTGACCTATAATGAAGGTTATACTTATTGGACTGATTTCTTGTTTCAAGGAATGTTTGCGGCTACGGCAGCAACAATTGTGTCTGGAGCAGTAGCAGAACGTATGAAAATCGGTCCCTTCATGATATTTACCGTTTTATATGTAGGCTTTATTTATCCTATTGCCGGTTCTTGGAAATGGGGAGGAGGCTTTTTACAAACACTTGAGACTCCTTTTTATGATTTTGCGGGATCAACATTAGTGCATTCTGTTGGCGGCTGGGCAGCCCTTGTCGCTGTATGCTTACTCGGATCGCGCATCGGAAAATTTAAAAATGGTAAACTTCAAGCCATTCCTGGTCATAATATCCCGTTGGCTACAGCCGGTGTTATTATTTTATGGCTCGGTTGGTTTGGATTTAATGGAGGCTCTGTTTTATCTGCAAACCCTGAATCAACATCATTAACTTTAGTCACAACATGCTTAGCAGCAGCGGCTGGTGGTGTAGTAGCAGCATTAGTATCATTTATAAAATTTAAAAATTTAGATTTAACAATGTTTTTAAATGGGATTCTAGGAGGATTAGTTGGTATAACTGCAGGTGCAGATCAAATGAGTCCAACTGATGCTATTCTCATCGGAATTGTTGCAGGTGCAATCATTGTTGTTGCTGTCTCCTTAATTGATAGATTAAAATTAGATGATCCCGTTGGAGCCATAGCAGTGCATTTGGTATGTGGTGTTTGGGGAACTTTGGCTGTTGGGGTATTTGGAAACCTTGCAAGCAAAGCTCAATTCATGAGCCAACTTACAGGTGTTGTGTCTTATGCGGCTATATGTATCATTTCCTCATTTGCCATTATATACTCACTCAAGAAGGTTGTCGGGATTAGAGTTTCTGAACGAGAGGAGTTAGAAGGTCTTGACGCTCACGAACACGGCATGGATGCCTATCCAGATTTTAGATTAAATGAGCATTAAATTTTAGTTAGTTATGCTATTTTACACAAAACCCTTCAACATTTCTATTGAAGGGTTTTTTAATATAGTTCAGCTACTCGAAATGTTTAAGCAGAATTTCTACTAGCATTTATATTTCCATACAATGAGCGTGTAACCATGGTACGATAAACTTCCAGGTCTTCATCCTTGATCGTTCCTGATTTTTCTAATTCTTGAATTTTCTTTAATGCATATTGCTGAATTGTCAAAAGTGGCAACACAATAGATTCGCGCACCGCAATTGATGCCTTTCCTGTAGGCTCTTCTTCCATGAGTTCATCATATCCTGTTAATTTCAAAATGAGATCTTTGGTAGTGATGTATTCTTCATAAATAAGCTTCCAAAAGTCTCCATATTCTGCATCTTCAGACATGTATTTTGTTAAGTTGAAAAATGACTTAGATAAAGACATCATACTATTTTCAATTAGAGTCTTGAAAAAATCAGATGTTTTAAACAATCGCCGAGCTTTATCAAACTCACCAATATCGTCGTAATGCTTTAAAGCAGTTCCAACACCAAAAAATCCAGGAACATTTTGTTTTAATTGGCTCCATGAACCCACAAACGGAATAGCTCTTAAATCTTTGAACACAAGCTCTTTTGATTGTCCTCGTTTTGCAGGCCTACTCCCAATATTAGTTTTAGCATAATACTTCAAGGTGCTCATGTGCTCCAAATACGAGATAAACTTAGGATGTGCCTTAAAATCACTGTAAGCCTCAAAGCTAAGTCTTGCCAAATCCTCCATAATATCCCTGTTTTCAGGAAGCATACTTAGATCTACATCACTTAAAGTGTTGGAAATTCCAGCACTTATTAATTGCTCCAAATTATATTGGGAAGATTCTAAAGTTCCAAAATTAGAACTAATTGTTTGGCCTTGTACTGTTAATTGAACTTCTTCATCTTCAATAGTTGGTCCTAAAGACGCATAAAAGTTATGTGTTTTTCCTCCTCCACGAGCTGGAGGACCTCCTCGACCATCAAAGAAAATAACAGTAACACCATGATTTCTTGAAATTGTGGTTAATTTTTCTTTGGCTTTATAAATTGCCCAATTGGCCATTAAATAACCGCCATCTTTGGTCCCATCACTAAATCCAAGCATGATGGTCTGTCTGTTTTTTCGTAATTTTAAGTGTGCAGCATAACCAGGATTAGAATATAATTTCTCCATAACGCTAGGCGCATTTTCTAAATCAGTAATCGTTTCAAATAATGGTCCAATATCTACAGTCAAATCCCCCTGAAAGGCAACCAACTTCAACATAGCATATAATTGCATAACGTTTAGTGCCGTTTGGTTGTTACTTATGATATAGCGATTAGCTGCTTTTTCACCATTCGTTTCTTGAATGGTTTTAATGACTTTCATTGTATTTAAAGCCTTAAATGCATCTTTATCTTTAATTAAATTTAAATCAACATAACCTTTGACATTGGACAATACGGATACTTGTTCATTTTCAGAAAGTTCAAAATAATTGATTGGGAAAATTTTACTACCGTTTTCTAATAAGGTTTTGACCATTTCATTAAAAAATTGATTATGTTTTCGGCTATCCTGTCTGATATCTAAATTTGCAAAATGAAAGCCAAACAAGTGAATTTTATTCAATAAACTATTCACTTTAGACACATACAATGATTGATGCTCGTCAATTAACAATTGCTTTATTGCACTCATTTCTGACGTAAAATGCTCGAGTGTGAGATTTGATTTTTTATTAGTAATGATTTTATAAAGTTCTGTTTCTATAATAACAATTCTATTTTCTACACCCTGAAATGTAAGTTTTCTCCTTAGATTTCGAATATCACGATAATAATTTTTAATAATTGTATCTCTTAATCTTTTTGCAACACTTAATGTGATTTCGGGAGTCACAAAAGGATTTCCGTCTCGGTCACCCCCGGGCCAAAAACCAATATTTATGATGTCATTTGCAATGTGTTCTCCGTTAAATATGTGTTGTTGAATATAATCGTAAACACGCCCAAAAGAATTATAAAAAACATTTTCTAAATACCAAATTAAGCTCACTGCCTCATCATAAGGACTAGGTTTTTTATGCTTAAAAAAAGATGTTTTTCCAAGCTGTGCTAACGAGTCATTTATCTGTAGAAGATTGTTTTGCTTGATTGCTTTTGTTAGATCTGTTATTATCCCAAGAACAGATCCTGGATAAAATTGCGTTGGATGGGCGGTCAAAACAATACGAACTTTGAATTCCGTTAAACACTTTTTAAGCCTTTCCAACTTATCTTCAGAAGAAACTGTCTCTTTTAAACTTCGTAACGTGCCAATTCCATCCATATTGTTAACTACTGGAAATGCAGCATCTTCAATGGCATCAAATAAAACCACTTGTCTCTCAATATATTGAATGAATCGAAACAGTAAATTAATTTGACTCTTAGAAGAGCGTCTTGCTTGGTACTTTTTAAAAAAGGCTTCAACTATTAGGGTTGGACTATCTCCTTTCTCAAATCCTTTCCTACAAGTTTCATGAAACAAGGGTAATAAAACCCCTGTCTTTGTAATTGTATCAAAAGGTAATGTCATAAATATGCTGTTGTAGATCTGATATTTAGATAAAACGTTTTGATTAAATCGTGTTAGCTTCGGTTGAATTGACATTATATGACGACTTTATTAACTAGTAAATGTAGTAAAGCTAATGCATACTCTTATAGATTTTAAAAATTTTTGCGAATAATCCTATTATTTGAATTTTAAATACACAAACCATAATAAACTAGCTATTAATTTTAATATTCTTTATTACGCCGAAAGAATAACTAATTTTTCAACATTCTGATTGAAGTTATAGACTATTTTTCTTTTTCATATTGATTTCTATCAAAACCATTTTTTTGTTGGATGATATTATTTACATTTGTTAAGAATTTTCGAGGAAAACTTTGATCTGATTGCAACCTCAATAAAAAATGCTAAAGCAGTAGTTTACAAATTCCTACAGCCTTAGCCATCAAAGTTTATCGATACTAATTTAAAGAGTACATGGCTTATTTATTTACATCAGAAAGTGTCTCAGAAGGGCATCCAGACAAAGTTGCAGATCAAATTAGTGATGCATTAATTGATAATTTTTTGGCATTTGACAAAGATGCTAAAGTCGCTTGTGAAACTTTAGTAACCACAGGCCAAGTTGTTTTAGCTGGAGAGGTGAAATCTACCACTTATCTGGATGTTCAAAAAATTGCAAGACAGACAATTAAAGATATTGGCTACACAAAAAGTGAATACATGTTTGACGGTGATTCTTGTGGAGTGTTCTCAGCAATTCACGAACAGTCAGATGACATTAACAGAGGAATCGACAGAGAAACTAAAGAAAAACAAGGCGCGGGTGATCAAGGAATGATGTTTGGTTATGCAACACGCGAAAC
>ERZ1047985.1223-NODE-1223-length-17953-cov-7.970053_pt1 | contig 17953 bp, 21 predicted proteins | sample MGYA00383097_ERZ1047985 | MGnify/ENA primary metagenome ERZ1047985 (study PRJEB29581, sample SAMEA5548367) | metagenome | biome: marine; feature: coastal; material: water | depth 50 m | study: Short-term variability in the microbial, nano- and picoplankton...
TTCAACTTAACTTCAATTTGATTTTGAAGATTGGAAAACTCAGATTTTTTTGTTTGAACCTTATCTTCTGTTATAAGTTTATCGCTTAACGACTGTATCTCATTGTGGTATGTCGTAAGAGACTCTATAGCAAGTGTTTTTTGATCTTCAAAAGTAGAAACATCTGTTTGTTTTTTTAGAATATCTGATTGATTGTCTTCTGTAAGTCTTTCAATATAATTTTTTTGCAGCTTTGTCTTCGATACATTCAACTCTCTTTTATGTTCATTGTCTGATATAGTTGTTTTTAACTCAGAATTTTTCACTTTGAGTAAAGAATTCATAGAGGAAAAAATTTGAATGTCAAGCAAATCCTCTACTATCGTTCTCCTGTCCGATTGTTTTAATTGCATGAATGGTTCAAATGTGGAACTACCTAAAACAACAATCTGAGTAAATGACTTATAGTTTAGTTTAAGAATTACCTTTTCCAAATACTCTTGATAATCACGATTGTTTGCCAATTGGTCAATCATCTTACCATCTTGTAATACTTCAAATATATTTGGTTTGACTCCCCTACGAACAGTAAAATTTTTATTACCGATTGAAAACTCAATTGTAACCAACAATCCTTTTTCGTTAATGGTATTTACTAATTGAGATTTATTGATGTTACGAAAAGCTTTACCAAACAGCACAAAAGTAAGAGCATCAAGGATTGTCGATTTTCCTGAACCATTTTCACCGATAATAAGAGTTGTGGGTGACCTATCGAAAAAAACAGTTGTAGGTACATCTCCTGTGCTTAGAAAATTGCTCCAAGAGATTTTTTTAAAAATTATCATCTAACCTTCATTTAAAAGTTGTGGGGGATTCTCAAATTGATAATCATCATCGTCTTTGAGGTTTTTTAGAAGAGTAAGATTTACCATTTGATTGAAGGTAACATCATTTTTTGCGGCTTTCTTCGCTAATTGTAAAAATTGTTCATCATCGATGATAACATTATAAGAATGTTTTGTGGATTCCCCAATTTTAACAGAATCACTATGATAATTCGTCATGAATTTTTTCCTTTTCCTTTGGTTTTCTCTGTCTCGTTGTCGTTCTTCTTCATCTGCAGAATAATTTGTCATTGTATCCTTTCTTTAATTACATTACTTTTATAGGATTTTCCATTGGGTGTTTAGATTCCCCCGCTAGTCTAGATTTTCTCGATGTTTCAGTTTCAAATACAGCATTAAAAGAAACACTTCTTCTTTCTGGATCGCCTTCGGAACATCTATATGGATATACAAGATGTTGTTGGTGAGCACTAAATATAAAAATATCACCAAGCATAGGTCTAATTGATATTGAAGTGGCACCAAATTCTGGATCTTTTGGTGAATTTGATACAAAAGTAATAGAACCATCATCCTGACTTCGATGTGTTTTTTTAGATGATTCAAATTTTGGAATTTTGAGATACATCACACAAGAAATTTGACATTCTGTATGAATATGAATAGGATTATATTCATTTGGTTTTTGGGAAACAATCCACATTGTCAACATCTGTATAAAAAGTTTTTCAGCTTGAATTTTTTCAGCATCATAAGGATATTGTTGTCCCTTTACAACTTTTACAAAATGGTTACATAAATCTAGAAAAAAATTCATAGCTCCAACTTCGTTCAATTTTTCATGTGGTACTCTCAATTCCGTATCGATTTGACCAGCAAGATATCCTCCATGACTTATTGAGTTTTTATCAGCAATAACATCATCGGAAATCTCAATCATTGTCTGTAGTATTTCTGGTGGTAATTTTGAATGAATTATAGGAACGGCCCAAGGTTGTATTAAATGTATCGGTAGTTCATGTGATTTTTCATTATTTGATTTTTTAGCATTTCTTTCTGCTTGTCTCCTATCTCTTCTATTCATGGTTTCCTTCTAGATACTCTTTTTTCTGTTGTTCAAAAAGTTTCTCAGACTTAAATATAGCATTGAAAGAAACACTTCTTCTCTCTGGATCGCCCTCATCACAATGATATGGATTGACCGCGTGTAATTGATTAGCTCCAAAAATAAAGAAATCACCAACAGAAGGTTGTACTGAAAGTACTGGTTGTGAAAGTTCCGTGTCTGGGCCCACATTTGATGAAAAAATAATACTACCAGCATCATTAACTCTATGGTCTTTTAAAGATGGTTTAAATTTCGGTACTTTTAAATACATTACAGCGGATATTAAACAATTAGCGTGCATATGTAAGGGATTGTATTCGCCTGGTTGTTGTGAAACAACCCAAGTTTCTAATATTTCAGACAACCAAGTTTCTTTTCTGATAGCATCAGCATTTCGTGGATATTTTTGACATTGACAAATAATTGCAAATTGTTTAGTTATCTCATGAAAAAACTCAGATACCTCAATTCTTTCCAAATCTTCTTGATTAATGGTCAATTCTTTTTCTATTTGTCCAACAAGTTTTTTTCCATGATTTGGAGTTTCGCTATCATCAACTAACTTATCCGTTAATCTAATCATTGGATTTAAAATATTCGGTGGTAACACCGTGTGCATTACAGGAACAGACCAAGGCTGTAACAAGTTTATATTCAATTCCTGCATCATTGGTACAGTATTTTTTTTAGTTTCTGTACCAGAATTACCTTTTTGCTCTAACCTTTTCGCTTTTCTTCTCGCTTGTCTTGACATCGACATTAGACTACCTCCATTGTCAATGCCTCTCCATAAAGGTCTTGCATCAATTTATTTAAATCATTCTTATTCTCTATTTGTAATCCATCTACACAATTTTTGATTACACTCATAGTATCCTCAACATCTTCGATACCATCTATATCATCTCCTAACTCTTCAATATCAAAAAGATTGTCTACTACTGAAATATTACTTGTACCAGCAGCAATCAACTTATCCATCAAAGTTTCAAACATATAATTATTATTTTTATTTTCAATAATTATTTTAACATAAGTATCTTCGTATCTTGAAAAATCACCATAATCATTTTTTTCATCATTGTAATATATTTTATGAAACATTGAATATGGATTTTCTATAAACTCCGTTTCCATCGTTTCAGTATCGTAAATGTGGAATCCCCTCTTGTCATTATAATCACTCCATGTAATCTCGTAAGGATTTCCAAGATATGTAACATTTCCAGTAGTAGAACGATGATGGAAGTGTCCAGAAAATACTTTCTGAAAGGCCTTGAACATTGACATCGAATGTCCTTCAATCGCAAAAGAACCCTTATGTTGTTCAATTCCTTCTATTTGTAAATGACCAAATGCTACTTTAGTTCGTGTCTTTTCGATAAGTTCTCTGGTTTCATCTTCATTGTCAGCACATATCCAAGGCACAAATAATACCTTATGGTCTTTTGTTAGAGCTACTTCACAGGGGTCAGTATATACAGAAACATGATCCATTCCCTTTGTCAATTCTTCCATCGAATTTACTTTGAGAGTGTTCTTGTAGTAGATATCATGATTACCAATAATAACCTTGATATTAGCACCCATTTCTTTGAGAGGATAGAATAATATATCCTTCATCGAATTGAGAGTTTTGTAATTGATGAATTTCCTTCTATCAACAACATCACCCAAATGGATAATTTCTGTTATTCCCCTTTCTTTCAGGGTAGGAAAAAATACATTATCATAAAACTTACGGAAAAATTCTAAAAATAAGAGACTATCATTTCTGGCGCCGAAGTGAGTGTCAGTTATCAAAGCAATCTTCATACACTAGCTCTCATAAAGGAAGTAAGGGGGGATAGTTCTAAGATAGCATCATCTTTTTTCTTAGAAACTGCTTTAGGTTTTTTCTTTTCTCTTTTCTTTTCTTCAAACTGATTAATAAATTCGTATATATTAGCACGTTTGTCTGCTGTCATTAAAGATGCTCCAGATGCTATACCAGATTGTTCTCCACTAGTCATTGACTCCATATCTGAATTATCTTCAATGGAATTATATTCATCCATTTGTTTGTATTTTATATAAAGTTGTTTCTTTTCTTTTTCAATTCTTCTTAGGAAAGCATAGTATATAATTTGAGTAAAATAAGCAAATGGATTTTTAGATTTTTCTGGATTAAAATTACTAGCATACATCACACAATTTTCTATACCATCACTCACCATTTCTTCACGAAAAGCATAGTTGATAAAATTAGGTCTATGGGATAATCTTTCTGCTATTTTAAGAAAACATTCACCAGCATAATCTGGTAATATTGGTTTTATTTCTTCTCCAGCATCAATATTTTTAAGATATTTCTCTCTATATTCGCCCATAACTATTAAGAACTTTTCGTTGTCTACATAATGTTGTTTTGTTCGTGGTCTAGCCATACGAATCCTTTAGTAATAGTGATTGTTAATAATATATTATTATAACAAATTGCCTCAATAAAGTCAAGTGTTATTTTGTTATAAAAAAGACTTGACAAATGCTCAGCTATCTGGTATAATTACTCTGTAGGGTTTCAAATAAAAGTAGTACTATCAATTAATCAAACTACTTGGTACTTCTAGTGATTCAAAATCCATTTCACAATCTTGTTCACTTAGAATATCTTCATATAGTTTTGTCATCTTTTTAGATAAGCTTGTCATTGTCACCACATATTTTGCGGAGACAGGAATTATTTTATCATCAGTATAAGGTATCCATTTTGAAAAACGAATTCCTGTTTCATCCTTTTCAACTACATGAGACATTTGTATTGGGTTTTTAAGATTAAAAAAACCATTAGTTGGTTTCATGTATACAGCCAAAATCTCTTCCCCTGTAGAAAGTTTTATATATTTTTTTGATGACATTTTATCCCTTGAGGTTTACTACATAAATTTTATAAGGAAATTGTTCCGAACTATAAATTTTTATTCTTTCGGAAAAATGGTTTAATGTGTAGTTTTTTCTATCATTATGTATTAAATCATCAGAAATATCATAAAGACTTGCTGATTCTTTGGTGTCAGACTTCCTTAAACCTCGACCTATTGACTGCAAGTTTCTAATACGAGATTTAGAAGGAGAAGCGAAAACAATGTTATGAATGTTCCTAATGTTGATGCCGGTACTGTATACGCCATAACTTGCACAGATAATAGCATTCGTTTCCTTCTCGACAAGTTCTCTAACTTTTTCTCTTGAATCTGCATCTGTTCCTCCATAAACAAAAAAGATTTTTCTAGAAGAATCAATAATCTCTTCTAGTATTGAATGTAGAATGTTGCCGTGTTTTTCTATCAATTGAAATAAAACTAATGTGTTTCCATTCAGACCATTTACAAGATTACAAATATATTTGTTACGTTCTGGATGACTTACAATAAAATCTATTTCCTCTTGATAGTTCATTTTTGATACAGCAGCACATTCCTTTTTGGAATATTTAAGAACAAGACACTTTATAGCAATTGAAGATATTGTCTTGTTCTTGATTAATTCTTTTGTGGTGGTTACTTTTTTTATCGAACCAAATAACCCTTCTAATATTAATTTATGTACCTCTACCTCATCCAATGTTCCTGTAGTTCCAATTCGATAAGGTGTATTTTCTAAATTCTTCATGATTTTGGTGAGAGACCGAGCTTTGTAAAGGTGTGCTTCATCTCCTATCACCAAACTAAAATCTTTGAAGAAGTCCTTTTTCAACTCATATAAAGATTGCCATGTTGAAATTATAATTGGTTTGTCCGTTTCCTTTTCCTGTCCTCCAAAAATTTTATGGACATTTTCTTCGACCCGAAACGAATCATCTTTTTTCGCATATGCTTCAAAATCCGAATACATCTGACTTACCAGAGAAAGAGTCGGCACAATAACCAACGACTTCTCAGGGAAGTAATAACGAATCAGATAGTAGATAATGAGAGATTTACCCGAAGCAGTTGGAGACAACAATACACATCTTTTTTTATCTATTGAATGTCTTAATGCGAGACTTTGATAATCTCTTAATTTATACTCACAAGGAAATGATGTAAGAAATTTAAGGTAATCCTCATTAGAAATAGATTCAATTACTTCTTCTGTATTATCTATAAGTTCATATTCTCTGTCTACAGCGAATCTACTTATCTCTGGTTTTAACCCAGCATAAATTCGGTGACTATCCATATTGAAAAGGTAAACGTATCCATCCCATTTTTTCCTTCGATACATGGGCATAAACTGATAACCATTTGGCCGGAATCGAAAATAATGATTCAATTCCATTTTTACATGGGGCTCACATATCAGTCTAACGAATACTTCCGTATCCTTTTCCATCAATATTTGAGTGGTCATCCAAGACCCGCTACAAACTTCCTCCAATTGATTGCATTGTTGATATGGAAACTCCTATTCTCAATCATTGAAAGTACTGATTTAAGGTATTCGACTTTTCCTTTCTGTCCGTTCATAATTTTTTCAGCCTTCTGAAGAACTTCATCTGCACCAACATAGTGTCGTTCCAGTTCAGTTTTGGATATACGAATGTTGTGGTCTGGTGCTTTTCCGTTTTTAGAAACGACTGCTTCCCATCTTTGCTGAAAGAGAACCTTCCAATGAGTTTCAAGATCGCTCAATGTACGTTTCTCTTTTGAGTATATGTCTAAGTATTTTTGATGTACGTTTGGTATGTTTAGAGACTCATTATCCAAGTCTTTATCATCAATGTGAGCATCTTCCTCCCACATCGACATAATTTTTTCAAGTTCCATAATTTTAGTTATTTAATAAATTCTTTATTTCATAATTAGTATAGCGAAATGTTGCTGTGGCAACAAAGTATTCCACATCAGTAGAAGCACTATTGAACTCCAAAGAGGATATAGAAATTGGAAATGCTTCGTTAAAGTGGAATTCCATTTGTGGATTCATTCCACTTGTTAAAACAGATAAAACAATAGTAGATACTGTTCCACCTCTAGGTGTTAAGTCTGAAGAGTTTTTCAAGAGTCTATAATTTTCTGTTCCTTCTCCAAGACCCAATGCTATGACTCTATCATAAATTTCAATCCAATTTTTTAGATGCTCATCAACTATAAAAGTTACCGCCAATTCCTCAAATGAAACATTATTTCCTGCATATGGTATGTTCGCAAATGGGTTTACCATTTCAATTGCTTGAATTGAAACGCCCGGCACATTTACTGATTGACAAAACCAAGTAAGATGTGGTGCGTCCTCCATCATTAATCTAAAACTAATGTTGGAAAGATAATTTAAATTGTCAGGTACTTTGTTTGATGCGGCCATAAATTCCTTTATATTATATTACTATTTATGTAACAATTTTTCAAACTCTGGATAATCGATATCCTTACCAACAAAAACAAACTTACAATTTGGAAACTCTTCTTCTATTTTACTATGTTGTTTTATCCAATCCTGACTTTCTGGATTAGTAATATTGGTAGATGAACCTAGATAAACACCCGAACTGGTTTGATTGTGAAAATAATCATATCCCACACAATATAATGTTTCGTTGGGGTTTTCCATACAAGCTAGTCTTAAAGCAACTGTTTCTGTTGTCCAATCATCATATTCATTTCCCCACCAATCAATATTTTTTGTCAAATCATTAGAATCTATCCAAAGAAAATACATCACACCTTCATGAGCAAACTGTATAAAATTTTCGGTGGTTGGTTCATTTTCTGCAATTGTCATTCTCTTATCCGTAGATTGTTTCATCATATCGTAATGAAAACTTGGAATAAGAGTGAAATTTCTAAAATGGGAAACGTGTTTTTTGGTGTAGTTACCAACGATAAGTTTCACTTGAATTTCGATATTTTCGCTAATTAAATTATCTGGACTTATTCTTTTGTAGATATAATCACAACCATATGTGGTATGATTTTTGAAAAGGGTTAAATCAGAAATAGTTTTAGAATTGCCGTTACCAATCACTATCAACATATTTTTCTCACAAGAAAATGACTACAAACAAAAAAAGGGAGCAGATTTCTCTACTCCCTTTTGAAATCCTACTATATGTAGGGAACGAATTACATCAAGTTTGAAATTGAAGCTTTTCTGTAATATACGTTCAAGTGAGGATTAGCTGTCAAGTCACCAGTTAAACGACCAGTAGATGTACTTGCATTCTCAGCATATGGGTTAGCAACTAAACCATAGCGTGTCTTGAAAGCAATCTGTGGTTGAAAACTAGAACTATCAACCGCACGAACCATCTGAAGAGGAACGTATGGGCAATAGAATATACCAGCATCCATAGGTGAATCACCTTTGTAACCTACACAATAGAACTCTTGTGCGTGAGCATCAGCATAAGGATCAACATAAACCTTATAGCGTCCATTAAGAACACCAGCAAATGTTGAGGATGCTGTATCTGTGTTAATGTCAGTACTCATTGCTGGAGCATAATCCAACATTCCTGCCATCTGAAGAGCGGAAGCGACATCTGAAGAGGTCATGATAATATTACCTTTTCCTCTACGTGTGTCTTTTCCAATCTGATTAGCATCTTTTTCAATCTGCATCATCAGACCTTTGAACTTCTCAACCATCCAACGACCATTAGAATCGGTGTCAAGGTCAAAAATTCCAGCAGTTGTAGTACCAATTTGAGCACCAACAGCAGCGTTAATGTAAATCTTACGAATTACTTCACGGTTGATCTCAACTAGAATTTCACTAGAAAGGATGTTAGCAAGTTCTGCTTCTGCATCCAATCCATGAACAGCACGTAAATCCTGTGCTAATTCCATAGAATACGAACCCTTGAGAGCACGTGTTCCAGCAGCGATGGATACCTTCTCAATTGAGAATGACATCTCACCAGCAATATCTCCTTCACCGCCATCTGTTTCCAGAGCACTTGAAGCAGCAAATTCTGTTCCTGTTTGACCAGTTCCGTCTGTTCCTGTAATCAAAAGACCAGGCGTTTTAACTGTATCACCAGTATTAGCTGTACCAGACTCACTTGCGACTGTATCAGCATTAACACCAGGCATCTCAGCTCCACCCATTGTATTAACACGACTCTTGAGTGCAAAGATAAGACCAGTTGGCCCTGACATTGGTTGTACACCACAAACATCGTATGCTACGAGTTGAGGCATTGCCCGGCGAACCATTGAGATCAAAACTGGATCTGCAAAGTTGAACGCTGTTGTTTGTACTGGGTTTCCAGCAACACCACCCAAAGATGGGTTAGTGGATGTCAAAGCGTTAATTGTTGTAGGTGTTGCCTCCGACAATAACCCACTCTGACCATTCATTTCTTGGTCTTGAACATATTGGTGTTCTGTGTTTTCAAGACACATAGCAGTAACAGCACGTTTATGACTATCGGTGATCTTTGGAAGATCTGGATGGTCTAGAACCGGCGCCCATTTTTCATTTAAATTTTCTGAAAGTTGCATATTATTAAACTCCTATAATATGTGATTAAAAATAATTTGTATTACACACGAGCTATAGCTTTGCTGTATGCTTCCATTATGTTGTTCATTTTTACAGGAGTTTCCTCTTGCTCATCTGAACTAACACTTTCTTCTTCACTAATAACTTCATCCTTTTTAACTTGACTAGGGAAATAACTTTCCTTAATCTGTTTTACTTTGTTTTCAAAATCTTCAACATCGCCTTCTTCAACTGAAACACCTTCTGCAAGTTCTTTCAATTTTTCGGATTGTGTGTCAGCAAGGTCATTACTAACTTCTTCTACAATCTTGTTTTTGCGATATTCGTTAAGTTCGTTTGTAACTTTAACGTTTTCTTCGATTTTGACGTTTAATTTAGTCTCTAATTCCTCAACGCGGTCAAATAAGTTTTCAACCATGTCTACTTTTTCTTCTGGAACTTCGATGTAATGCTCTGTGAATAAACCTTTCAAACCACTAATGAACTCTTCTGTAATTTCACTTCTAAGTGAACTGTCGAGTGCTAGTTCGTTTTCTTTCATCCATTCTTCAACAACATAGTTCAAGTATCCGTCAACTTTTTCTGTCAACTCATCTCTGAAAGAAATGATTTCTTCTTGAAGTTCTTTTTGATACTCTTCCTCAAGTTCTTCGGATTTCTTTGTAGAAACTTCCATAACTTTTTGGTAAACAGCTGCTTCAAAAATTGTTGATGCTTTTGTCTTAAAATCTTCGGAAAGTTCTTCACCTTGAACCAATGCTTCAATATCTTCTTTTACATTGATTTCTGGAAGGTCAGATGCTTTCATCTTCTTTCCTTTAACTGCGACTTTATCTTTCTTGTTGTCAGAATCGGTTGGTGTTGGGCCGCCTGTATCTTCTGCTTCAGCAACATCCATAAGTTCTTTCCACTTAGAGGAAACTTCTTCTTTTTTCATACCATTAACTCTGTCGAAAAGAGCTTTAATCATTCCAGATTTGGTAGAAGGCATTTTAACTTCTTCTAACTTATCTTCTTCGACCACTTCTTCTTCAATTTTTTCTTCTGTTTGCACTGTTTCCCCTTGTATTTCTGGAGTCTCAACAAGTTCATCCTGCTGTTCTACTTCTTCCAGAACTTCATCTTGGTTTGTAATTTCTTCGTTAGCCATTGAAACTCCTAAAAATTTATAGTAATTGGTTCGTGTTAATATTTATAATAATCATAAATTTGACATTAATTTAGAAAACTCTCTTAACTTGACTTCTTCAAGTTGTTTGAAAGAGGCTGCTTCAATATTTTTCTTTGCTCTTTCTACATCTTGTTCCTTCAACAAACCATTGTCCCAAACCCATTCTTTTCCTTCCATGATACCTTCAACGAAAGCATTTGGAGCGGATGGGTCAGCAACAATGTCTGCTGCAGTTGCTAGATAAAAATCGTTCTGAACGATTTGTGCTTTGTCTTTTTGTTCTGGTTTCAAAGTTCCCATTCCCCTTGAGGAAACACCTAACTTTGCACCTTCATCAATAAAACTTTTTACAATTTTTCCGTTTGGTGTGTCGAGAACTTTTGCTCTACCAACGAAATTTTTACCTTCTTTTACTAAGGAAGTAATCATATGTGAAGCACGATCCAAATTAACTGTTGGCCCGTCAGGATGTCCTAACTCTCCAAAAGCACGTTTTGGTTCAACGTATTCTTTGACATAACGATTTACTTCTTTTTCAAGAACGCTCAAAGGATAAATTCTGCCATTCTTATTCTTCGTTTCAGATTGCATGAAAATACCTTCAATAAAATACTGCTTTGGTTTTTCTCCACTTGCTTCAACTAGTTCATAATCTACGGCTTCTTGTAACTCGCAAATTAGTTTCATTTTGTCCTACCCTTAGTTATTAAATGCAAAATCTAAGACTTTCATGAATGATTTTGTATCTTTATTCATATTGTCTTGTGTTTTTCTTTTGTTACTTCTATTTAGTGAATCAAATGTTTTCAGTACCGCTTTTGCTGCTTCTGGATCAATAGGAACAGATGTACCAGATTTGAAAGTTATATCTGATTCTTTTTTCTTTTTTACTATACTTCGTAATTGATCAATAACATCTTCCTTAACATTAATCGATTCTGTACTTGGAACTAATAGATAGTCTCTCATTTTATTGAAACTATTAGATGCTATTGCAATTTTATTAGACCACCAAGTAGGTAAAGATTCTTCCGAATCCATACTCTGTAATTTTTCCATAATTTGACTAGCATCTTCTATAACAGTCTTACATTGTCTGATAGCACTTGCAACATCAGTATGACCATCTTCTTTTATAGTTACTAGTTCATCTTTTAATTCTCTAAATGATTTCATTATATTCCAGATGATGCTACTACTGTGTAAGTACCATTTGTTACATTTGCTAGTATAAATTGGTCAGGGTCTTTATTAATTACTGTTACTGAACCAGCGGGTAAAGTAATAGAACCTTGAACAGTTCCGCCTGTTCCCCCTTCAGTTCCATCATTTTCAACTACTGAAATAATCGAAATAGCTGAACAATAAACCGCAACAGCTGTTGCTTTGCCCAAACTTAATTCGGTGGCAGTTGTGGCAGTCTTTGCTGCTAATAGTTTCATTGTGTCTCCGTTGTATCTGTTGGTGGATCTTCTATTTTTGCTTGGGGTTCGGTTTGAGGTTCAGTTTGAACTTCCACTTCAGCCGGCTCTTCTACTTTATCACTAAACATTCTAGCGGAAACTTCTTGTTTTCTAGTTGCTAAAGAACTCACTACTTTATCCGCTATTATAGAATCAAAAGCATCGTTCACTCTTATTGGTTGTGCGTTCATTGCATAATCTACAATGTCTACAGCTTTAAATTCTTTTTGTGTTGGTTGTTCTGCCATTTCTATCTCCAAAAAATTATCTATTAATATTTATAAACATTATTGTTTCACTAAAAACCATCATCTACAGTCATATCACCTTCAAACTCACCTTCATCTTTTTCTTTTTTTATTTGTTCATCTTGTGCTTTAATATCTTCGTCTGATTGTCTTAGAACATTTTTTCTAAAGAACTCTCTTGAATAATAATTACCAACATAATCTTCCATGTTTCTAGCGAGATCCACTCTCTGAGTCAAAGTTTCTTGATGTTTAAATTCTGAATAATAATGGTCTTTTTCAAACTTATAATGAACTTTATCCTTTATTCCTGACCATTCTTCGGAAGTTATTACATTTTTTAGTATCAATTGTTTTTCTAGTATTTCACCGAATAACAAAGAAAATCTTGTTTGTAGTTTTCCAATAAATTTACTAAAAAGCAGCTCGTCCCTAGTAATCTCACTTTCTCTCCCCAAAGAGAAACCAGAGTCAGCCTCTAAACGAGATACAGGAACGTGCATTGCTTTATAAAGTTTTTTCTGGAAGTATTCTACATCTTCTAACTGTCCTAGATTTTCTCCGCCAGGAAGTGTGGTAATTTCTGTTCCCCTTCCACCTTCTCTTCGTGGCAACCAGTAATCCTCCAACATTGATTGATGTCTTCGGTCATCTTTGACTTCACCAGTAGTAGAATCATATACTAAACGATTCTTATATCGTGTCATAATATCACGAATATATTGTTCTGCTTTTAACTTAGGTAAGTTACCAACATCAATATAGAAAATTCTTCGTTCTGGTGCTCTAGAAATACGATAGATAACAATCGCATCTTCTACCATTCGGAGTTGATTGAGTGGTTTAATTGCTTTGTGGAGATAGGATAATACACCAGTTTTTGTGGGATTAAGTAAACCAGAAGTAGAATATGCGATACTATCACCCGAAATCAATATACCATCAGAAGTTCTATTTCCCAAACCAGATTCGTTATAGTTGAACATTTGTTCAAGACTAACTTCTTTTTGCTTAGGGTTAGCAGTATCTTTTTGTTTTATCTGTTTTATTTTTTTGATTTTTGTAGCATCTAGACTTCTCAGTTCAACAATTCCAAGTTGTGGATTGTTCTCATCAATCATTATATGATAGTATAATTTTCCTTCTACATACCATCTGCGAAAAATATCGTAACCAAAATTATTAAAATTCAGTAAATCCAATACTGTGTGAAATTCATTAGTTACTTTTTTCTTTATTCCATCTGATAAATCTGTCCTATCAAGAATTATATCAACAGGATTTCTTGAATCGTCTATTACTATTGCTTCGTTGATAATATTGTCTATTGCTATTTCACAATCAGAAGTTTGTGCCATTTCACGATATTTTAGAATTAGTTCAATTTCAGATTTATATTGACCATCCAAATCTAGAGAAGTACCATAAGCACCAGCACCAGATACCATCATAGAACCATCATCGTTTTCGGGCATAGTAAATGCTGGAACATTTGCGTTTACTGCACCTTGACTCTTTCTTTCAATTTTGAAACCAAATATTTCAAAAGCCATAATTTATTCTCCTATTATATTTTTCATAGTGATTTTTCCCAGCAATCATATGTCCACGAACAAGTATAAGTTTCGATTGAATTTCCCTCCCAACTAAGAGCAATAGTTGATAATGCAGTTGGAAATGCTCCTATAAACTTATATGTTTCCAGACTATCCCCATTTTTGGAAAATTGAGTGACAGTTAAATCTTGTTTATAACTAGCATTTTCGCCTTCTCTGGTGCTAGTTACATCTTTATTTCTAGTATTTAGTTTGTATTTTGAGAGCAATTCCATCCATTCCTCTAACGCTTTTCTCACTCCAAAATCCTCATCGTTTATAATAGTAGTTTCCCAAGCATCATAAGTTCTATCTGCTGCAACTTTTATGGATTTTCCGTGATAGAACACATCATATGTTCCAATGGTACTTGCTGGAATGGATGCTGCTGATATTAAAAAACGAGCATTAACTGCGGGAGTGGTTACAACGGAAGGATAACTAAGATTGACTTGAAAAAGGGCTGACTTTGCGCCACCTCCCTTTAGATTTGATTTGAATTCTGAGATTGCGAATGCCATTCATTTTCTTCTTCTGATATTAATTAGACAGATGCCCATGCGTCATAACACCACTCGACTGTATACTCTTCTATCGCGTCATTTTCCCATCCAAGAGCAATTTCACCAAGATTTGTTGGCCAAATATTTGAAATTTTGTATTCTTGACCATCTTCACCATCTTTATTTACCTGAGTAACGACAGCCTCACCTTCAAAATATCTGCCAGCTGCAGTAGCATAAGCACCATAATTTTCATTTCTTTCGCCGTCTAATCGACCAGAAATGACTCTCATCCATTCCATAACTTTATTTCTCATAGAAAAATCATCATCATTGATTATAGTGGTTGTCCAGTTATCAAAAGTTCTAAATCCAGCATATTTTATTGGTCTTCCAACATAGTTTATAGGAAGAGGAGCAATAGTTGAGCCAGGAATTTGTGCAGCTTTAACCAGTATAGCTTCATTATTTGCAAAAGACAAGCTACCATCCACCGAATTACTAATTTTTACTTTAAATAAAGAAGGTCTTGCACCACCACCGTTTGAAGCAATGTTAGATTTAAATTGTGAAACTGCGAATGCCATGTTTTTCCTTTTAAATTATTCTTGGTCACCTAAATCTGTAGAAGTAAGTTGAGCAGTTGAAGTGTAATAGTTATATTCCCATGTAACACTAAATTCTTCCATCGCACCTGTTGTATCATAACTTAATTCTATTGGATCAACAGCACTTGGCCAACAATCTACAAAATCATAATCTATTGCTACACTACCATCTTTTGTATATTGTCTTATTTTAAGTTCAGAATACCACTCAGAAGGTGTTACACTTCCTGCTAAATTATTTTCAGTTCCATTAATATACTCTGCCCATGTCTCCATCGCTTTTCTTAATCCATAATCTTCTGGATTGATAAAAGTGGTGGATAAAGTTCCAAACGTCATTTCGCCAGGAAGTTTTACAGTCCTACCAAAATATTGTCTTTCAATCGGTGTAATAGTCAAGCCAGGAATTGAAGTAGTAGTACATTGATATTGTGATTTTCTTAATGCTTCTAATCCTGCTGGGCCAGTTGGACTATAGATTTGTACATCAAATAAACTTGGCCGAGCGCCCCCTAACGTGAGCGCTGACTTAAAGTTTGAAATTTTTCCTATTGCCATTTAATTTCTCCTAATCTTGTTGTAATTATTTATATCAAAAATATTAAACGGCACCAACGACTTCAGAGAATTCTACACCACTTCTAACTGCAACAAAGTTGAGTTGGATAAAGTTGATAGAACGTGAAGGTTTAATGAAAATGTCTCCCCTAAAAGAATTGGTATCAACAACTTGTGCTGTGTTGTTGGAAGCATCACATACTACTCTAAAGTCTTGTATTCCACCTCTACCTTGAATATCTCTCAAGAAAGGTTCGACCATTGCAACAAATTGTGAACGTGTAAATTCATCGTTGAACTCAAACAACTGAAAACGAGCAGCATTTGCAATCGCTTTTTCCAGAAGAATAAATAATCGTCTTACATTGATTCGATCAAACGCAGATGGTTTAGTCAACTGTGTTTTATCACCAAAGAGGATTGTGCCTTCGCCTGGGAATGAAACAACTGGATTAACCTGTGCTTGATATAACTTATCACGTTCTGCTTTCTTTGGATTGAAAGGAAGTTTTGCAACTCCTTTAATCTGACCTCTGGTAAATCCAGCTGGAGAAAAGAAAGGATCACGAACTTGATCTGTTTGAGCACAACATCCAGCAATATCACCATTCAATGGAACATATCGGAATTTATCGTTATGTTTATCGAACTGATACTTGTATCCAGAATCCATAACAGCATAAGAAGAATTCTTATTGACTGTATCTCTAAAATCAATTACGTTATCTGTAGCAGTAGAAGAGTTAGTTACACCAACGACATCTGCTTTTTCTGGTGAGAAGAAAGCAATACAGTCTTTTCTTGATTCTGCGATATTATCAATAACGTGTCTTATAACTGTTGAACTATGATTTGCAGTTAAGAAAAGCGCAACATCTACATCTTCAGCGGATTTCATTATGTTGTATGCACGAATAGTGTCAGCATCTGCGGGCCCTGTTCCATCAGTTCCACCTTGAAAACTAAGTGTCAATGGATAACCTTGATTTTCAAAAACGTCTGAAGTTTGTGCACCAGTAGCATCAGCAGTTGCGCCCCAAGCACGAAATGTAGCAGTCCCATCAGTAACTATAGTTCCGTTGCCAGCAGTATCATTACCAGCAACCGCAGAAGAGGTAGTTCCATGAGCACCCATTGTTGGATGATCTAACCACCAAACATACTGAGAATACTTGTTGATATAATTTTTGTAGAATACATCTTCTCCTTGATCATCTCTTGCACCACTTGCAACTGAAAGATTAGCGTGTGCTTCTAACACTTCGCCAATTGTTCCTGCCCATTCCCCATCTTCATCAACAATTGCAACATGAATTTCATCATGTGACATTGATTTATCAGAAGCATGATTGGAAGTTGTTGGCGCACCTTCATTGAAAGCACCTTTATATTCCCATTCTCTTGAAATAGCTGCACCAGAATTTGTAGAATTAAAAGAGGTTGTAGTTCCTATGACTGTATTTGATGTAATAGAAGCAACTCTATGTGATTCACCACCAATTACTATCGTATCTCCCACTACAAATTGTTTATCGAATAATGTTCCTGTTCCTGTTACTACTTTTGAATCAGCAGTTGTTACAGCAGTTCCTTTTATGAAAGTAGAACTTGTTGCAAATGCAGAACGTTTTTGTATTGTAAACGCTTTACTTGTTACATCAGATGTATCAGAAGAACTTGTTGCAAATACTGTAGCAGTATTATGGTCAGAAATTGCTGTTACTATATGGTATCCTGTTTCATCTGTAATCGCTATAGCATCACCGACTCTCAATTCATCCAAAAATAATGAACTTGATGTTCCTTCTAATGCACCACTTGAAGCAGTCCATGATACTGTACTTGTTCCTGTAGCACTTGCTCTGTCGGCAGGACAAATTGAAACTTTTAAACTGTTTCCTAAAGCACCTGCCCACTTTGCCATAAAAGGCCCGTCAGCAGCAATTCCCGAAATACCACCACCGATTGCTCCACCTTGTTCTGCATCAAATGTGTCGTAATAACTTTCTACTGTTGTAGTTTGAACATTAACATATGCCCCAGTATTTGCAGCAGCAGTCTTTGGTGCGGCTGCATTATCTGTTGTAGTATTTGCAGCACGAACAACGTTTAGTGCACTTGTATATGCTAAGAAATTAGCAGCAGTAAAAAATGTTTCAAAGTTGTCGTCATCTGGTTTTTGATATAACTCTACCAGATTGTCTTGATCAGTAACCAAAGAAATCTGTTCTATTGGCCCCCAATTGAACCTACCAGCAATACCACCAGCAGAAGTACCAGCAGCTACAACTACATTAGTAAGGTCAATTTCAGATGTGTTTACGCCTGGACTTACTTGAAAGGCCATATTTTTTCTCCGTTAAATTAATTTTTTTGAGTTTTTGTTTGAAAGTATATCTTACTCT
>ERZ1047985.1232-NODE-1232-length-17817-cov-22.074654_pt1 | contig 17817 bp, 21 predicted proteins | sample MGYA00383097_ERZ1047985 | MGnify/ENA primary metagenome ERZ1047985 (study PRJEB29581, sample SAMEA5548367) | metagenome | biome: marine; feature: coastal; material: water | depth 50 m | study: Short-term variability in the microbial, nano- and picoplankton...
CGGCCAATGTGGCCAAGTTATCTTCCATCACCTGCGCGATATTGTGCAAGATTTGGCTGCGCTCAGTAACACTTGTAGCACCCCAGGCATCTTTGGCAGCATGTGCTGCATCCAGTGCCAGATTGATGTCCTTTTCATTAGAACGGGGTATTTGACATAATACTTTTCCGTTTACAGGTGTTATATTATCGAAATATTTGCCATCTACAGGATCGACAAATTTGCCTCCAATATAGTTTCCGTATTTAGCTTTGAATTTAAAAGCCATAGTTTCCTCCCTAGTTTTATTTATAAAATTCGTCCTCTGTAAGAGATTCTACACATAGGTTTTGGGCAGGTTGTGAGATGTCGCCGAACTCATGATTGTAGTACAAATGTTTGATAATTTATTTAAACAATTAATCTCTGTTCTACATTATGTAGTGTTAAACTTTATGATGACCAGTAAAATCATCCAGTGATTTACTTTGAATGCACAGCCAATAAATAATAACCGCGGTTCGTGACGTGTGAAAAACGGTAAGAGGTTGAACGAAGCGAACCCTTTGAAAAAGGGCTTGACCTCAAGTCCGTGTGGGGGCACCAAAATTATCCCGAATTTAGTATTTACTACAGCTAATTAGGGTTTGATTTTTTAAGACCAATCGAGGGCCACCTGTCCACGATAAGCTGTAACTTTTACATCTGCCATTATTTCACCATACTTTGCAAAAAACTCTTCACCGTTCTTTTCCCAGATTTTGTTGCAACTTTCATATGCAGCCATATCCTTATATTCAAGCCAGTTACCCACCATTAATTTTCCTTCAGGTAGGAATAGACGGCTTGAATGGAATTTTATCATACCTTGCGGCCTTAGCTTATCTGCAAGTGTAGCCATTTCAATTTCAAATATTTCATGTGATTTATCCATAATTTCTTGGTTAGGATATTCGATTGTTGTAAAACTAATTATTGTATCGGGCATCTTATGCTCTCCTTGAAACAAATTTTAACTTATGTATTAATTTCTGCATACTTTGTGAATGATGTGAAGAATTATGTAAGGTAATATTAAAGGAGAAGTTTGTTATCAATTCAGTAATACAACTGAATGAGAAACGTATTGGAATAATACTAATAAAACCCATAATTAGTTTAAACTTGAATTGTTATGAATTTTGTATATAAATATTATGTGGTCGGTCACTAGCCCACATTAAAAAAAGGCCCTGTCAAAAATTTGATTAGGAGCCTGTATGTATTTCAAAACAAATATTCTATCTGATGATTTAATCTACATTTTTGATAAAAAAACTGGTGAGAAATTTTTCAAACAATCTTCTACACAGTTCTGCCAGATAGTTCATTATAAGATAAAATCAGAGAAATCTGGTGAAACACTTTTATTATCAGCGGATGGGATAAAGCGTCGTTTTACCCAAACTCCTTATTCAGAACGTAAAAAATCAAAAAATATTTTGTGTTGGTTGCAAAAGTTCAGATGATTAATGTGATTTGTAGCAATTGTATTATGAAATATTAAAATTATTTGATTTTAAGAACAGCAGCCAGTTGTGCACTTTGGCTTTTCAATTGGATGAAGATCACTTTCTACTACAGGAAATTCACCTGTGAGTGTCATGGTAGATATTTGTAATGCTTCTGATAGACGAGATATTGTATTGTTAGAGAGTTTTGCAGTCTCTGATTTTTCAATTTTAGCTAGTTGTCGTTCTGTTATACCAACTTGTTTAGCTAATTTGGGGCGTCCTATTTTGCGTGCAACTCGAATTGATTTTAACTGCCCTGTCTTTATTTGAAGTTCTGCCATTTTTATGCTTTCTAGAAGTATAATCATTAATCGTGCTTTATTTATCACATACCGAATTGATACTCTACTATTAATAAACCATTTAGAAACTTCGTGCTCTTAATTTTTTCTTATTAAAGTTATCATTGGACTGATAAATTAATTTTATGAGACTTTTTAGTTGAGGTGTTGAAAGCAACCATTTCACCTGATGCTACATTTTTCTTTGTGATTGCTTGTATATTAACTTGGTGTGTTACAAAAATTACCAGTTTATTTAATGAAATTTCAGATAATTTTTGTTCTAATTTTTGTAGAGTTTCTCTTCTAGATACAAAATTTTGGAAAATAGAATTTAAACCTGCAAATTCATGCACTTTACCCAAATCAAGTAAGGTTGCAGTTTGATAACATCGACACCATTGGCTTGAATATATTTTGTTAAATTGAATAGAATTTTCTTTGAGCTGTTTGCCAATTAAAACTGCTTGAGCGATACCAGTCTCATTTAGATTACGTTGTGTTGAACAATCTCCAATTTTAAAGTTGTTTGGATCACCAATTCCAGGTGCTAAAGCGTGCCTCATAAATAATATATTTGCATTAATATCATTGATGATTTCTTCTATGGTATAATTTTCTGCATGAGCTTTTGTGAGAAAATTCGATAACCCAAACATAAGAATTATTGCTAAATATTTATATATAATTTTGATTTTTGAGTTTATGTCCATGCAAAAATTCTTTTAGTTTAATTGCCAATAATAGTAGTTCAAAACACTCGCAAATGAGACCCAAGCCAAGTATGGCATCATCATTACACTTGCCAATCTATCGATACGCCAGCATACAAAAATATAGGAAATAATAATTACCCACAACATAATAATATAATAAAAGGCTACCTCTAAATTTTGTGCACCACTAAAAATTGGTGTCCAAATAACATTAAGAGCAAGTTGTAAACTCCATAGCGCTATTGCCAAGGGAAGTAAGTTGTTCATTTTGTAACTAGATTTAGTCATGATGCGATATGCACTTGTTGCAATGAGTAGATACAGAGTGGTCCAAACAGGAGCAAATACCCAGCTAGGTGGAGCAAATCTTGGTTCTATTAAGGAAGTATACCAAAGGTTATCATCTCCTAGTGGAAATACAAAACCTGCACTACTTGCTACTGTTACACATAGATAAAAAACAACCCATGTTATAATTTTATTTTGTTTATTCACAGAAACCTCTATTTTTAACTTAATATTACTGTCTTAATATGAAAACTAGTTCTGCATATAAGTAAATACTGACTAATTAAGTATTATAGAATAATGGTGTCTAAGCTTAGTCCTGAATGTAACTATAAATTGTGAAATATTTCATTCAAATTATGCATTTGGAGATTTATAGTGAAGATCACAAAGATCAGTCTATTTCAAAAAGTATTTCCACATACTATGACCAGATTTGATTTCACTCAAAATTTCTATTGTTGCTCATGAAAACTATAATAATTGATTTATTTTATTTTTGGGTGATTTTTACCCCAAATCATAATTGCGTCTTTTGAAACCAGGCGATTTTGTATGCAGTTTAGTTCATTCATTGCTTTATCACGGTTACCTGTTTTTAAATATGCACGCTCATAGGCCTTAAGAACAGACTTGGGTCGCCATGGTAATTCAGCATTGGCAACCCATGCACGCAACTCTTTAGGAAGCCGATCATAATCTAATAAAGGATTTTCGTTTCGTTTCTTGCGTTTTAGACTTGTGCTGCCAAGATTATTATTCATTTTCATATGCACGCAACATTTCAAGGCTTCTTTGAAGTTCTGGCCTAGATAAATCACGTGCGATTATAACAATACGCGACCTTTGATCGTCTTTATTCCAGTTTTTTAGTTGAACGGGTGGATTAAAAATATGCTGTACACCATGAATAACAAAAGGTGCCTCAATCCCTTCAATGAATAAAATACCTTTTATTCGTAGTATGTCAGAGCCACGAATGGCTATTAACGTATCAAGCCAAATATCGAAGACAGCTTCAGGAATAGGGTTCTCCAAAATAATAGAAGCAGAGCCAATTCTAAGGTCGTGACTTGGTGTTGGCAAAGATAATTTTTTGGCTGGGGAAAATCCAGATAAGTTGGATAATGGCTCAAATTTTGGATGTTTTCCTATCGTCCAATCTAAGGCTTCATTTTTAGTAGCTTTTTCGTGGAGTGCGCTTAAACCCCAAAGTGTTTTATTCAGGCCTTCACCAAATACAGAGTGAACAATTTCAACATTTGAATTGAGGTTTTGTAAACGTGTTTCTAATTTTTTTAATTTAGAATGACTGACAAGATCAGTTTTGCTTAGAATAATTAGGTCAGCTATTGCAGCTTGAGATACTGCTTCAAATTGTGAATCAAGTGTAGCAAAGCCGTTAGCTGCATCAACAACAGTTACGATGCCATCCATTCTCGTATTGTTTGCAAGAAAAAGGTCAACAAACAAAGTTTGAATAATTGGCCCAGGGTCTGCCAATCCGGTAGTTTCAATGACTATCCGTTCAAAAGAGATTTCACGTAAACTTTTTCGTCTAAAAAGATCTGAGATAGTTTCTGACAAATCGCCTCGAACGGAACAGCAAAGGCATCCTGACCGCATCAAAATAATTTCTTCACTACTTTTTTCTATCAGATCATGATCAAGGCCAGCTTCACCAAATTCATTAACAATTACTGCAACACGCCCAGTAGAATTATTTGCAAGAACAGAATTTAATAAAGTTGTTTTTCCAGCGCCAAGAAATCCAGTCAATAAAGTGACTGGAATGCGTGTATCTATCATTTTCTATAAACCTATGAGCTTTCAAATTTATGAATAGTTAATTATGTTATGATATAACATAATGCAATGTAAAAAACATTTTTAATAAGATTTATGCCAATTTCTCTAAAACCATTTCTAGTTTCTATGATTTTAAATCTTTAAAAAAACTTAATTTGCAGAAATTAGATTACTAACTATTTGAGCTGTTATTGGTGCAAGCGTAACGCCAATATGACCATGCCCAAAAGCCATTATGATATTCTTATTCTGTTTTGACGGGCGTATCACAGGAACCGAACTAGGCATTGATGGACGAAATCCGTACCATGAACGGCTGGGTGGCCCAAGATTTGGAAACATTGTTTTTGCACCACGTTCAAGAACCTTTAAGCGGTGTTCAACATGGGGAAGTGATAAACCACCTAACTCAACCATACCAGCAATTCTCAAGCGCCCAACCATTGGAGATGCATAGAAGCCTCGTTTTGCTGAGCAAACAGGTCTGGTAACAGGTGGGGTCTTCATATCAAATTCAAGATGATAACCTCTCTCAGTATCTAAGCGTATATTTTCGCCAAAGGATTTTGCAAGTGTCTTTGAATAAGCACCAGCAGCGACAATTACTTTATTTGCTTTTAAGATTTGATTTTCACATAAGATTTTAGTGCAATTCTGATTGTTTGCGTCAATCGAAACTGCAGAAGTTGGATAAATTGTTACGCCCAAGTCAGTCAATTTTTGTGAAAATATTTTCATGACTTTTCCTGGGTCGTCGATACTAGTTGCATTAGGAAAAAAATGTGCACCACCTTCAAATGGTTGGAGATTTGGTTCATGCTTAAGTACTTCTTCTGCGGTAATGACTTCCACCTCAACACCATTTTCACGTCTTAGCTTTTCGTCATATTTGGCATTAAAAAATGATTTATTAGATTCATATAAATACAAACATCCACGCCTATGAAGATGATGTGATGCGCCCAATTCAACTCCCATTTCATGCCATAAGTCGCTAGCATTTCTCAATAATACGCCAATTTTTCCAGCATTAGTTTCTGCTTTAGATGGTAGGCTTTGATAAGCAAACTCTATCAACCAAGGCATTAAGCTTGGAAGGGTGCGATAGCGAACAGAAAGTGGGCTATCGCGATTAAAGAAAAGTCCTGGTAGATTTTTTAAAACGTTTGGTGTTCCTACAGGAATTGTTGCATAATCTGCAATTGTTCCAGCGTTTCCATAAGATGCGCCCATGCCGAGTTCATTGGGTTCGATTAATGCGACTTCACGCCCTTCCTTAGCCAGTCTAAATGCAATACTCATACCAATCACACCACCTCCGATAACTATTACTTCATGGTGGGATATCTTTTGATTGGCTTCAGGCATCACTCATTTCTTTCAGTTAATTTAAACGTTTTAAAAAGAAATGCATGAATTTTTAATTCGATGCATTAAGGATACATAATGATATTTAACATATTTCAATAATAAGTTTCCGAGTATTTTCTTCGGTCATCTTGATAGGATTTCCTCCGGTACTTGGATCAATTAGTGCACCCGAAACAATACGATCTATATCAGGGTTTTCGATACCTAAACCTGCTAAGGATTTTGGTATACCTAAGTTGTCATTTAATTCATCAACAAATTTACAAAATCCATCAAATCCACCTGATATGCCAAGATAATTTGCAGCTTCTGCTAAGGTATCTTTGATTGCAGGTTTATTAAATTTAAGTACAGCTGGCATACAAACTGCATTCGTTGTGCCGTGATGTGTGTGGTATATTGCACCAATGGGATGAGACAGGGCATGTATTGCACCTAACCCTTTTTGGAATGCTGTTGCACCCATAGCTGCAGCACTCATCATATGAGCGCGAGCTTCAAGATCTGTGCCGTCTGCATATGCTCGAGGTAAGTACTCTTTAACTAATCGCATTCCTTCAAGCGCCATACCTTGTGACATTGGGTGATAATGTGGTGAACAATATGCTTCAACGCAGTGTGCAAACGCGTCAAGGCCTGTACCTGCTGTAATAAATGTGGGCATTCCTACAGTTAATTCAGGGTCACAAATTACAACTGTTGGTAAAAATTTTGGATGGAAAATAATTTTTTTCTGTTGAGTAATAGAATTAGTAATAACGGATGCTCTGCCTACCTCAGATCCTGTCCCTGCTGTTGTAGGGACAGCTACTATTGGCGCAATTACATCTGAATTTGCTCGTGTCCACCAATCATCTATATCTTCAAAATCCCAGATTGGACGCGTTTGGCCAGCTAAAAAAGCAACAACTTTTCCAAGATCCAAACCAGATCCACCACCAAAGGCAACAACGCCATCATGATTGCCAGCTTTATAAGCAGCAACACCAGCTGCAGCATTTTTTTCATTAGGATTTGGATCAACATCTGCAAAAATTGCACGCCCTAAGCCAGCATCATCTAGTAAATTAAGTGTCTTTTGAGTGATTTCCATTTCTGCTAATCCACGATCTGTTACCAATAGTGGTTTCTTGATGCCCGAGACAAAACAAGCATCAGCTATTTCAGAAATTCGGCCAGCTCCAAATCGAATAGCTGTTGGATAGGACCAGTTTGCATTTAAAGTCATTCGCTTAACCTTTCTTGAGGTGATATGATTTTGGACGGGTTAGGTTGTGGTATCCAATAATTGATAGACCTCCACCTCGACCAGTGTCTTTACATCCAGTCCAACATAAAGCGGGGTCTAAGTAATCAGCACGATTCATGAAAACCGTGCCTGTTTCAATTTTATCTGCAATGGCTTCAGCGCGTTGAGTGTCTTCTGTCCACAAGGAGGCAGTTAATCCAAAATTACTGTCATTCATGAGTTTGATTGCTTCTTCATCATCTTTTACAGACATTATTCCAACGACTGGTCCAAAACTCTCCTCACGCATAACCCGCATATCATGACTTACATTAGTTAGGATCTGTGGCATTAAATATGCACCACCATTCATTGGAAAGAGACTAGGGTCTATATGCGCTTTTGCACCATCCTTGATAGCCTCTTGAGTTTGCGCACGTACTTCGTCTGCAAAACGAATATTAGCCATTGGACCAATTGTTGTTTCTGGGTCTAATGGGTTTCCTAGCTTGTATTGACTTACAATAGCCACTGCCTTTTCGACAAAACTGTCAAACAAACTTTCAACTACATAAATGCGTTCAATTCCACAACAACATTGCCCTGAATTGAACATTGCCCCATCGATTAAAGTATCGACAGCAGCATCTAAATTTGCATCTTCCATAACATAACCTGGATCCTTACCGCCAAGCTCTAATCCTAGGCCAGTAAATGTTCCAGCTGCGGCTTTTTCCATTGCTATTCCACCACCAACTGAACCTGTAAAGTTTATAAAGTTAAAGGCTCGATCAGATATTAAGCCTGATGTAGTAGCATGATCTAAGAACACATTTTGAAATACATCTCTGGGAATTCCAACAGAGTGAAATGCTTTAGCCATGCGCTCCCCAACAAGAGGTGTTTGAGAGGCATGTTTTAACATAACTGCGTTCCCAGCAATGAGTGCAGGAGCAACTGTATTAATAGCAGTCATGTAAGGATAATTCCAAGGTGCAACAACAAGCACAAGTCCATGTGGAATGCGTTTAATCATCCGATTAAACTCATTGCTGTTTTCAATTTCAATAGGAGCCAAAGCATCTATTGCTATGTCAGCCATATAACTAGCACGTTCGTTAAACCCACCAAACTCGCCGCCATAGCGAACGGGCCTCCCCATTTGCCATGCGATTTCTGGAACAATTTCCTCGTTCATTGCTCCAATTGCCGCTACGCCTAGCTTTACCAATTCAATGCGCTCTTCGATTGGGCGCATATTCCATTCCTTTTGTGCAGTATTTGCACGTATCACAGCAGCATCAGCATCACGTCGTGACAATGTTTGACGCTCTGCATAAACAGATCCATCTATGGGGGATATACATTTAATAGTCATGTTTTAAGCTCTTTCAAATCCGCGTGCGATTTCCCAATCTGTCACAACTTGGTTAAACTCTTCAATTTCCACTTCTGCGGCACGTGTGTAATGGGCCATAACTTCATCACCAAAAGCATCTCGAAGCATATCTGATTTAATCATTGCATTTCGTGCGTCAAGCAAGGTTCGAGGGATGTGATTTTCTTCATCATTTGAATAGGCATCGCCTTTAAAGGGTGCTGCCAAATCAAGTTTTTCTTCAATACCCTTTAAACCTGCTGCGATAATTGCAGCTTGAGCCAGGTAAGGATTCATGTCTGCGCCTGGAGTGCGCACTTCGATCCTAATTGCGTTACTATTTGCTCCACACAATCGGTAAGCTGCTGTACGATTATCAACAGACCAGACTATTTGTGTGGGCGCAAATGTACCCTTGGCAAAACGTTTGTAGCTATTCACATAAGGTGCAAGGAAATAGGTGTAATCAGCTGCGTATTTCATCAATCCTGCTACATAGTGATCCATTAATTTAGATTTTCCAATGTCACGATCTGCATCAAAAAAGGCATTGGCTCCATTTTTCCACAATGACTGGTGAATGTGTGACGCGCTACCAACTCGATCTTTATGCCATTTTGGTAAAAAAGTAGCTGCGACGCCGTTTTGATGTGCAACTTCTTTTATAGCATGTTTGGCAAGGGTATGATGATCTGCTGTCAACATTGCATTAGCATATTTTATGTTTACTTCTTCTTGGCCAGCTTCTGCTTCACCTTTTGATCCTTCCACAGGTATTCCCATCTTGAGAAGCGTATTACGCACTGGTCTCATTACATATTCTTCTTTGGATGTTTGGAAGATGTGATAATCTTCATTATAATTTGATATTGGCTCTAAGTCGCGAAAACTGTTTTTGTGTATTTCATCATGTGTGCCTTGAAATAAGAAAAATTCTAACTCAGTAGCAGTGACTGGTGAAAGCCCTATTTCTTCTAGTTTTGCAACTTGCGCTTTAAGCATTGAGCGTGGAGAAAAGGGGACTTCTGTATGTGTATTATGATCTAAGATGTCACAAAGAACTAATGCACAACCTTCTTGCCAAGGAGCAAGTCTGATTGTTGCTAAGTCGGGTTTCATAACATAATCCCCGTAACCACTTTCCCATGATGTTGAAGCGTAGCCATCTGGTGTGGCCATTTCCAAATCAGTTGCTAGTAAATAATTACAGCAATGTGTTTCCTCCCAACCACTTTCAATAAAAAATTGTGCGACCAAACGTTTTCCCATCAGTCGACCTTGCATATCTACTATACAAGCCAGAACAGTATCAATCGTTCCATTTTTTACATGAGATTTAAGGTCATCAAAACTTAGATTTCCAGACATATTGAATCCACTTTTAAAATTATAATTGGGGCACTGTTATGGCTCCCAATCTTGATTTAACATTTTTATAATGCAGTAATTGTTTTTATAAACAATAGTTATATCTCGAGCCAATCAAATATATACTACAAGCTTACGTGGCGCTTCCAATGGGTGGCTTCGCATAAGATGGATTGCTGAAAATGGTTTGACCTAATCCTTCGGCCTTGGCAGCCAATCTAACAGATGCCCGTATTTCTAAATTCTGACAAATGCTTTCTAAATTTTTGTATCGCTCAAGTGAAAACCAATCTGTATTCTGAACGGGATATAGTTTCATCCATCTGAGCATGACACATAAATAGATATCTAAAATACTTGGAGTATTGCATAGAAAAAACATTTTATCGCCCACTTCCAAGTTTAGCAAAGTTAGATGATTTTTTATTTGGTTGCTTACATTTTTGCGGAAGTCTTTGTTGTTCTCGCTGTCAATATATTTTTCTGAATAGAATAATATTCTCAGTGATGCATGAACAGTATTTGACAGGAAAAAAAGCCATTTTAAACCATATGCTCTTTTATTATTTTCAATTGTAGGAAAATTACTTTTATGGCGATCGGCCAACCATAAAAGAATTGCAGCCGTTTCAAATATGGGCCCATCATTGGTTTCAAGTACTGGAATTAATCCGTTAGGATTTAATGCAAGATATTTGGGATCTTTTTGACCATTTTTCTTCCGGTCAATGAGAATACATTTATATTTAGCATCTATTTCTTCTAAAAATATACGAATTATTAAAGACGCATTATCAGGTGCATAGTGTAATTTATAATTCATCAATTTTCTTCTTATTTGTTTAACTAAATTCCAACGACCTTACTTCTACGTTCCATAAATAAAATATCCCTCCAAGCTCCATTCATTTCACCTAATTTTTCTCTCACGCCTATTGTTTTAAATCCGTTTTTAGAATGTATGGCTATGCTTGATTCATTCTCAGGAAAAATGCCTGCTTGAAGTGTCCAGATACCTTCATTTTCAGATGTAGAAACGAGTTCAGAGAGTAATGAATTACCTATGCCGTAATTCGCATAGTTTTTTGCAATATAGATGCTTACTTCTGCAACACCATTATAAACAGTACGGTTTGATGTAGCAGATAAAGCAGCCCATCCGACAACTTCTTCATTCAATTCTGCAACAATTCTACAAGTAGTTAAAAAAGATGCATTCCATTCATTCCAACCCTTGGCTTTATTTTGAAATGTCGCGTTTCCAGTATCAATACCTTGTTGGTAAATTGATTTAACGGAACTGAAGTCAGATTTTTTAAAGGTACGAATTTTCATGCTGATTACTAAGTCCCCAACATTCTTTTACGACGTTCTTTCATCAGCTTATCAGCTTCGGTTGTTCCATCATGAAATGATCCAAAAAACTTATCCCATGGAATTTCAAGAGATCCGTAGTTACATTCAAAATAGCGATGGTGCATCTGGTGATGAAACCTACCAAGAGTTAGTCTGTTTTCATCTTTTACAGCTACACCCTCAAAGCCAGTATGTGTCGTTGCAGCAGTTAATGCATAATACTGTAAATGAAAAAGGATGTGCACAGGGTGAGCAGCAATAATCCAATGAATCATTACAGACCCTAAGAAAATCAAATGCTCTACTGGATGCATTGATAATCCAGACCAAGGGCCAACATTTATATTGCGATGGTGTAAAGCATGCACGTGTTTGTATAAAAATGGAATATGTAGAAAACGATGTATCCAATAAAAATAGAAACTCTCCCAGATTGGGATTAATAAAAACATAATAATGAACCAAACTGGATGTGCAGCCCAAGTAAGCAAAGGCGCATATCCATTAGCTAGAGCCCAAAACATAAGGACTTCATAGATGGTCCATATGGTTACTCCACTTGCTAGCGTCCAAAACATGTTATCTTTTATTTGCCCGCCAAGGGTAAATTGACGCCCGTTTTTCATTAATGGCCGTGGATCAAAACGTAATTTTTTACCCTGTTTGGTGAAAGTATAAAAATATAGATGGAGGCCACCAGCAACGGCGGTCATTAATATTATATTTCGGACATACATCTCAAAAACCCAACCAAAAGTCAGTGTTTTTATTTCATGTAGTGGGGGTTGAAACCAATAAAAGGATATGAATGCTATACAAACAATAATGAGCTTTTCAGTAATTAGGAACCATGAATTCCAAATCCATGCGATCATATCTAATGGGCGTAATGGCCACCTAAAAAATGGCGAAACTTCTAATGGTAAATTTGGAACATGATTCCATCCTTTTAAACCATCTTTATCCATACGCATGCTCTCCCTAAACAGCCTAAGTTTAGGTTTAATACTCTCATCTGATTAGTAATTGTGCAAGTATTTAGAATTTTTGCTAAGACACTATTTTTGAAAACTTACTTATCTTGCATGGTGTCATTAACAGCTTCTATTAATAATTTTGAGACAGCTTCTGTTGATTGTGGATTTTGTCCGGTAACTAAACGACCATCACGAACAGCGTGGCTCGTAAAATTTTTGCTACATTCAAACTTTGCACCTAATTGACGTAATCTACTTTCAAGTAAAAAAGGCTCTATTCCTGTAAGTCCTATTTGGTCAGTTTCTGCATCTGTAAAACAGTTTACCTTTAGGTCTTTAACAAGAGGCTCACCATTAGATCTTACGGCTTGTAGTAGCCCAGATGGGCCATGGCAAACCGCACCAACTACTGCACCTGATGCCCATGCATCACTAATTATTTTGCCAATATCTTTTGTATCAAAATCCCACATTGTACCGTGACCACCAGGTAAAAAGACGCATTCATATGTCTCACCATTTAATTCTTTTAAAGTGTATGTGTGGTTGAGTTTTGATATCGCTTTATCATCATTCATAAAACGTGCGACCATTGGAGGGCGATCATTTGGTTCAACTAAAGTTTTTGGATCAGGAGGTGCAACCCCGCCTTTCACTGATGCTATATCTACGTCAAACCCAGCATCAATTAATCTCCAGTATGGTGTTGCCATTTCATCGTAGTAAAATCCTGTCTTTCGGCCTGTTGAGCCAAGTTCGGTATGAGAGGTTAAAATAATCAGTGCTTTTTTTGTAGATTGAGACATGTATTCCGCCTTTAAGTAAATCAGTTTATTTGAGTATTTATTTAATATCTAACTTTTGTAGTTTTTGTTCATAATACAAGCTTTATTTATGGTAACAGTTTGTCGCCACTAGGATAGTTGATGGCGAATTTGTAGAAGAATTAAAAGTAGAGCTGAGATAAACGTATTTTAGTAAGCGAACAGATGCATTTTTTATGTAGCTATGAGGTACTTCATAATTGATAAATTTAAAGCCAATTGAGGTGCTAATGGCCTTAACAGTTCCCCTAGTTTGGGGAATGGGGTTGGTTTTTGCTAAAGGTGCGATTGATCATTTTCCTCCCATACTATTAATGGCATTGCGATTTACGTTGACTGCATCTGTATTAGTTTGGTTTGTCCCTATCCCAAAAAAACATCTGATAAGTTTATTTGGAATTGCAATTATTGCTGCTGCTATTCAGTATAGTTTAACTTTTACCGGATTAAAGGGATTAGATGCTGGAATAACAGCTCTCGTTGTTCAACTCGAAGTTCCATTTCTTGTAATATTAGGCATTATATTTTTGAAAGAAAAAGCTGAAAAGAAAACATTCATTGGTATTGCGCTAGCATTTGCAGGCGTCGCGATAATGACACTACAAAACGATATAAGAATAAATATAGGGTCTGTATTTCTTGTTATTCTTGGAGGTTTAGCATGGGCAATTGGTCAAGTTCTCATAAGGAAATTAATTGATATTAGGGTTATGCAAATAACTGCATGGGTTGCTGTATTTGCTGTTCCACAACTATTTTTTATGTCTGCAATATTTGAAACTGGACAAATAGAAGCAATTAAAAATGCTTCTTCAATAGTTTGGTGGGCGGTCATTTACTTGGGTTTAGTAATGACTGCACTTGGATATCTGCTTTGGAATAATTTAATTCGCAATCATAATGTAGGAAAAGTTGCTCCGTATTTATTATTACTTCCAATATTTTCGCTATTTGGAGGTGTCTTATTTCTTGGAGAGGAACCAACATTATTGATGCTTTTAGGCGGTGCCATAATATTATTTGGAGTTGGATTAATCACTGTCCCTTTAGCTACTTTAAGCAATTTATTTAAACGTTAATATTTGGTAACTAGCTTAAATCTATTTGGTAATTTTTAAAGTACTTCACATAAATTAAAATGCATGTAGTATCCTCACAAGGTATTAAGCCCTAAAAGAGAATATGACGATGTTATTTAATAAGTTTAATGAAGCATTTGATAAAGGCGACATTGTTGGCGCTGCTGAATGTTTTCATGAAGATATGCAGATGACAATGCATTCAAATGGAACCTCAATGAACAAACAAGAATGGCTTCTTAGGTTTGCTCCAATGATGGATAAATTAAAGCGTGAAAAAGTTAGATGTCTCTATGAGAATGAAGATCTACTTGTTACTCATTCTTTTATAACATTTCCTAACGGGTCCTGTGAGGCAGTGATCTGGGTTGGGCTCAAGAGGGATGGATTGATTGTAAGTGTTGAAACAGGATCAACTCCAATATCAAGTTGAAGGGTAATTTTATTAACAACTAAAGGGAGAAAAAAATGATAGAGAGTTTTGGTGGAATTTTAAATTTTGCGATTTTTTTAGTACTAACTTTTGGGTGGGCAATGTATGCATTCCAAATGTCTTTAGGTATTGATGCTTTTTATGGAAAATTCAATATAAGTAGAACTGCAACTATTATTGGTGGCTTTACCGGTTCTTTTGCAGCTGCTGCAGTCGTAATGCATTTGATCTTATTATTTAATGGCCTGGAAGGTGCTTGGTATTTGTTTACATACTTTATTGTCCAAGCGGCTATAGCAGCATTTCTAAGTTGGAGAACTGTTTCAGCAAAAATTGCCGTTGATGAAGGTGTTATTTATACAGCTGAGCCAATAGTTGCACCATTGGTTTTTGGTGCTGGATATTGCTTCTTATTATTCAGAATGCAGGATATTCTATATATGTCATAAATAGATATCTGGTATAATTTTTATGTTCCAATTTTGATTAATTGGAACATATTTTTTATTTCTTTTCTGAGCTGTTATTTCAGCATTAATTTCTTAGCTTCTTCTGTGTAACCCATTCTATGCAATTCTGCTGCCGCACGTGCTTTACCTAGTGAGTAGAAAAATGAGTGGAAACCACTGAATGCGCCCGTTAAAGGTGCGAAAGTAAAATTCATAATTGCTGTTGTCATTATATTCATCCTTTTTTTTAAATTAAATAAGATGAATGCATTGATAGAACAACAAACACGTTTGCAATTCCGCTATGCATAATTTGCAATCACTGAAAATAAATAAGCAAAAGTATTTTTGTAATATTGCAGATTATATAATAATTTTGTCTTTGTTAGAGGTATCTATAAATTCAAAGCGGCCAAATTAGTGGAATAAAAAAACTAACAATGGGTGCCAGAGAGAGGTTGAGAGGAATTCCAAATCTTAAAAAATCAACAAATTTATAACCTCCTGGTCCATATATTAATGTATTTGTTTGATATCCTATTGGAGTTGAAAAGCTTGCACTTGCGGCAATCATTATGGCAACAACAAGAGGCCTAGGATCTAATCCTAATGATGTGGCTAATCCTATCGCAATAGGTGTCATTAAAACTGCTACAGCATTATTACTTACTAACTCCGTTAACACTGAAGATATAAGATATATTGTAAGTATTATAAAAAACGGGGGTAAAGAGTTAATAACTGGTGATATTGCATTAGCTATAAGAATTACTGCACCAGATGATTGTAAGGCTGCACCAACACAAAGCATAGCGAAAATCAATGAAAGTAATCTACCATCTATAAAAGAGAATGCTTCATCAGCATCAATACATTTAGTCATCAGAACAACTGTCATTCCAATAGTTGCTAAAAATAAAATTGGCGCAATATTTAATGCTGCTAAAATCACAACAGCAAATAATGTGGTGATAGCTATCCATGCATGATTACGTCTGAATGCTCGTTCTGATGGTTTTGAAACATCTCCAAGGTTCATTTCTTCGGCTAGTCGTGCAATGTCTTCAGACGCACCCTCTAAAAGTAAAGTATCGCCAACTTTAACTGTGAGCGTGTCGATTTGTTGTTCAATATTAGTGTCGCGCCGATGCACAGCAAGGGTATAAACTGCATAATTACGTCTCAAATGCAGTGATTTAAAAGTCTGCCCAACCATTTTACAATTTGGAGTAATTAGAACTTCAACTGTTATGGTTTCTGTGGATGATATTTGATCAACATCACGTAAATCTGAGGTAGCTTGGAGCGATAAAAGTTCAGCTATAGCTGTGCGCAGGACTATATGGTCACCTTTTCTCAATGTTAAAGTATCTACACTATCTCGCAGCGACATATTTTTTCGAATTACATCAATTAATCTCACACCATCTCGTTTGAATAATGGTATTTCTGTAACCTTTGAGCCTATTAAGCTACTTCCTGTGGGGATTGTAACCTCAGCAAAAAATCGCATTTTTGACTTGTCAGTTAGTAAAGTTGCCATGCTTAAGCGATCAGGTAGAAGTTTTGGGCCGGCAAAATATAGGTATAAAAATGTCCAAGATACCACAACAATTCCAATTGGAAATATTTCAAAAATACCAAACGGCTCTAATCCTGATGTGCGAGCCACCCCATCAACCAGTAAATTGGTTGATGTACCTAAAAGTGTCAGTGTTCCACCAACAATTGCTGCATAGCTGAGGGGTATAAGGAGTTTAGATGCTGATGTGCCTAAGGTGCGGGACAATTGAATAAACACAGGTATCATAACAACTACAAGAGGAGTATTATTCATTATTGAACTCGCAAAAGCAACAAATATCAGAGCCCCAAAAATGGCACGAGCTGGATTTTGTAATGCTTGTCTCTCAACTAATTGTGTAAATGAGTTCAAAGCACCAGTTCGAACAAGGGCTCCTACTATGATAAACATTGCGGCAATTGTCCAAGGGGCTGGGTTTGAGAAAACCATAACGGCAGACTCATAAGGCAAAATGCCTGAAATTAAGAGAGCTGATACACCAATTAACGCGACTATTTCTGTGGTGTATATTTCTTTTAAGAACATTACGAACATAATTACAATCACGCCAATTGTAAGCCATGCAGCATTTATTTGAAAAAAATTGGTTAAGTCATCCATGATATTATAATTATAATGTTGCTAATTCTTGGAAAATTAAATCGACTTCATTTATTGGCGTTTTATAGAGATGAATCTCACGCAAACCATTTTGAAATTCTTTAATTAAGTTTTTATTCCCACTCATATAGTCCCTAATTGGCTTCACATACTCAGGGCTTGGTTTGTGGTATGTATTACTCCAATGGGCTAGATCAAATATAATAGGTACAAAATTAATCGCTGCCTCTGTAAGAGAGTAAATTTTTTTTTGTGAGTGCAGCTTATCACTGCAAACTGTCAACATTCCAATATCTAGAAGACGTTTAAGGCGCTTGGCTAAGGTGGCTGAAGATATACCCTCTAAATTTTTATTATAGAGTTGTGAGTATGTCTGTCGATTGAGCACTGCGATATCACGCAGTATAATAATCGACCACTTATCACCTATTAAATCTGCGGCAAGCCCAATAGGACATCCTTGGTTTCTATTAAAATCAAACATGTATAACCCCTTTCGAAATTAAACTGGTATTAATTTGAAAGTATACTTTCAAAATTTTA
>ERZ1047985.1255-NODE-1255-length-17652-cov-5.421549_pt1 | contig 17652 bp, 16 predicted proteins | sample MGYA00383097_ERZ1047985 | MGnify/ENA primary metagenome ERZ1047985 (study PRJEB29581, sample SAMEA5548367) | metagenome | biome: marine; feature: coastal; material: water | depth 50 m | study: Short-term variability in the microbial, nano- and picoplankton...
CAAAGCGGCCTGCCAGATCGTCATCGCCGCGACCGCTGCCGTATCCGCACGCAAGATGCGCGGGCCAAGGCTGACAACATGCGCTTCGGGCATAGAATGCAGACGTTTGCGTTCAGCGGGGGAAAAACCACCCTCGGGGCCAATCAAGATCGCCCAAGGACCGCGTGAAGCAGAGGCGAGCGAACTGGCGACGCCGAGCTCTGTTTCATCGCAAAACATAATCTGACGTTCTTCTGGCCAGTGATCGAGCATCGTACTGAGTTTGCTCAAAGCAATCACTTCAGGCACATAGGTTCCACCGCATTGCTCTGCCGCTTCAACCGCATGCGCCTGCAACCGTTCTTGTTTGATGCGCTCGGAATTGGTGAACTCGGTCTGGACAGGGCAAATCTTTGACGCGCCCATTTCAGTCGCTTTTTCAACGATGAAATCTGTGCGTGTCTTTTTGATGGGCGCAAAGCAGAGCCATAGATCAGGGGGCATCTGCAGCGGCTTGGTTTGTACCGTGCAGCGCAGCACACCTTTGCGCTTGCCCGCCTCGAGTATTTCACAGCGCCATTCACCGTCTTTTCCATTAAACAGCGACACCGCGCCTCCAACGGCAAGGCGCATCACCCCAAAAAGATAATGCGCTTGGGCTTGTGACACCGAAACGCAGTTTCCCTCGGCCAAGGGCTGGTCTACAAAAAGGCGAGTTTTAGCTGTCATGGAACCCTACATATGCAAGGTGCCCCACAAGAACCAGAGGGTGATGTTACGATTGCGGATGCGGTCAAAGACAATTGGGTGGATACCACCGCGCCCGACTGGCTGCGTCCCTACCTGCGCCTTAGCCGTTTTGATCGCCCGATAGGCACATGGTTGTTGCTCTTGCCCTGTTGGTGGGCCTTGATGCTGGCAATGCTTTGGTCTGGAAACGCCGATTGGTTTGACGCGTGGATCTTCATCGGTTGCGCGATCGGCGCAACCTTAATGCGTGGTGCGGGCTGTACGTGGAATGACATCACAGATCGAGACTATGACGGCGCGGTCGAGCGTACGCGCAATCGTCCCATCCCATCGGGGCAAGTCACAGTGCGCCAAGCAGTGATCTGGATGGCGCTACAAACGGTGATTTCGCTAGGGGTTTTGCTCACTTTCAACTGGGCCGCGATTAGCCTCGGCGTTTTGTCGCTATTGCCTGTGCTAGTCTATCCCTTCGCCAAACGCTTCACTTGGTGGCCACAAGTCTTCTTGGGCCTCGCGTTCAATTGGGGTGCGTTGCTCGCGTGGACCGCACATAGCGGATCACTAGGGTGGCCCGCTGTCACGCTATACGCTGCGGGCATCGCCTGGACGCTGTTTTATGACACGATCTATGCGCATCAGGACACTGAAGATGATGCGCTGATTGGCATCAAAAGCACCGCACGTTTGTTTGGCGACGCGACGCCGCAGTGGCTTTTGTACTTCCTTATCGCAAGCCTTACCCTGTTTTGCTTCGCCGTTGTGCAAAGTGTTGCAGCCCACTCAACGCTCGCGCTGATCTTGACGCTTTGTGGCACGTGGGCCTTTGGATGGCATCTGCATTGGCAATTGCGCAGCTTCAATCCGACAGATCAAAAAGGATTGATCACGCTTTTCCGTTCGAACCGCGACGCGGGGCTTTTACCTGTGCTGTTTTTCGCCATCGCGTTAATGCTTTGATTGAAACCTGAAGCCGCAGCGCGTATCACCCAACTGGGTTGAAGAGTCTGGAAGCCAATGCGTTTGTCCTCATACATCACTGTTGTGGCTACATTTATTGGGGCCGGCGCGGTCTGTTTGGTCGCAGCGGGCTTTGCAGTCACACTCATCGAGGACACCTCAAGAACCGCCGTTTTGCGCGAATTGGACAAGCAAAGCCTGACCTGGGCGGATGCTGACACCAATGGTTTGCAGGTTTTCTTGATTGGAACCGCGCCCAACGAAGCTGAGCGTTTCAAAGCTGTCAGCACCGCTGGCAGCATTGTAGACGCAGCGCGAGTGATTGATCAAACCGAAGTCGCAGATCGCGAAGCCTTTGCGCCGCCACGTTTCTCAATCGAGATCCTGCGCAACGATAGCGGCATTTCTTTGATTGGCCTCATCCCCGAGACGGCCTCAAGCAAGACAATGCGCGAAGATGTGGCAAAGCTTGTCCCGAACGAGAAAGTAAGTGATCTGCTTGAAAGTGCCAAATACCCTGCCCCGGAAGGCTGGGCCGCTGCGATGGAATTGGGGATGAAGGCGCTCCGTTTGCTTCCGCGCTCCAAGATTTCTATTGATGCGGGCAATGTGTCTGTCACCGCGATGTCTGACAGCGAAGCGGAAAAACGCAGGTTTGAGCAGGAATTGATCCGCTCGGCATCATCGCAGGTAAACCTTGCGATCAACATTTCCGCACCGCGCCCCGTTATTAGCCCGTTTACGCTACGTTTTATTATCGCCGCGGATGGTACACGTTTTGACGCATGTAGTGCGGATACCGAAGTTGCACTTGACACCATTGTTGCAGCTGCGCGCCGCGCTGGAATGAGCGCGGCACCTGATTGCCGTTTGGGACTTGGCGTTCCCTCCAGGCAATGGTCACGTGCAGCGGCCCTGTCTATCGACAAACTCAGCGAACTCGGTGGTGGGACCGTGACATTCGCAGATGCAGACATCACACTTGTCGCAGATGAAGGCACGGATCAGTCACTATTTGATCGCGTTGTAGGCGAATTGGAAACTGGTTTGCCCGAGGTCTTCGCGCTTGAATCTGTGCTTCCCGTCATACCAGACGCAAGCCAAGGCCCACCCGAGTTCATCGCAACACTTAGTCCAGAGGGCCAAGTACAATTGCGCGGCCGTGTTAATTCGGAACTGGCTCGCGACACCGCAGATAGCTACGCGAAAGCGCGATTTGGATCTGGCGAAGTGTATACAGCGTCACGCATAGACGAGTCCCTGCCACGCGATTGGTCAGTTCGCGTGCTGGCCGCAATTGAAACGCTTTCAATGCTGAAAAATGGCTCAGTCACGGTAACGCCTGAAAAAGTGCGCGTGTTCGGCGATACAGGTGTCCCGAGCGCAAAGTCGGACATCACGCGGTTGCTTTTGGAGAAGCTTGGCGATTCCAAAGATCTCTCAATCGAGGTGACATATAAGAAAAAGCTGGATCCGGTTCTTGGCCTACCCACAGCGGACGAATGTGAAGTGCAAGTCACAGAAATCCAATCTGGCCGCAAAATCACCTTCGAACCTGGCTCCGGCAATCTTGATGCCTCTGCTGAAAGCATCCTAGATGATATGGCAGAAATCTTGATCAAGTGCCCAGACGATATGCGCATGGAAATCAGCGGATATACGGATAGCCAAGGTCGCGAAGTGATGAACCAAGAGCTGAGCCAAACACGTGCGCAGGCCGTCCTGACTGCCCTACGCGAGCGTCGCGTTCTTATGTCGCGTTATGTCGCGAAGGGCTATGGCGAAGAGAACCCAATTGGCGACAACAGCACAGAAGCTGGACGCGAAGCAAATCGTCGTATTGAATTCAAACTTATTCGACCAGAGCCACCTGAAGAAGTTACAACAACGCTTGAAGCAGCCGCGGAAACCGCTCAAGACGTTGCCGAGCGGGCAAGCGAAGAAGGGACATCCGATGAGCAGAACTGAGTTCATCATCGCGACAGCGATTATTCTATTTGTCGCATTTTGTATGGGATGGTTCGCCAACTGGCTCATCCATCGTTTCACGCGCGTGTCCAAATCTGACGTGGGTGAGTTGGAGCGCATGGCGCAAGAGCTGCATGAGGCCGAAGAGACCCGCGATCAGGCGATTACCTATCTTCAACAGCGCGAAGCAGAATTGACTAACCAGATATCGCAGACGGAAGCCGAATTGAACGCCGCAATGGAAGGTCTGCGCGATGCGCGCCATGAAGCGGAAGAATTGCGCGCCTATATTGAGCGGGTGCACCCGACGCAGTGACGGTTGGGGCGTTGCCGTCGTCTCAGCAAGCTGCGCTTCCCCGAGGTATTTTAGGACCAGGGAAGCGTTAGGTTGATCTATTCCCAACGGGTGAGCGCGTCTTCATCTTCCTGCTTAGAATTGACCCAATCCTGCGCTGCACCGGTTTGTTCTTTCTTCCAGAAAGGCGCGCGCGATTTGAGGAAATCCATCAGGAAATCAGCGGCTTCAAACGCATCTTTTCTATGTTTGGACGCAGTGGCGACCATCATGATGACATCTTCGGGTTTAAGCGCGCCGAAACGGTGGATCACCAGTACATCACCGAGGTTCCAACGTCCCATCGCGTCGCTTGCAATCTTTTCCAAAGCGCGTTCGGTCATGCCCGGATAGTGCTCGATATCCATCTGTTTCAGACCCGCGTCCAGATCGCGTACAATCCCCGTGAAACTTACGACTGCACCCATATTGGATTGCGCTTTTGTGAAGTCGTTTAGCTCAGCACCCGCATCAAACGCAGCGTCTTGGACAAGGATCTTCACTTGTTCAGCCGCCTGTCATCGGAGGGAAAAATGCGATCTCGCGCACGCCCTCAAGAGAAGCATCGAAATCGCTCAGATCTTGATCAACAGCAACGCGAAGGGCCGAAATGTCCGAGAACGCCAACGCATAGCGTTCTTCGCGCGCGCGCAATTCTTCCACCAAGTCCATTACAGTTGCCGCCGAGGTATCAATCTGTTCCTTCGGCACACCAATCCGTTCGCGCACCCATGCAAAATAGAGGACATTCATCACCCGTCATCCTTCAAATGCGGCAGCGCTTTGCGGAAATAATCCCAACCTGTGATCAAGGTTAAGAACGCAGCAAGCCACAACAGCCAGAGACCCACACGGCCAGACCAAATCATCCCTTGGTATTTCCAACCAAGGCCGAGTACATCTTCTTCTTCGCCACTTAGGATTGCCTCGAACATCGCTTGATCCATCCCCCACGCGGACATGCCGAGGTAATGCTCAAACACACCCTGACTAAAGAGAACTGAGATCGCAATCATCTGCGCAGTGGTTTTCCATTTTGCCAGTTTGGTGACTTTCAGGGTTCCCGCAGTATCCCCCAAGAATTCTCGTAAGCCGGACACAAAAACCTCGCGAAACAAGATCATTGTTGCAGGCAGGACCGACCAGGCCGACCATGATGAAAACCCGATGATCACCATAAGCGCGATAACCACCATCGCTTTGTCAGCAATCGGATCCAGCATCGCGCCAAGCTTGCTTTCCTGTTTCCACGTCCGCGCGAGATAGCCATCAAGCCAATCCGTTAGCGCCGCCAACACGAACAAACACAGCGCAAACCAATCCGCGTAGGGGCGTGTGAAGTAAAGAAACATCAGGGCCACACCGGGTGCCGCAAGGAGACGCAGGAGCGTCAGTAAGTTTGGGATATTCAAAGTCATCCTCAATACCTAAGCCTGCAGATAAGCCCCCGCAAGCCCGCTTTGCAACAACAGGCTACGGCTTGCGAGGTGATTTGCGCATCGGTCGCGCCTCAGGCCCTTTGCCAGCACGCGTTTTCACCTTGTAGGGCTTGCTCTCGCCGCCTTTAGGCTTGCCTGCCGCTGCTTTGGCCCGTGCTTTGCGATCGCCCATAGGCTTGGATGGATCCATCGCACCTTTGCGTGATTTGGGCTTAGGCGTCGCCGTTTTATGTGCGACAGCACCCGTGTCTACAGCGCTAGGCGCGCGCGCAGGCTTGGATTTGTTAGGCGTGCCGGATTTCGCAGTGTGCTTGGATGGACGCGGATCGTTTTTACCAGGCTTGTCAGCTTTATAAGGTGCCTTGCCCTTGGGCTTGTCGAACTTTGGCTTGTCGCTGCGGGGTTTATCATAGCTTGGCTTGTCGCCGCGCGGTCCATCATGACGTGGTTTGTCGTAGCGAGGCTTGTCACCCCGCGGGCGATCCTCACGCGGGCCTTTACGGTGTGGCCGCGCAGGCCCGTCCGCAGGCGGACCATTTGGCGAGGCATCAAAATCAGGCTTGCCCGGTAATTCGGTTAGCTTCGCGCCCTGCTCAAGGTCCAAGCCTTCGCCAAGTTCTTTCTTCATGCGTTCAACGGCAGAAGTTTGAACTTCGACAAACGTTTCTTGGTACTGCACGCGGATCGCGCCGATATCATCCTTAGAGATGTTTCCATTCCGGCAGAGCATCGGCAACAACCAACGTGGCTCTGCCTTGTGCTTGCGACCCAAAGACAGTGAGAACCATGAGCTTGGTCCAAAATCACGCGGCGCGCGCGGCTCGCGCGGCTCACGCTTGCCGCGAGTATCTGTCACTTCGCCCAATTGCTCCGGCGCGGAATGCTTGGAGCGATGCAAACGCAAGAACGCCGCCGCGATCTGCTCTGGCTTATACTGGGACAGCAACTTGCCCGCGAAGCTTTGTTCATCTTCGCTCAAAGCCTCTGACCAAGACGGATCATTCAGCATGCGCTCTTCATCGCGCGCATTCACGTCATCAGCCGATGGTGCATTTGACCACTCGGCTGTCAGTTTCGCAAACCGCAACAAACGCTCCGCTTTGGATTTCTGCCGGCCCGGAACGATCAGCGCGGAAATACCTTTGCGTCCCGCGCGACCCGTACGACCTGAGCGGTGTAGCAGTGTTTCACCATTAGATGGCAAATCCGCGTGAATCACCAACTCAAGGTTCGGCAGGTCAATTCCGCGCGCAGCCACATCCGTAGCCACACAAACACGCGCGCGCCCGTCGCGCATGGCTTGTAGAGCATGGGTTCGCTCGTTCTGGGACAACTCACCTGAAAGGGAGACAACCGAGAACCCTCGGTTCGAGAAACGCGCAGTCAAACGTGCGACCATCGCACGCGTGTTGGCAAAAACAATCGCGTTTTGCGCCTCATAGTAACGCAACGTGTTGATAATCGCGTTTTCCGTATCGGAGGGCGCGACTGTCATCGCGCGGTACGTAATATCTGCGTGCTGCGGCCCTTCGCCGATTGTCTCAACCCGCTTGGTGTCTTTGCGTTGATACTTTTGCGCTAGTTTCGCAATGCCGCGCGGCACGGTCGCGGAGAACATCAAAGTGCGGCGCTCGCTTGGTGTGGCGTCCAAAATATATTCCAGATCTTCAGAGAAACCCATGTCGAGCATCTCGTCCGCCTCATCCAAAACAACCGCACGCAATGCCGAAAGATCAATCGCACCGCGCATAATGTGATCGCGTAAACGGCCAGGCGTTGCGACAACAATATGCGCACCGCGCTCTAACGCACGACGCTCTGTACGTGAGTCCATGCCGCCGACCGTTGAGGCAACCACAACACCCGCTGGCGCAAACAGCCAATCGAACTCACGCTTAACCTGCAAAGCCAATTCGCGCGTCGGCGCGATGACCAAAGCCAATGGCGTCGCCGCGCGTTCAAATCGACCGTTCTCTTCCAAAATCGTCGGCGCAATCGCTAGACCGAAGGCAACAGTTTTACCAGACCCTGTTTGTGCGGAGACAAGCAAGTCTTGATCCAAAAACTCGGGCTGAGACACTTCGACTTGAACCGGTGTTAACGTTTCATAGCCTTTCGCCTTCAAAGCCTCATTCAAAGTCGGAATTACGTTTTCAAAATCAGTCATTGCATACCTGCCGTTCGAACAAGCCCCGCGCATAGGCTCATTCAAGGAATAAGTATACCCCCCAAACAAAATGCCGCACCGCAGCACCTTCTTCTTTCCAGATAAGCTTTGGGGTTTGGGGCAAAGCCCCATTCTGCCGTTTTAGCGGCCCATCAAGCATGCGCTCCCGCGCATTCAATCAAATCAACCGCGCTCATGGAAATAATCATAGATCACCTGCGCCAGAGCCGCCGAGATCCCATCCACCGCTTTCAAATCGACCAAATTAGCTCGCCCGACAGCTTTTGCAGACCCGAAGTGCGCTAGTAGCGCCCGCTTTCGTCCTGCCCCGACGCCTGGCACATCATCAAGGGGCGTTGTACCAATCGCTTTGGAGCGTTTCGCACGATGCGTGCCTATTGCAAATCGGTGGACCTCATCGCGCATGCGTTGGATGAAATAGAGCACAGGATCATTGTGGCGCAGCGCAAACGGGCGTTGACCTGTGCGGTAGAATTCTTCCTTCCCCGCATCGCGATCCACACCCTTGGCGACCCCAACCATCGGGATATCGCCAACACCATAGCTTTCCATAATCTCACGCACAGCGCTCACTTGTCCCGCGCCGCCATCGATTAGAAGCAAGTCTGGCCAATCACCTTTTTCACGATCGGGGTCTTCTTTAATCAACCGCTTAAAGCGCCGTGTCATGACTTCCTTCATCATGCCAAAATCGTCGCCGGGTGTCAGATCATCGCCTTTGATGTTAAATTTACGATAGGCATTCTTGATGAACCCTTCTGGACCCGCAACGATCATCCCTCCAACCGCGTGCGCACCTTGGATATGTGAGTTGTCATACACCTCGATCCGCTGCGGCGCTTTCTCAAGGCCAAATGCCTCAGCCAAGCCCTTTAAAAGCTTACTTTGCGCCTGCGTCTCCGCCATTTTCCGCGCCAAGCTTTCGCGTGCGTTGCGCACTGCGCCGTCCATAATCTCAGCCTTCTCACCCCGTTGCGGCACGATCAGCTCGACCTTTCTGCCAAGCTTTTGTGCCAAAGCGTCCGCCATCAAGTCCTCGTTCAAAAGACCATGACTGAGCAAGATTTGACGTGGCGGATCTTTGGTGTCGTAGAACTGACCCATGAACGCTTCCAAGACTTCGGGCTCGTCGACATCAGCCGCCAAACGCGGGTAATAATCCTTGTTGCCCCAATTCTGATTGGCGCGAATGAAGAAGACTTGCACACAGGCCTGCCCCCCTTCCATGTGCAGCGCGATCACATCCGCCTCAGACACCCCACGTGGATTGATCCCTTGCGCAGTTTGCACCTGTGTCAGCGCTTTGATGCGATCACGCAGCGCAGCTGCGCGCTCAAATTCCATCTCTTCCGATGCCTGCGCCATTTGGCCCGCTAGCTTCTCTTGTAGTTCCGTTGATTTACCCGCCAAAAACCGTTCCGCATCGCGCACGGTTTCTGCGTAATCCACCTCCGATATCTTCCCCACACAGGGTGCAGAACAGCGTTTGATCTGATGCTGCAAGCAGGGCCGCGTGCGCACATCAAAGCTGGAATCACTACAATCACGTAACTGAAACGCGCGCTGCAACTGATTCAACGTCCTGTTCACCGCGCCAGCAGAAGCGAAAGGCCCGTAGTATGCCCCCTTCGCCTTCTTCGCGCCGCGGTGCTTGGAAATCATTGGATACGCGTGATTCTTACTGACCAAAATGTTCGGGAAACTCTTATCGTCGCGCAACAAGACATTGTACTTGGGCTTAAGCTGTTTGATCAGGTTTTGCTCAAGCAAAAGCGCCTCTGTTTCCGTCTTTGTCGTCAGAAACATCATGGTTGTAGTTTGCGCGATCATCGTGGCGATACGGCCCGAATGCCCAGTTGGACGCGCATAATTTGAGACGCGCGCGCGCAAATTACGCGCCTTGCCCACGTAAAGAACACGACTTTGCTCATCCAGCATTCGATACACGCCGGGAGAACTATCAAGCGTCTTCAAATAAGCTTGTATAACCTCGGCACCGCGAGGTGCCTGATCACTTTGGGAATTAAGAAATTCATTCATGGGTCAAGAATATGATTCTTCATAGATGGCTGCAATGACACTCGCGTCAGAGCAAGAGAAAAGGCATCCACGATTCCTGTGGATAAGTCTGCGGATAGTTTGACCTGACACGAAAATTCCCTTTGTTTTTCGAACACTTCGACTATCTGCCTAAAAATTAGGCACTTTTACAAGACGCTGATATCATTGCATAAAAATATTAACTTCGGTTAAATTATTGAAAACACTCAGTTAATAACAGGAAAGTGATAATTTGCCGGGCTAGCGTGCAAAACTTTCAGCAAGTTGGCCACAAGGCAACTCGTTCGCTTGTGTCATTCAACACGTTCAAGGTTTAGAAAATCACGATTCCGATGTAGGCGGCATAGGCAACGAACAGGCCGATGCCCCAAGCGCGCGTGATATTCCATCGCCAAAAGACGAAGGGCACCAGCAAGACTGATGCGCCCAGCATCACCCATAAATCGAAACGTAAAAACTCTGGTGCGACGGGGATCGGGCCTATCAAGGCAGCAACGCCGATGATGGCTAGAAGATTAAACATGTTGGATCCGATGACATTGCCCAGCGCCACATCTGCCTGACGCCGCAACGCCGCCATCGTCGTTGTTGCAAGTTCCGGTAAAGACGTGCCCAGCGCCACAAGCGTGAGGCCAATGACCGTTTCACTGACCCCATATTCACGCGCAATCAGCGATGCATTATCAACCAACAAATCAGCACCCAGTGGCAAACCGATTAGGCCCAGCAAGAGGAACACGATGATCTGCCACCACGGCATATTGGGATCTGCGCCCTCAACCTCTTCTTCGTCCTCGTTCGCCGCCAAAGCCGCACCTTTTCTGTGCTTATGCGCATCGCGGAAGGCATCGAACAAAACATAACTCAAAGCTACCAAAAGTACCAAAGCCTGCCACGTCCCGAATGTGCCTGTGAAGGCGAGCGCAATGAACAGGACTGTCGCGAGCATCATGAACACATAGGTCTTGCGGGTATTGCATTCCGACGTGTGCAATGTCGCCAAAATTGCAGGAAAGCCGAGAACCAGTAAAATATTTGCGGTGTTTGAACCGACAACATTGCCCATCGCGATGTCCGGCTTGTTTTCCAGAACCGAATTGATTGCGATCAGCAACTCTGGCGCAGAGGTTCCAAACGCGACTATCGTAAGGCTTACAATCAAGGCCGGAATGCCAACGCGCAAACTCAGGTTGACCGCGCCTTTCACCAAGGCGTCACCTGCCAGTAGCAAGATCACCAAACCCAATGCGCACAAAAGCCATGTTTCCATGTGTTAGCCCCTACCCTTGCCACACGCACAAGGTCCGCGTCCGATTTTGAAACGACCACACTTTTTGCACTTAGCGTTCTGCAATTGTTTTTGCCCGGGGAAGGTAAACTTCCCAAACATGGCCAACACGCCCATGCCCACAAGAAAAAGTGTGACGATCTTGAATATCACGTCAAAGACCAAACCGCGCAAATTCAGCGCGTTCTTCGATACCACCCAAAGCATCGGTGGCGATTTGCGCGCCTATCCGGCTCATAAATCCACGTTTCGGCCCGTAACGCTTGAAGGTCACTTTATCACCAAAACGCGCTTTCATCGCGGGCACCAAATGCGCGATTCCGTCTATCAGGCCCACATCTTTCGCCACGTCGCCAATCCAGATATCGCCGGTGAACAATTCACTGCCCTTGTCGAGCTTTTCTCCACGGCGTTTTTGCACGTATCGAATGAAATTGGTGTGAATTTGCTCGAGCATTCCTTTAACACGCGCCACATCTTCTTCTGTTTCAGGCGTGAACGGGTCCATCATGGATTTGGATTTGCCCGCGGTGTACACTCGTCGCTCGATGCCCTGTTTGGCCAGAAAGACATGCGCGCCAAAACCTGCAGAGATCACGCCAATGGACCCCAGAACCGAACTTTCGTCCGCATAAATTTCGTCCGCCGCCGCCGCAAGCCAATAACCACCGGAGGCCGCAACGTCCTCGACAAAGGCGATAACGGGAATTTCGTTTTCATCCGCTAAGCGTCGGATCCTCGCCCCGATCAGAGAACTTTGAACAGGACTGCCACCGGGGGAGTTGATCTGTAAAGCGACCGCATCGGGTTTGCCGCGCGTGAACGCTTTGTCAAGCACCGGCGCGAGAGATTGATCATTGAGCGCGCCGCGCCCGCTCATACCGATGGCACCAGACAAGCGCACAACAGCAACCACAGGTTCGGACTTCATGAAGGGAATAAAGCGTTTCATCCGTCCGATGTAGATTGCCCATTGGCGCGAAACAAGACGCGCATTCGATATATTGCGAACTGTCTCACTTACGGATCCGCCAACCAGTCTTGAATATCCTCCAAACCGCGATCAGGCAGAGCGCCGTGAAGCCCGCGATTGCCAGTAAACTCAGGCCGATTGGTACATCTGCCATGCCGAAAAACGCCCAGCGGAAACCCGAGATCAGATAGACAACGGGATTGAACAAAGTGATCGTTTGCCAGATGGGCGGCAGCATGGAAATCGAGTAAAACGATCCGCCAAGAAAGACCAAAGGCGTGACAATCAGCAATGGAATAAGCTGTAATTGCTCAAAATTCTGCGCCCAAATGCCTATGATAAAGCCGAACAGCGCAAAACTCACACAGGTCAGCAACATGAAGGCGAACATCGCGAACGGGTACTGGATTTGCAGATCCACGAACAAGGCGGAGGTTGCAAGGATCACCACCCCGATGAACAGCGCTTTAGTTGCGGCCGCGCCTACATAGCCGATCACAATCTCAAGAAAATTCACGGGGGCGGACAGTAATTCGTAGATCGTACCGATGAATTTCGGGAAATAGATACCAAAAGAGGCGTTGGAAATCGCTTGGGTCATCACGCTTAACATAATCAGTCCCGGCACGATGAACGCGCCATAGCTAACGCCGTCAACTTGATCGATGCGGCTGCCAATCGCGGCTCCAAAAACCACAAAGTAAAGCGAGGTGGAGATCACCGGAGAAATGAAGCTTTGCATCAAAGTGCGAAAGAAGCGGGCCATTTCAAAGACATAAATGGATCGAACAGCTTGCCAATTCATGCTGCGTCCCCCGCAACCAATCCCACGAAAATATCTTCGAGACTGGATTGTTTGGTTTGCAAATCACGCATGGTGAGGCCAGCACTTGCAAGATCGGCCAAAAGGCTTGTGATGCCGGTACGTTCACCTCGCGTGTCATAGGAATACAAGAGCGCGCGCCCTGTATCCACCAGCTCCAGTTTATATGCGGCCAGTGCGTCTGGAACTGCTTCAATCGCTGTCGTCAAATCAATCTGCAGTTGCTTTTGCCCCATCCGCGTCAGCAAGGCCTGCTTTTCTTCAACCAAGAGCAGCTCGCCCTTGGCGATCACACCTATGCGATCCGCGATGGCTTCGGCTTCCTCAATGTAGTGGGTGGTCAGAATAATCGTTGTGCCGCTGGCCTTAAGACCCGCCACGATCTTCCACATATCTTTGCGCAATTCAACGTCCACGCCAGCGGTCGGTTCGTCCAGAAAAAGCACCTCCGGCTCGTGGCTCAGCGCTTTTGCAATCAACACACGGCGTTTCATACCGCCTGACAATTCCATGATGCGGCTGTCTTTTTTGTCCCACAAGGAGAGTTCACGCAGTACCTTTTCCAGATATGCATCATTTTTCGGCTTTCCAAACAGCCCGCGTGAAAAGCGAACTGTGTTAATCACACGCTCAAACGGCTCAAGATTGATTTCTTGTGGCACCAAACCGATCATACGGCGCGCGTCGCGATAGCCATTCACAATGTCATGGCCGCCGACCGTAACGGACCCACTGGTGCCTTCGGTGATTCCACAAATCGTTGAAATCAGGGTGGTTTTCCCTGCGCCATTGGGGCCAAGCAAGGCTAGGATTTCGCCCTTTTCAATGTCCAAGGTCACACCACTGAGGGCTTCAAAGCCACCGTCGTATCGTTTGACCAAATCGCGCACACTTAAAATTGCTGCCATTGCCGTCCCCGTTGTTACGCACTGCCTATATGCTTCGTGCAGCAGTCGCAAACAGGCTGGCATTGATGCTGCGATGCCTATACCGCTCAAGTATGGAAACACGCGACACCTCTACAATCGGCATCCTTTTCATTCTGATTGGGATGATCGCAATCTCCATAAATGATGTGCTGATCAAGCAGCTATCAGGCGGATATCCGTTGCACCAACTGGTGTTTACGCGTTCCTCCATCGGTTTGATATTCTCGATCTTCTTGCTGCAACTGGAAGGCGGCTGGGGACTTTTGAAAACTTCGACACCGGGATTGCATCTGTTGCGCGCACTTATGGTCGTGATATCAAACATGTCGTTTTTTGCTGCGATTGCGGTGCTGCCCTTGGCGGAAACAACTGCACTCTTCTTCGCAGCGCCTTTGATGATTACGCTCTTGTCCATCCCAGTCTTAGGCGAAAAGGTCGGCCCCATGCGATTGTTGGCCGTCTTAGTCGGCTTTATCGGAGTTTTGATCATGCAAAGACCGTGGCAAAGCGTAGCAGATACAGATGTAAACCGTATCGTTCTGTTATTGCCGATCGTTGCCGCGCTGACCTATGCGATCAACCAAGTCATGACCCGCAAACTAGGCGTCAGCAGCAAAGCCTCGGCCCTCGCGATCTATATACAAGTGACGTTCATCTTCGTGTCCCTCGGGTTTTATATGGTCGCCAGTGACGGGCGATATGCGGTAGATGCAGAAAATGGCGCGGTGATCTTTTTGCTGCGTGCGTGGCAATGGCCGCTGGCGGGGGACTGGCCCTACATGCTGGGGCTTGGATTTCTGTCCGCTGTCGTCGGTTACTGCTTGGGCCAAGCCTACCGAGTCAGCAGCGCGGCAACAGTCGCACCTTTTGAATACATCGGCCTTCCCCTTGCAGTGCTTTGGGGCTTTGCCATCTTCGGGGAATTGCCGGATTTGGCTGTCACCCTTGGAATTGTTTTGATTATGGGCGCAGGACTGTTCGTCTTTTTGCGCGAACGCATGTTGGCAAAACGTATCACACGCCCAACCAACATGCGCCGTTAGCTGCGCATAAAGCTATCGATCTTCGCTATTTGATCGTCACACAGACGCAGGCCGAGCTTGCTACGACGCCAGATTACATCCTCTGCGCTGCGTGCAAATTCATGGGTTTTCAGCCATGTGAGTTCCGCAGCGGTCAGTGTCGCGCCAAAGTCCTCACCCAGATCGCTGGCACCCTTTGCCTCACCCAGAATGATCCGTGCGTCTGTGCCGTAAGCCCGCACCAAACGCTGCGCCCAGCGCGCGGTAAGAAACGTATATTCACGCTGCAAATCTGCGATCATCGGCGCGACGCCATCCACCTGAAAGTCCCCGCCGGGCATCGCAACACCCGCAGTCCAATCTCCACTTAGCCCGTCAAACTGCGTGCCGATCTTCGCCAAGGCGCTTTCTGCCAAGCGGCGATACGTCGTAATCTTACCCCCAAAAATATTGAGTAAAGGGGCCGCACTAGTATCAAGCTTCAACGTATAATCACGTGTCAAAGCAGAAGCGTTTTCAGCCCCATCATCATAAAGCGGACGCACCCCAGAATACGTCCACACGATTTGATCCCGCGTCACAGGCGTTTCAAAGTATTTCGATGCAAACGCGCACAGGTAGTCCTGCTCTTCTGGAGTGCAGGTCGGCACCTCTGATAGGTCGTTATGATCCGCGTCTGTCGTGCCGATCAGGGTAAAATCATCCTCGTATGGAATCGCGAAAATAATGCGGCCATCCTCGCCTTGGAAAAAGTAGCATTTGTCATGGTCATACAACTTGGGCACCACGATATGCGAACCTCGCACCAACCGCACACCTTCGCGGCTATTCAAGCCAAGCGTGCCGTTCAAGACGTCGCCAACCCAAGGCCCAGCGGCGTTCACGATCATCTTCGCGCTCACATCGCGCAGGCCGTCGTTGTCTTCTAGCGTTACGGTCCAGTGGTCATCGCTGCGCACCGCGTCGATCACTTTCGTGCGCACCATTATCTTAGCGCCCCGCGCCTCTGCATCGCGGGCGTTCAGAACCACTAGGCGGGAATCCTCAACCCAGCAGTCCGAGTATTCATAGGCTTTCGCAAACCGTTTCTGTAGCGGTGCACCCTCGGCACCGGTGCGCAAATCAACAGTCGAGGTCGCAGGCAGGATCTTTCGCCCACCCAACGTGTCATAAAGGAACAGACCAAAGCGGATCAGCCACGATGGGCGGCGCCCTTTCATCCAAGGCATGAAAAAGCTGAGAAGCTTGGAGGTTGGCGTCGCACTCTCAAAACGCATGTCTTTGTGATAAGGCAATACAAATCGCATGGGCCAAGAAATATGCGGCATCGCGCGCAAGAGCGTTTCGCGCTCGACCAAGGCTTCGCGCACCAACCGGATCTCGAAATACTCCAAATAGCGCAGTCCGCCATGAAACAGCTTTGTCGACGCGCTGGAGGTGGCAGACGCAAGATCATTCATTTCCGCCAGTCCGACACGCAATCCTCGACCCGCCGCATCACGCGCAATGCCACAACCATTGATGCCTCCACCAATAATAAGCAGGTCAAAATCTGTTTCCACGGTCATATGGGTACCTCAATAGACGAGTCGGAAGATTGGGTCGGTTTAGCGCAATCAGTTCGTCATCACCACTACACAGGTTTCGCTAATCCAAAACGTTACAAATGGCTCGGACCCATTGCTTGACTTGAAATATGTATATTCATACAAAATTGCGTACGCTTGGATTGCTAGACGATAATAAATTGTTTGAAAGAGGCCGATTATGCCCCTAGCGTTCACGTCATCAAAATAGACCAGACAATGGTCATTTAACGACAATGGGAGAAAAACACATGAGTAAGCTCACCAATTTTCTAGCGTCCACCGCGCTGGCTGTAACCGCAGCAACAAGCGCGTTCGCAGCAGAAACAGTTACGATTTCCAACTGGTTGCCACCCTCACACCCAGTTGTGACGGGCATGTTCACACAGCTCAGCGAGATGATGGCAGAGGCCACGAACGGCGAAGTAACGACTGAAATCAAAAACGGCCTCGCTTCCCCGCCCGCTCAAATGGATCTAATCCTTGATGGCGCTGCGGATATTGCGTTTTTGTTCCACGGCTACACACCCGGTCGTTTTGTTTCGACCAAGATTGCTGAAATACCCGGATACGAAGGTAACGCGGAAGCATCCTCCGTCGCGCATTGGCGGGTTCACGATGCGATGTTGAAAGATCTCAACGAGCATCGCGGCGTGAAAGTGATCGCGCTGACCACGCATGGCGTGGGTCAAATCCATTCTTCAACAGAAGTAAAAGAGCTGGCTGATCTTAACGGCCTTAAGACACGCCTTGGAGGCGGTGTATCTGCGGATGTTGGTGCCGAACTGGGTCTCGTGGGTATTCAAGTACCCGCGCCAAAAGTTTATGAGACACTCGATAGCGGTGCCGCGGATGCGGTTGCAATGCCTCTTGAAGGGCGTGTCAGCTTCAAGCTGACCGAAGTTGCGCCAAACCTCTATGAAATGCCGGGCGGTTTGTATCGCGGGTCTTTCTCCTTGATCATGAGCCAAGAAAAGTTCGACAGCCTGCCAGCCGAAGTGCAAACATCCCTTGAGAGCAATGTGTTTGGCGAAGCAGCGTCGCGCATGATGGGCGCGGTTTGGGACACAGCGGATGAAGCGGGTCGTAAAGCCACCATGGAAGCGAGCGACAACACAATTGTCACCGCCAGCGAAGACGATCAGGCAGCCTTCGCTTCGATCGCAGAGAAAGTGCGCGTAAAAATCATCGGTGAGCTGACGGAAGCAGGCGTCGACGGTCAAGCCGCTTACGAGATGATGGTCAAAGAAATCGCCGCGTACGGCATGTAATCTTTAGGCCAACATGGGTGCGCCGATAAAAAAGCGCGCCCGTTTTACGTAACCTTTTCTTGTTCAAGGACTACTCATGCAGCC
>ERZ1047985.1258-NODE-1258-length-17631-cov-11.410844_pt1 | contig 17631 bp, 16 predicted proteins | sample MGYA00383097_ERZ1047985 | MGnify/ENA primary metagenome ERZ1047985 (study PRJEB29581, sample SAMEA5548367) | metagenome | biome: marine; feature: coastal; material: water | depth 50 m | study: Short-term variability in the microbial, nano- and picoplankton...
GATCAAGAGTATATTACAGGTGGATTTGAGCAAGGTAGAAAATCAAACTATAGAGATTTGAAAGAAGATAGATCTCGTGAAAATGGATCTGTTTTTGGATCTCGCTATTTCTTTGGAACAGGAGCATCTTATTATGTAAATGTTTACGTAAGGTTTTAACAAATAAAATAATGACGTATTTATCGTCGACTAAAAAAATAAAATTTATAACAATGAAAACTATTAAAAATTATAAAATAGTAGCCTTCTTTTTAGCAATGACAATGGTATTGTCTTGTGTAAAAGATGATGACTACGATGTGCCAAATACAGATCCAGTTGCTCCAATTATCGATGGAGAAATTATTAGTATCAATGCTTTGAACTCATTACTAGAGCAAGAACAAAATACTAATGGTAACGATATATTGAGTTTTACGGAGAGTGATTTATTCATTTCAGGTTATGTAATCTCAAATGATGAGGCTGGAAATATTTATGAAGAGTTAGTGTTACAAGATTCACCCAATAACCCCACAAGAGGAGTAAAGGTGCTTATCAATGCAAGTCCACTTTATACAACCTATGAATTTGGTAGAAAAGTCTATGTAAAATTAGATGGATTAGCTGTCGGTTATAATGGAGGAGTTTTATCTTTAGGTTTTAGAGATGGGACACAAGTTGAAGCTATAGCAGAATCTTTGATGGATCAAACAATTATTAGAGAGGTTGAATTGGCAACAATTGAGGCAATGCCAATAAATATTTCTGATTTTTCTTTAGCTAAAACCAATATGTATGTTCGATTAAATGATGTACAATTTAACAGAAATGATGCTTTAGGAGATAACCGAAAAACATTTGCAGCAGAGCCGGAAGATGAATTTGATGGGGAACGAAATTTAGAGAGTTGTTCCGAAGGATTGAGTGTTATACTAAGTACGAGTACTTTCTCAGATTTTAAAGCAGTTGAAGTACCTCAAGGGAGAGGTTATTTAGACGGAATATTAACATTGAATTATTTTGGTGACACTTTTAATATGGTATTAAATTCACCAGAAGCTATTAATTTTGAAAGTACAGATCGCTGTGATCCACAAGAAGTAGATTGTGGTTTAGCCACAAGCACTGGAAGTAATATTATTTTTAGCGAATTCTTCGAAAGCCAAGAAGAAGGAGAATCTGTTTCTGGTAACGGGTGGACCAATTATATTCAAGAAGGATCAAGAGATTACAGAGCCTATTTTAATGATGGCGGGAACGGTAACCCATCTCTAGGAATTTCAGCTTCAATAGGATCTTACAATTCAGATGACGATAGTTCAATTACTTGGTTAATTATGCCAGAGATTGATTTTGACGCTCAAGATGGTGAAACAGTTAACTTTAAAACATCGAATAGTTTTTCAGATGGAAGTACGTTAGAGTTTTTATTTTCAAGTGATTGGGATGGAACTACTGAGAATATTATGACAGCTTCTTGGTCTATAATCCCAGCAGCTTATATCGTTAAAGATGATGACTTTTATGGCGATTGGTTTCCTTCAGGTAATGTCAGCTTGGATTGTATCACCGGTAAAGGATATTTAGCGTTTAAATACACAGGTAGCGGTGAAGAAGATTTTGATGGAACTTACGAGTTGGACGAAATTGTAGTTAATTCCAACTAAAAATAGTACAATAATTCAAAAAACTGCTTGAGCTTACTCAAGCAGTTTTTTTTTAACATTTTTTGAAAATTAGTTGTCAATTATAAGTTTATTAGTACTTTAACTAACTGATTAAAATTCAATAAAAAACTAAATTATGAAGAGTTTGCAATCCTTAGCTTCCTTTCTTTTAATAGTCGGTCTAGTATATTACAGTTTTTTTAGCTTAATGCCTCAAAAAGGTTCGTCAAGCTCAATAGCAGAGACCAAATTTTCAACAGAAAGAGCACTGATTCCTCTTAAAGAAATTACTAAAGCTCCTCATTATATTGGAACAAAAGAGCATGCAAGAGTTCGAAATTATTTAATTGGTCAATTAGAAGAATTAGGTCTAGAAACTCAAGTCCAAGAAGGCTTTGTGATTAATCAGAAATGGAAGAGTTTAGACAAACCAAAAAATATAATTGCTCAAATAAAAGGTTCAGAAAACGGAAAGTCATTATTGCTATTATCCCATTATGACAGCGCTTTAACTCCTTCTTTTGGGGCTAGTGATGCAGGTAGTGGAGTGGTAACTATTTTAGAAACACTTAGAGCTTACAAAGCAAGTGGAAAGAAACCAAAAAATGATATAATAGTCCTATTCACCGATGCGGAAGAGGTTGGTTTAGATGGAGCTCGTCTTTTTGTAAACAACCATCCTTGGGCAAAAAATGTAGGGATTGCCTTAAATTTTGAAGCAAGAGGTAGTGGTGGCCCTAGCAATATGATAGTTGAGACCAATGGAGGTAATAAAAATTTAATTAAGGCATTTATGGAAGCAGATGTAAAGTTTCCGGTCGCCTCCTCACTAATGTATAGTATCTACAAGATGTTACCTAATGACACTGACTCTACGGTACTCAGAGAGGGAGCGGATATTGATGGTTTCTTTTTTGCTTTTATAGATGATCATTATGACTATCATACAGCAAATGACACTTATGATAATCTAGACGTTAATACCTTACAGCACCAAGGAGAATATCTTTTGCCTTTGGTTCATTATTTTGGTGATTCAGATTTAAATCAATTAAAATCCTTGGATGATCATGTTTATATTAACCTTCCTTTTTTTAAAATGGTCAGCTATCCATTTACGTGGGTGTTTCCAATGCTACTAGTAGCGATTATAATATTTATTGTTTTAATTATTTATGGGCTTCGTAAAAGAGTATTAACTGGAAACGGAGTTGTTAGAGGTTTTATCCCATTTACATTAGCGATGATTTTTTGTGGTATTTTAGGGTTTTATGGCTGGAAATTAATATTATTAATGTACCCACAATATCAGGAAATACAACACGGATTTACTTATAATGGCCATACTTATATTTCATTTTTTGTACTATTATCCCTCGGGGTATTATTTGGTATTTACTATAAATTTTCAAAAAAAATAAATGTTGCTAATTTGTTGATAGCACCGCTAATCTTTTGGATATTAATTAATATAGGAGTAGCTATTTATTTGAAAGGAGCCGCTTTTTTTATCATCCCAGTTTTTCTAGGGTTGTTGTCTTTATGGATATTGATACGAAAAGATCGTCCAAATTTGATTTTATTGACGATCATTGGTTCTATAGCTATATTTATATTCGCACCACTGGTCCAATTTTTTCCAGTAGGCTTAGGATTAAAAATGCTGGTAGGAAGCTGTTTGTTTACAGCTCTTTTATTTGGAATATTATTACCAGTTATTGGATTTTACAAATTGAAAAAAGTACTGGCTATGTTATTTGTTATCGTAGCAAGCCTATTTTTTATTAAAGCACATTTATCAAGTAATTTTTCTCCTAACAGACAAAAGCCAAATAGTTTAGTTTATTACCATGACGCAGATAATAATAAAAACTATTGGGCAACTTACGATCAAGAATTGGACGATTGGACTAAGGAGTATTTAGGAGACTCTCCAGAGCCAGCCTCTAGTTATATTTCGTATGCTTCAGGAAGTAAGTATGCCAAGGGGTATAAGTTTGCAAATATAGCCCCCAATAAAAATATTCCTATTTTTAAAACAGTACTCCATAAGGATACCGTCATCAATCAATATAAAGAAGTTTCTTTTACAATATTCCCGCAGCGAGCTGTAAATCAAATCAGTCTCTATACAGCAGATGAAGCAAATTTTAAGTCTCTTTCATTTAATGGGCAATTTTTTCCCTTGAATAATAACTTAACAAATGCAGCTCAAAAAATTAAAAGTAAAGAGTTAGTGCGTTATTACGTATCCGATAAAGATAGTTTGGTAGTCTCTTATGAGGTTTCTAAAAATCAGAAGGTTTCTTTTACCGTACTAGAATACTCGTATGATTTGCTAAATCACCCACAGTTTACAATCAATAAACGAGCTGATTATATGATGCCAAAACCCTTCATAGTTACAGATGCTATTATTGTAAAGAAAGAATTAAATATGGAAGGCTTAATTACGTTTTAAGTAGTTATAAAACTTTCTTTGTAATTCTATTTTTTTTCACTGTTGAATTTTTGTAAATCAATCAGGTCTTTTTCCATTTTTTCATCAATTTGAATAAATAAATTTTTAATGGAAATATTTAATTCGTTAAGCTTATTTTCAAGCTTTGTTGAATCTAGATGAATTTTTTGAACCTCTTGATTCAGTAAATAAGTACGAGTTTTAACGACTAGTAATCTTGAGTATATTATTGGAGTATTTAAAGTATCTGGTATTTTTTTCAGGATAGAATCTACATGAGAAACCATTAAATTAGATTTTTCTTTTAAAATTTCTAACGAATTTCCATTTATGGCATTAGCTTGCTCCTCAAAATCTTCAAAAGCTCCCCACTGAATTACTTCTGCTCGAACATTATCTGGTAGTGAAGGGACTATAAACAAAGTATCGCCATAGGTGCTCAAATTATAATTTTGAGTTGATAAATTTTGTGTAGTTTCTTCAGGCGATTTCCCGCAAGCAAAAATTAAAAGACTAAATAAAAATATATACTTCATTAAAGGTTGGTATTACTACAAATATACGAGTTCTATTCACATATCAAACTAGAAATAAATGAATACGAAAGTATAGATTATCCGTATATTTACGATTCCAAAACAGATATTTTGAAAAAAAGAATACTTATTATAGGAGCTTCCGGTCAAATAGGAACTGAGTTAACCTTGTGTTTGAGAAAAAAATATGGAAATTCTAAAGTCATTGCAACTGATATTAGAGAAGATGATGGAACATTAAGCACAGATGGGCCTTTCGAGATTTTAGATGCAATGGATTATAAAGCTACTGAAGACTTAATTATTCGTTACGAAATTACAGAAGTATATTTATTAGCAGCGATGCTATCTGCGACTGCCGAAAAATTCCCAATGCGAGCCTGGGATTTAAATATGACTTCATTATTTAACGTGTTAAATTTGGGTAAGGAACAAAAAGTAAAAAAAATATTTTGGCCTTCAAGTATTGCCGTTTTTGGCCCAACAACTCCAAAGCAACATACACCTCAAAAAACGATTATGGAACCTTCTACGGTTTATGGTATTAGCAAACAAACAGGAGAAAGATGGTGTGAGTATTATCATAAAAAATACGATTTAGATGTTAGAAGTATTCGTTATCCTGGTTTAATTAGTTATAAGACTGCTCCGGGTGGAGGTACGACAGATTATGCAGTAGATATTTATCACAAGGCAGTTAAACATCAAAAATATAATTGTTTTTTAAATCAAGAAACTACATTGCCAATGATGTTTATTGATGACGCAATTAGAGCAACTTTGAGCATTATGGAGGCTCCAAAAGAAGCTATAAAGGTAAGAAGCTCTTACAATTTATCGGGACTAAGTTTTAATCCCACTGAAATTGCTGCGAGTATACAAAAAAAACTACCTGATTTTGAAATAGGGTACACACCTGATTTTAGACAGAAAATAGCAGACTCTTGGCCACAAAGTATCGATGACACTGCTGCTCAAAATGACTGGGCTTGGAAAAATGAAACCTCTTTAGATAAAATGACCTCGATAATGTTAGAAAATCTATCGAGTTAAATTTAAAAAGAATTTTAGATACTATATTTTAAAACCAAGGTCGTTTTTCAACTTGATAGGTATTATAAAAATCTTCATCACTTTTAGTAAGGTAAATAATACCCTCAATAAAGCCGATTATTCCAGCGATACCACAAGTAATTATAGTTAGTAAAATTTGAATAAAACCTTCTTTGTTATAGCCTAGAATAAATTTGTGGATACCAATTTGACCAAAAAATATGCCTAAAACTCCAGCTAATATTTTTTTGTTGTCCCCATTATTTGTTGTTTGGTTCCAACTCTCTTTAAACTCATTTGCAGTTTTTTTTGTCTCTGCTTCAAACGAATTGTTATTTTCTTCACTCATATTACTTTTTTAAATATTTAATAAAGGTACTCATTTTTCTGAAGTAAGAATTTGCTATTCGTATTGATTCCCGTTAAAATTATCTATAATTTTATTAACAATAACTTGCGCTAATTTTTTTTTACTTTCGATGGTCCAACCTGCAACGTGCGGACTTAAAATAACTTGCTCCATTGATAGTAATTCAGATAATTCTAAAGGCATATCATGCTCAAATAATGATTCAAAAGAACTTTTTTCAAATTCCAATACATCGAGTCCAGCTCCTAGAATAGCGCCTTTTTTTATTGCAGTTACCAAATCTTTGGTAACGACACTTTTCCCTCTTGCGGTATTTATTAACCAAAAAGGTTTAGAAAACTGTTTTATAAAATCAGCGTTAATTAATTGGTGAGTTAACCTAGTCCAAGGAGTGTGAAGGCTTACAACTTCTACACGTTTCTGAAATTCATCTAAACTAACTTGTTTTGCATTTTCATCTCCCACTTCGTTTTTTATATCGTAGCATAAAACTTCACAATCAAAACCCCTGAGTTTTTTTGCAAAAGATTTCCCCATATTCCCATATCCTATGATCCCCACAATTTTACCATCCAACTCCATCCCTCTATTTTCTTCACGGAGCCAAAGACCATTTTTAACTTCAAGATCGGCTTTGTTAAGTTTATTAAATAAGGAAAGAAGCATCCCTAAAGTATGTTCGCCCACTGCATTGCTATTTCCCTCAGGTGCTGATATTAAAATAATTCCTTTAGATTCAGCAAAAGGAATATCGATACTTTCTAATCCGGCACCCACTCGTGCAATAAACTTTAAATTTGTAGCAGCAGCGATAAATTTTTGATCGCATTTGAACCTGCTTCTTATAACGATTCCGTCATAATTAGCGATTTTTTTTTCAATTGTCTCTTTTAAGGAAGTGTAATCTTCATCATTTTTAAATCCAGCCTCAGCTAGTTGTTTTATGAGTAAAGGATGATTTTTATCGAGATGAAGTATTTTCATATTTTCGAGAAATTAGATTCCCTAAAAGTTATTGAGTAGGGTTTCATTTAAAAACCAAGTATGAGTTTTGCAATATAAAAAAACAAGAAAATTCCAAATATATCGTTACTGGTAGTTATAAATGGCCCAGTAGCTATTGCAGGATCAATCCCTTTTCGGTCTAAAATAATAGGGACAAATGTTCCAATTAGAGAAGCTATAATAATAACCGAAAGCATCGATAAAGCTATCGTTATGCTTACGATAAAGTCTTGCCCAACAAATGCTCCAAAAAGAATCACCAATAAACCTAAAATACTTCCATTGATCAATGCTAGACCGACTTCCTTTATTAAACGATGAAACATACTCCCTTTAACCACATCGTTTGCTAAACCTTGTACAATAATAGCACTCGATTGCACCCCAACATTACCTGCCATGGCAGCAATTAATGGAGTAAAGAAAAATAAGATAGGATAGCTTGATAAAGCTTCATCAAAACCTTGTAAAATATATACACTCCCTAAGCCTCCAAAAAGGCCGAGTACCAACCATGGTAAACGAGCTTTTGTAAGTTCATAGATATTATCATCAGCCTCAACATCTTGTGAGATACCGGCTGCTAATTGGTAATCTTTTTCTGCTTCTTCTTTGATAAAGTCAACAATATCATCAATAGTGATTCTGCCAACTAACACTCCTTTTTGATCGACTACAGGGATTGCTTCTAGATCGTATTTTTGCATAATTTTTGCAACCTCCTCATCTTTCGTATCCACAGACACATAATCAACTTTTGATATGTATACATCGCTAATATGAGTTTTAGTAGAAGCGGTTAAAAGATCTTTTAACGATAAGCGTCCTTTTAGTTTATCATCTTTATCCGTAACATAAATGGAATGAACACGAGTCACATTTTCTGCTTGCCTTCTCATTTCTCTTACACAACTAGCTACCGTCCATGTTTCTTTAACTTTTACCAATTCTTTTGCCATTAAAGCTCCAGCAGTATCTTCCTCATAATTTAACAGTTCAACAATATCAGAAGCATGTTCTTCGTCTTCAATTTTTTCGATTACCTTTTTTTGAATATGATCATCAAGTTCTGCTACAACATCGGCAGCATCGTCAGTGTCCATTTCTTCAATTTCTTTGGCAATTTCAATAGGAGAGAGACGATTCAGAATTTTTTCTCGATCATCTTCATCAAGTTCTATTAAAGCCTCCGAAGTTATTTCACTTTCTAGAGACTTAATAAGGTAGGTAGCTTCTTCTGAATTTAATTCTTCTAACAGTTCAGCAATATCAGCAAAATGGATGTCTTTTAGTAACTGCCTTAGGGCAATTCTATCTTTGTTTGCAATAAGTTGGACTACTTTTTCAAGATAATCCGTTGTTAGTTGAAATTGCATCGTTCTCTAATTTTTGAGTGAGCATTATAAATTCAGCAACAGAAAGTTGTTCTGGTCGCTGCCCAAAGATAGCATCTTCTTTCAATTTATCAGAAAGATTGAAGACTTTTAAGCTGTTTCTTAATGTTTTTCTTCGTTGTTGGAAGGCAGTTTTTACCACTTTAAAGAGCATTTTTTCATCACAAGGGAGCGCGTATTTTTCTTTTCTTATAAGGCGAAGTACTCCGCTATCTACTTTTGGAGGAGGATTAAATACTGATGGAGGGACCGTAAATAAATATTCGGCATCATAAAATGCTTGAACCAAAACAGACAATATACCATAGGCTTTAGACCCTTCTTTTTCACAAATACGTTTGGCAACTTCTTTTTGAAACATTCCAGTAAATTCTGGTATTTGATCTCGCCATTCTAAAGTTTTAAATACAATTTGTGTAGAAATATTATATGGAAAGTTTCCAGTAATGGCATAGGATTTTCCATTAAAAAAGTTACTTAAATCAAATTTTAAAAAATCGGCAGGTATTACTTTGAGGTTCTTATTTTTATAATGCTCATTTAGATAAGTTACAGATTCTTGATCCAGTTCCATGGCAATTACATCCAAGTCCTTATCTATTAAATATTTGGTAAGCACCCCCATTCCAGGTCCAATCTCTAGTACATTCTTATAATTTTCCTGAGTTAAAGTATCTGCAATTTTTTTTGCAATATTTTCATCTTTAAGAAAATGTTGACCTAAATGTTTTTTTGCTCTAACAGCCATTTTTAATGGTGAGTAACAGAATATTCATCTATAATTTCCAGCTCAGTTCTAAATGCAAGCATCTTATCTGCAAATTTTAATAAACCTTCTTGCTTTAATTTATCTGCATCATTTTTATAATAACTATCCAGAGCTTCTCGAGATTTTGCTTTGTATTGTACCGCATAAGTAGTACCACCCATTTCTTCTTCTACTAATACTTTAGTAAGTCTCGCATCTATAAATTTGCCAGTTGCTAATACTTGTGGGATATGATTTTTAATCCATTTTAGCCATTCGTCATGGATACTATCTTCAATATTTACGGTAACGTTATATATGATCATACTTATTCGATTTCGTCTCCTCTTAAGATTCTAAATTTTTTTCTTGCCTCTACAAAGTAAATACTATTCTGATAATTAAAAATTATCAACTCATAATATTCTTTTGCTTTTTGAGATTGGTTGAGTTTTGTTTCGAATAATTTTGCCAATCTGTAATAAGCATCATCCGCTAAAATATCGTCACTATAAAACTCAATTAACGTACGATATTTTTTTACAGCTTTAGTATATTCTTCATTAGCTTCGTACAATTCTCCTAATTTATAGAGCGCTTCATCTTCAATTTTCTCTCCCTTATGATTTAATAATAAGTTTTCTAAAATTAAAATTGCTTCAGCTCTTTTATTTTGAAAAGCAAGTAAATCGGCACGGGCATATTGTTTTAAAGCGGTTTGTGTGGAATCTTCTAATGAATTATCTTTTATCAATAAGCTTAAATGCATGGCATCGTTAGCAATTAATTGTGTAGCTGATTTTTTTAAAACATCTAATTGTACTTGAGCCCAGTTAAAATCCCCTTTGAAATAACTCGTTTTAGCTACTTTAAAGCGTGCTTCTTGAGCTAACAAATCTCCTTTTACCTCATTTTGAATCTGCGAATAATAAATTAAAGCTTCATTAAATCGTTCGTCAAATACCAAAATATCAGCCAATAACATTTTTACTCTTGCTTTTTGATAACGCGTTAAGGGTTCTTTTGAAAATTTTTTTAGATTGGCTATTGCAAAATCCTTTTTTTGATTTTTAAAAGCTTCAAAATAATTGAAATCTAATTGTAATTGATAGGTTTTTTTACCTTCTCCAAACTCGCTAAAAAGACGCTGGTATTCTTTTTCAATTTCAGGATAATCCTTTTTTTTGGAGGTCTTACGTTTTATCTTCATTAAATATTGATGTCCTGCTATTTTACCTTCTGGAGTTGAAGCATTTTCTAGTAAATAATTAACGATTAGAGTTGCGTTTTCATAATCCTCGTCTTTAGTGGCGATGTAAGCAATATCTGCAATACCTGACATGTCATCATCTCCCATACGCTTATAAATTGCTTTTTCTTGAAGAAATGCTTTTTTATAGTCTTTTTGTTGTACAAACAACCAACTTAATAATTCGTTATATAATACATCGGGTTGTTTTTGAAGTTTTCGCAATAATGATTTACGAAGTAAAACATTGCCCTCATCTGTTGAATTCTCAGAAATATATTGACTAAAATTTTGTTTGGCAACACCCAAGTAAGACCGATTTTTTTTAATTAAAGTTAAGTAACTATCGAACATTTTTTCAAGATTTCCCTGTTCTCCATATAACTTTGCTAGTTGATAACTAAAATCACTATCAGGGAATACTTCCATTGCTATGGTATAGGTTGCTATAGCTTCTTCAATTAAGCTATACTTTTCAAAAGCTTGTCCTACGCTTCGGCCATAATTAAACTTAACGGTTTCCTTCACAAAAAGAATCGCTTTATCATAATTGATAGTTGCAAGTGAATCGTTTCTTTGTAAAGAATAATTGTACCCTAACTCAACATAAAGTTGTGGAATTATTCTTTTAGTATCCAGTTTGTTTAGGATTATTTTTTCAGCTTCTTTATACTTTTCAAGTTGTTGATTTGAAGTTATAATTGCTTTAAAATAATTAAAATTTTTGTTTTTTTTATAGAGCTTTGTGTATAGCAACAGCGCTTTTTCATACTCTCCTTGTTCCAAATAATTTTTGGCTAACAAATCGTTTTGCGCATAAGCAATTGTTAATGGCAACAATAATAGGATGAAAATAATTTTGCGCAAGATTTAAAGTTTTTAGTTAATCATATCAAAACCACAATAGGGTATTAAAACAGCTGGAATTTTGATACCTTCTGAAGTTTGATAGTTTTCAAGTATTCCTGCCAATACTCTTGGCAATGCTAAGGCGCTTCCGTTGAGCGTATGAACCAGTTTGTTTTTACCATCTTCGTCTTTATAACGTAACTTTAATCTATTCGCTTGAAAAGCTTCAAAATTGGAAACAGAAGATATTTCTAACCAACGGTCTTGCGCCGTCGAGAACACTTCAAAATCGTAGGTCAGCGATGCAGTAAAACCTAAATCTCCTCCGCACAATCTTAAGATGCGATAAGGAAGTTTTAATTCATTTAAAATATCTTTAACATGCTCTACCATTTCTGTTAGCGCAGCATCAGAATTTTCTGGTTTTTCTATTCTAACAATTTCTACTTTATCAAATTGGTGCAACCTATTTAGACCTCTTACGTGCGCGCCGTAACTTCCCGCCTCTCTTCTAAAGCATGGAGTGTATCCTGTACACAAAATGGGCAATTCAGAATGTGTTCTTAAATCTCCACGAAATATATTGGTAACTGGGACCTCGGCAGTAGGAATTAAATACAAGTTGTCACCGGTTACGTGATACATTTGGCCCTCTTTATCGGGTAACTGTCCGGTTCCATAACCAGAAGTCTCATTAACTAAATGAGGCACTTGATATTCTGTATAACCAGCACGGGTGTTTTTGTCTAAAAAATAAGCAATTAATGCACGTTGTAACCTAGCTCCTTTGCCTTTATATACTGGAAAGCCAGCTCCAGTAATTTTCACACCTAGTTCAAAATCTATTAAATCGTATTTTTTAGCTAACTCCCAATGTGGTAAAGCTCCTTCAACTAGTTTTGGAATTTCACCTTCTTTAAAAATTTCTTCATTGTCATTTTCATCAGTTCCAGCCGGAACTAAATCATTTGGAATATTAGGAATTGTAAAAAGAAGTTTTTGTAATTTTTCGAGGGTATTATTTAAAGTTTCGTTGAGCTCTTTTGATTCCTCTTTCAATTGCGATGTTTTTTCTTTTAAAAGAGTTGCTTTTTGTGCTTCACCATTTTTATACAGTAGGCCAATTTCTTTAGAAAATGAATTGGATTGCGCTAGGGTTTCATCGAGTTTAGCTTGTGTAGTTTTTCGCAATTCATCTGTTTGCAAAACATCACTGAAAATTATTGATGCATCAAAACCTCTTTTTGAAAGCGCCTGGATGAATTTTTCTTTATTCTCTCGAATTTCGTTTACCTGTAACATTTACCGAATTAATTTAGCTTGCAATTTAGCAAAAATGATACTTTTATTTAAGATTTTTATTGCTTATTTACGATGGTAATCTTTTGGAGAAGAGAATAGCCAATTGCTATGTTTTATAGGATTCCAATCAAGACTAGCAATATCTATAGTATCGTTTGTAAATTGAAAATAAGGGCCTCCATTAACACTCACTTTTGAGTTGAAGAATACTTTCACATCGTTTCCTGCTTTTTTTTCTTGTTCTTTAATTTTTTGAGCAAGCTGCCACATTAAGTCAGGTTTTGTAGCTACAGATCTTTTTTGTTTTGAGGATAACATTTTCTTGTAGTCGTACCTGCTTTTTTCTCCAGTTTCTTGATTCAAAGTATATATTTTAAGCACTCCTTTTTTGGATCGTAACATCATTCGCCAGCTCATTCGATGCCCTTCTTCAGTCCATAATACATCGTCTTTTATAGCCCAATGTCGTAGAGGCAATCCAAGTTGAATTACAAAATATAATAAAAATATACCAATTGGTATATTTAAATTGTGTTTGGGATAAACCCACTCATTTTTAATATAAATTTCCTTTTTTAACTTAAATCTTTTCTGAATGGTCTCAGAAGTAAAAAAGAAGAGTGCAAAAGCGATAGACATATATGGAAATATACCTACTTGAAATACAATCGAATTAAATAGATGAAAAAATAAAGAAAGATAAAAGCCTAATAGTCTCGTTTTTTTATACAATAGCATAGGAATTACGATTAAATCAAAAATAATTCCAAAATATGCAAGGGTATAATGTGCCCAATTTTGCTGAAGGAGGTCTCCAATCAAATAGTAATGACTTTTTGATTGTAACAATACACCGGGTGCAGTTCCATGTATCCAATCGGGATACCATTTAGCAATCGAACCGAACATAAAAACAATTCCTACCTGTATTACTAGAGTCCACTTAACCCATTGTGAGACAGCTATCGATTTTAATGATGGGTTAAATTTCACGTCTAATGAATATCGTCTATTCACGGGTAAAAATGCCATAATCCAACACAACAAGACCATTAAATAATAATGATTGTTATAAGATGTTTTTTGCATTAAATAAACCGTAGTCCATAAAATTGCATAGGAAAACATAGCTATTCTATATTTATAGCCAAGCATTACAAAAATTCCGAGAATTCCCATCAGGACAAAATAAAGATACATACCTTCTCCTATTAAGACTTGCAAAAAGTCAAACCCAATAAAATTAAATGTAAAGTCCGGATCTACAAAAACTCGCCGTACCCAACCAGTTGCTATCGCACCAAAAGCTTCCAAAGTAATTAACAAACCAAAAACAACCCTAAAAAGACTGAGTCCTGTATTGTCAATTTGTTTGAAGAGAAATTTATTCATTATTATTTAAATAGTTCCTTGCGAATTGTTCATCTTTTGTAATGGCATTTTTTAATGCATCTTTAGACTCAAAAGTTTTTTCTCCTCTAATTCTTTTAATGAAATTTAACTGTATTTCCTTTTGGTAAAGGTCTCTCGAATAGTCTAAAAAATAAGTCTCAATTGTTTTATAAGTTCCTCCAACCGTAGGATTGGTGCCGATATTTGTAAGTCCAAAAACTTCCTTTCCTGAAATTATTGATTGAACTAAATAAACTCCATTTTTTGGAATTAATTTATAATCTTCTTTTAATTGAAGATTAGCCGTTGGAAATTCTAATGTTTTTCCAATTCCTTTTCCCTTCACAATTAAACCAGAAATCATGAATGGATATCCTAAATAGTTGTTAGCTGTTTGAATGGCTCCTTCATTTAAAGCGTTCCTGATTTTTGTGGAACTTATGGAAACATTTTCTAATTGTTGGGCAGTTATTTCAATAACTTCAAAATCATAGGTTTTTCCAAATTCTATTAAATCATCGATGGTAGCATTTCTGTTTCTGCCAAATTGATGGTCATAGCCAACAATAATTTTTTTAATATGTAATTGATTTACTAAAATATCTCTAACAAAATCCAATGCGGATAATCTGGAAAACTCTCTTGTAAAAGGCTGAACGATTAAATTAGAAATTCCTGTTTTTTCAATCATTTGCGTTCGCTCTTTAATGGTATTTAGAAGCTTTAGAGAAGATTCTTTTTGAAGTACCATTCTGGGGTGAGGGAAAAAACTAACTAAAATAGACTCCAATTCATTTGTAAGAGCAGTTTTATAAAGTTGCTTTAAAATTTTTTGATGCCCCACATGAACCCCGTCAAAGGTCCCTATAGTTACAATAGAGGGCTTTGTTTTTTTATAAGCAGCAATCGAATTATAAACCTTCATATTATTTTCCGTTAAAGGAATTCATTGTATTGGTGATCCCTGCCAAGCCAAAAGATACGATGGCTTCTACAGCTTTTTCCAATCGCTCCGGTAGCAACTCTTCTTCTTCTTTAATCCATTCTCCTAATACATAGTCCACTTGTCGACCCTGAGAAAAAGCATCTCCAATTCCAAAACGAAATCGATTGTATTGATTGGTGTTTAAAATTAGTTGAGTGTCTTTGAGTCCGTTATGTCCGCCATCACTCCCTTTTGTTTTGATTCTAAAAGTTCCGAATTTCAGATTTAAATCGTCGGTTACTACCAATAAATTAGCTACTGGAATTTTTTCTTTTTCGAGCCAATATCGCACAGCCTTTCCACTTAAATTCATAAATGTACTTGGCTTTAACAAAATAAAAGATCTTCCTTTTAATTTATAAACAGCTACATCACCAAGTTTTTTGCTTTCAAAAGTGAGTGCTGCTTTTTTCGCTAAAAAATCTAGAATTTTAAAACCAATATTATGTCTAGTATTTGCATATTTAGGTCCAATATTTCCTAAACCTACAATTAGAAATTTTTTCATAGGGTCACCATCAGTTAGTTTTCTGTTGGAATTTTTTCCGTAAAGTTTTCTTAAAAATGAAAACATAAAATTATTTAACTTCCGTAAAAATAAAAAAAGCATCCCATATAAATGGAATGCTTTTTAAGTAAATTTTTATGAAGTGGTTTATTCTTCTGTTGGCGCTTCTGTTGCAGCTCCTTCAGCAGCAGCTCCTTCTGCTCCTTCAGCTCCTTCAGCTCCTTCTTCTTCTTCTTCTTCTTCTTCATCCTCAACAGCAACACGAGACGTTCTAACTTGACAAACAACTCTACTATCATCTTGGAGTATTACAAACCCTTCACCAGTTAAATCTCCTACAGTTAGAACAGATCCAATTTTCATAGTAGAAATATCGGCATTTAAAAAATCTGGAAGATCTTTTGGTAATGCTTTTACTCTTAATGAACGTCTTACGATACGTAAAACACCACCATTACGAACTCCCGGAGCGTTTCCTGTAATACGAACAGGAATTTCCATACTTACTTCTTTATCATCAAAAATTTGATAAAAATCGATGTGCAAGATTTGGTCTGTTACCGGGTGAAATTGAATGTCTTGAAGTATTGCATCTATTTTAGAACCATCTTCTAAGGCAATTACTACTGTGTGTACATCTGGAGTGTATACTAAATTTTTAAATGCTAATGTTTCAGCTGAAAAGTGAATAGCCTTGTCTCCTCCGTATACTACGCAAGGAACCTGACCAGCATTACGTAAGGCTTTAGTCGCAACTTTGCCCACGCTTTCTCTTTGAGATCCTTTGATTGTAATTGATTTCATTTTTTTGTTTTGTGTTTTTAAATTTATAATCGCCCTCCTATTGGATTTTAGGCGGGTGCAAATATGCGTTTTTTCTAGTAAATAGAAAAGAAATTATATTTTTTTTTAAGGAGTATTCTTGCTGGTTTTCTGAAAGTTACATTAAAAACTTCGTACTGATTGATTTATTGGAGTTGACATTCGTCATTACTTCGGCAAACAAGTCAGCACAACTTAGTATTTTAATTTTTGAACTTTCCTTTTTAGAGGGAATAGAATCGGTAACAATAAGTTCTTCTAATTTTGAATTTTCAATTTTGTCGTAGGCAAATCCTGAAAGTATTGGATGTGTACAAACAGCTCTAACACTGAGAGCTCCTCTTTCCATCATTAAATCTGCTGCTTTAGTCAAGGTCCCTGCAGTGTCTACCATATCGTCCACGAGCACTACATTTTTTCCTTCTACATTACCAATTAATTCCATATGAGAAATTACGTTGGCTTTTTCACGTTGTTTGTAACAAATAACAACATCACTTTTTAAAAATTTTGAATAAGCATAGGCGCGTTTAGAACCTCCCATATCTGGAGATGCAATAGTTAAATTATCTAGGTTCAGGGATTGTAGATAGGGTAAGAAAATAGTGGACGCGAAAAGATGATCTACTGGTTTTTCAAAAAACCCTTGAATTTGATCAGCATGTAAGTCCATGGTGATGATCCTTGTTGCTCCAGCAGTTTCCAACATTTTAGCAATTAATTTTGCAGCAATTGGCACTCTAGGTTTGTCTTTTCTGTCTTGACGAGCCCATCCAAAATAAGGAATTACCGCCGCGATGTGTTTGGCAGAAGATCTTTTTGCTGCATCGAGCATGAGTAACATTTCCATTAAATTGTCACTGTTAGGATGTGTTGAACCAACAATAAAAACACGTGCGCCTCGAATCGACTCCTCAAAAGAGGGTTGAAATTCTCCATCACTATAGGCGGAAGTAATAACGTTGCCAAGAGGGACACCATATTTATTTGCAATATTTTTTGCTAATTGTTTACTTTGTTTACAGGCAAAAATTTTAGATGCTGGAAAAGAAGTGTCCATTATTTTTTTGAGTATTTGTTGTTGGTTAACAAATGTAAAATTAAAGAATCTAAGTAACCAAAAAATGAATGAATTAGTTATTAAAATTTATTAATTAATGTCTATTTTTGCCAAGCACAAGCTCAAGTGGTGGAATTGGTAGACACGCTGGATTCAAAATCCAGTGCTTCACGGCGTGCGGGTTCGATTCCCGCCTTGAGTACAATTTATCCCCAAGAATAATTTATTATTTTTGGGGATATTTTTTT
>ERZ1047985.1259-NODE-1259-length-17627-cov-11.158832_pt1 | contig 17627 bp, 16 predicted proteins | sample MGYA00383097_ERZ1047985 | MGnify/ENA primary metagenome ERZ1047985 (study PRJEB29581, sample SAMEA5548367) | metagenome | biome: marine; feature: coastal; material: water | depth 50 m | study: Short-term variability in the microbial, nano- and picoplankton...
CAAGAAGCAGAACAAGAACAAGAAGCAGAACAAGAACAAGAAGCAGAACAAGAACAAGAAGCAGAACAAGAACTAGAAGCAGAACAAGAACTAGAAGCAGAACAAGAACTAGAAGCAGAACAAGAACAAGAAGCAGAACAAGAAGTAGAACAAGAAGCAGAACAAGAACAAGAACTAGAACCGGAACCGGAGCTTGAAGAGAATCAGTCGAATGTTAGGACTCCGCATGCGGTGGAATTTGCCGAGGAGCAAGAACCCATCATAAGAATTTCGCATTTGATCTGGGGAGGTCTTTTGTTTACCGCTATTCTGGTTGGTGTAGTTTCATATCAGGAGGCGTTAAAAGAAAATGAAGCACTTGAGCTAAAACTCTCAGCAGTGCCTAACATACAAGAATTTGAGCAACAGATCTCCAACCTTCAAAGCGAGCGAAGTGCCTTGCAAAGCAAAGTGAGTGAACTTAACCGGAAGGTAGCAGAAACTAACAGTGAACAAACGCAATTTAAAAAGGGACTTAACGCCGAACAAGACAGTCTGGCGTCTGCGAGTTCTGAAAATAGCAATCTGCAATCTGAGGTGCAAGCCTTGCGAAAAGAGAGAAATGCTTTGCAAAACAAAGTCAGTGAACTCAACAAGAAGATAGCAGAAACTAATAGTGAACAAGCGCAATTTAAAAAGGGACTCAGCACCGAACAGGGCAGGCTGGCATCCGCCAATTCAGAAATTACCAAACTGAGTTCTGAGGTGCAAGCCTTGCGAGGCGAGCGAAGTGCCCTGCAAGCCACTGTCACTGAACTCAACCAGAAGGTAGCGAAGACTAATGGCGATAAAGCCCAATTTAAAAAGGACCTCCGCGCCGAAAAAGACGGACCGGCATCGGCCAATTCAGAAAATACCAACCTGAGTTCAGAGTTGCAACCGATAGGAGTGTTCGATTTTATTATTGCCAGATCTGATTTCAAATTAGAAAAGTGTGATGCTTATAGTTGTAACTTTGTTTCAACAGACAATGCAATTAAAATGGAGTTGAAAAAGGCAACATTAGAACAGCATGTTTCAAAAGATTTAAATTTCCTACTTGATATTAAATTTGACAGCAAGCTATTTAATTCTAGTTTACTTGTTCATTATTACAACGATAAAAGCTTAATACGTGTCTATATGAAAGGGGCTGATATGCCTATTGAAGCTATAGGGAATGATGAAATTTCACACCTTCAGGCATGGCTTCAAAAAGTGCAGCCTCATGTACAATAAAAGTACGATAAAAATCGATGTAAGAAATTCTAATTCCTGTAAGCTACTGATTTCTTAGGTGGTGGGAAAAGGATTTAAACCTTCCCCCGACACCAGCATTACCAACGGTTTGAGTTTTTGAGTGTTTGGGGAAACCTCACTATCCACTCACTATTATCGAATTGAGCAACTCCATATAGCCCCACCGGTTCTGATTCCCAAGTAAAATATTAAGCAAATCTCCAAAGTGAAATAATATTTCACAATCGTTGACCTTGTTAACAAGATATGAAGAAATAATGGACTATGATTACATCAATAATTGCACTTATTCTTATCGTTGGAGGACTACTAGCAGGACCTGTGATGAGTAATGTGGAAAAGCCAGACTATAAAGTTATTCAAACTGAACAAAATATTGAGATCAGGCAGTATGAGCCTATGATTATTGCGGAAGTGGAAGTTGATGGTAAACGTGAAGATGCTATTCGTGAAGGTTTTCGTCTAATTGCTGACTACATCTTCGGAAACAATACAGTACAACGGGATATAGCCATGACTGCCCCGGTACAACAACAGGAGAGTCAAAAAATTGCGATGACCGCTCCAGTACAGCAACAATCAACTGGTAGATCTTGGCAAATAAGCTTTGTTATGCCCTCCAAATACAGCATGGAGACTTTACCTGAACCTAAGAATGATCGTGTACGCTTAAAGGAAATTATGACTAAGAAGTTTGTCGTGATCAAGTTTTCAGGCACAAACTCGAATGAGAATGTAACCGAACATGAAAATCAGTTGATGAACTATATAGAAGCTAACCAGATAAAAATCATCGACTCACCCAAATATGCTTTTTACAATGCCCCATGGACTTTGCCATTCATGAGACGCAATGAGGTGATGATTGAAATTAACCAACATATTTAGCAGCCCTTCTGGTTATAATCCCGAAGGCTGAAGGTTCATAAACTTACCCCGCCACCATATTTATACTGCAATATCAGCATTAAAGAGGTGCTGTTGCAATCCTTTACAATTAAAACAAAATACGTACCCCACACTATACCCCACAAGTAAAGTACTTTATTTTCATTAGAATCCCTTTGCTTTTGTTTCATTGAAAATGGGAAGGTAGCGAGGGTCGTATCATCTGAGAACAAACCAGCTATAATTTATGATTCTGAGGGAGGTGCATATCCAGCAGACATTATAGCCTTAGCCGTTATGTTAAATTCTGATTGATCATATGTATTCAACATATCAATTTGTTCAAAATCACCTGAAGACAATACTACACCCTTTAGAGCTGATGCTGTAGCATCGTTTAATCCGTCTGCAATACCAACAAAATCATAAATGCCACGCGTAAAATCATAAGAGACAAACTTTCCACCTGCGGACTCTACTGCTTTTTTTGCTACTGAAGCTCTATCAGCACTTGAGTTTATTACTCCTTTGACACCATTTAAACTGAATTTTCCTAACAAAATATATCTAGCCATGATGAATACCTTACTTAGATTAGAGTGAAATACGCATTGATAAAATCTAGACAATGCTATGAAAAAAAGCCATTATACAGAGATATAGTATTAAAGCCAATAATTCGGGCAGTAAACTAAAAATCCCCCCACCAAAAAAAATCAGTTGGAGAGGAAGATTCTCCCAACGCCCACCAAGTAGAAGAAAAAAATTGAATAGCGTTTGACCTTAATCACAGCAAATAGAAAGTCCGAAAGTGAGGTCAAGGACCTTATATAAATATATTAAAATCCATTTTTAGCCAGCGTTTGCAGCATTTTCGTTAGTGCTGACACGATTTGGGAGTGGCTTGTGTTTCTCAAAAATGTAGATCCCGGAAAGCACAAGAAGCAAGGAAAGCCCTTGGAACAACTCAAAGGCCTCCCCCAGAAAGACGACGGCGAAGAAGGAGGCAAAAATCGGGACAAGGTTAATGAACACTCCAGAACGAGCAGGTCCGATCAACTTCACGCTGGTAATGAAGCATATCTGTGAAAGAAAAGAAGGTAAAAGCACTATCAGTCCGACAAGGCCCCAATACTGAGGATCAGGCCAGACAGTTCTCCCCGAAGCAAACTCATAAATCGTAAGCGGCAAGGTTGAAACAAAAGCCGAAGCAACCACTGATGCGAACAGAGCAATCGATGAGAGATCACTCTTTCTGCGAAGACCTAAGGTGTAAGATCCGTAAAAAAGCACTGCAATCAGCATCAGTAGGTCTCCAGTATTGAAGCTCAATGTCATCAGCCGCTCTATCTCTCCGCGGGTGCTTACTAAAACGACTCCAAGAATGGTAACGATAACGCCGCCGATCTGAAGAAGACTGACTGGAGTCCTGAAAAAGAAATAGCTGCCTACCAACACGATGGCCGGCATGGCCCCCTGGATGATTCCGATGTTGACAGCCGTTGTGGTGTAGGCGCTGTAATAAATTAGCGTACCGAATCCCCCCAAACCCACGGTACCCAACAGAAAACTGTATCCAAAGTTCCGCCGGATAGCAGGCAGGTTTGCGATGATGGCTTTACCCGCAAAGATAACAAGGAGGAGCAGTGTGCCCAACCAGCGGACTGAAACTAGCAACATTGGTGAAATTTCCCCAACCGCCATCCGTGCAAATACTGCGTTTAGCCCCCAGCACAAAGTCGTTAGGACTAGCAGATAATACGCCTGCATAGTTGCAGAAATTCCGTAGTTTTCAAGTCTGAACAAGAAGATTCCTTAAAGGGTGCAAAAGATTACAGTAGTGTCATAGCGAAAACGAGGAATGGTTGGGAACAAACCTCTAGATGAGTCAGACGTAGCCCTGGCCCACAGAGCGGTCATAGCCAGCCATCAAATCATAACATTTTTGATTAATTTTTTCACTTTCGTTTGGATTAGTCAAAAATCATTCCCCAAATTGTTTGTATCATTAGATTGATTTTGCGCCATGACCATCCTTCATTAACGGCGGGTTCTCCAGACAGATACGTACCTATGATTTCAACGTTTTTCCATTCTTCTGGCGGGATCTTTTTAAGGTTTCTTGAGAGTATCGTGAAATCAGCTAGTTTACCCACCTTCAGGCTTCCTCTGGTATCTTCCTCAAATATTTGCCAGGCAGCATTGATCGTTACCGCTTTAATCGCATCATCCACGGTGATTGCTTCGTCTGCTCCGAGTACATACTTACCGGAACGTGTTTTTCTAGTCACTGCAACACGCATCTCTCGAAGCACTCCTATCGGAGAGGAGGGAGAATCAGTATGTATAGTAAATCGGTGTCCGGCTTTTTTTGCAGAATTGATAGGCATAAAGCGTGAGGCTCTTTTGGGACCGACAATCACTTCTTTTAAAGCATCTCCATAATAATAGATGTGATCAATATAGAAACTTGGTGTCACACCAAGGCGAAACGCACGTTTTAGTTGCTCGCTGGTTACTAAAGCATTGTGCTCCATACGATGTCGATAATCTTTTCGGGGAAAACTCTGCTGTGCCTTTTCAACTGCATCTAAAAATTGCTTTGCTGCCCGCTCTCCTTGAATATGAGCCGCTATTTGCCATCCTTCTTTATGAAATTTATCGACCAAGAAAAAAAGCCTTTCATCATCATAAGTTAGGTGTCCTTTTTCACCAGACTTTATGCCTAATTTGTTGCGGGTAAACTCATTGTCAAGATAGGGTTCGTTCATTGCCATCCCACCTGCATAAGGAGAGCCGTCAATCCAGAATTTTGGCCCCAGAACCTTGAATTTTTGATTACCTTCAGAAGGTTTGAAATCGGTCTTTTCCAGTCTGTCAAACAGCGGATAAGTGAGGACTCTGACCGGTGCATTTGGATGTTCAGCAACTTCTTGAAGCGATTGAATGTGTTTTGGAATGAGGGGCTGAAGACCGGGAGCAACAATGGTGGTATAACCGGCTTTTGAGTAAGTTTCCATTTGCTTGGTTAATAGATAGAGATAAGCAGCCCTTGGATATTTTGGTGTAGCATCTGCAATTTTGGTCATTGCGCCAACCTCTACAATAAGCCCAGTCAACTCACCATTTTCATCTTTGTCAAAATATCCCCCCTCAGGGTCAGGAGTATCTTTGGTGATTCCTGCTGCCTCAAGCGTCAAACTGTTAGCAAGCCCTGAATGGAGTGTTTGTGCAATTATAAACAACGGGTTCTCGGGTGCCATTTGATCCAATTCATTCAATGTTGGTGCTTCCAGGTTACGGAGAATTGCCGGATCCCACCCATAGGCAATTACCCATTCCCCGCTGCCTTTTTCTTCGATTCCTTTTTTGAGGCTTTCCATTACCTCTGCCTGATTCTTATGATTGAACCCTGAAATGTCGATGGTTTCGGCCGTCTTTGCGGATAGAATTGGATGGGTATGAATATCGATAAAGCCTGGTAACAGCGTATTCCCTTTAAGATCAATGACTTCTGTATTAGGTCCTTCATATTTCAATACCTCAGTTTCACTTCCTATCGCCTGTATCTTCCCATTTCTAACAGCAACGGCCTGAGCCTCAGGATTATTATCATCTACGGTTATGATATCTCCTCCCAAGAAAATTTTATCAGCATTATTTTCTTGAGCATGTATTCCCTTTCCTCCGAATATTATTAAAAAACATACAATAAAAGATAGAGCTATCCTTTTTGCCAACAAATATTTTGTAATGAGTCTGAATTCCAATTTAATTTTCCTTTGCAGATACATTTTTCTCGAAGTTTAACTGAGAATTAATGAGAAACGTTCCCAGCTAACAGCCTATTAGTTTCTTTTCAATCTGATGTATAACACCATTTTATGTATTGTACAAGAACGAGGGGGATTAGGTTCTGGTGGGGGTGCCTGACTGTGAAGAATTAGTGGTGGATATTCACATTAGAAGATGAAGAGTTAAGAACAAACCTACGTGGTTACTTACAGCAGTCACTACTGTAAGTAGAAAAATAAAAACACATTTATCATCAATCCTCTAAATTTATATATTCTAAATAAGAGTAAATATAGTAAATAAAAGGATTATGAATATTAGTGCGATAAAACCTATAGTGATAATAAAATACTTTCTTAAACTACTTGCTTGTCCCATATGCAAATCCCTGAATAAAATCAAAAGATTAAGAATTAGCAAAGAAACTCTATAACTCAAACTTCTCAGAGTACAGTTAATTTTATATTCTCAGGGAATTATGTATATACGTAAATATACTTAGCCCAAAAAAGACAAGGATATTGAGGAGTATTTACAAGAATGTGGTTTTACTTGGAGGGTGTCTGAATGGTGTCCCGTCTGATGTTGCGCCTCGCCAGGAATTCGATGAATTATTTTTCCAGGAACCAATGTCAACGGGAACTATTATAAACCTTATTTTATCTGAAGTCGCGAGTCATTCGTTTGATAGTTACTTCAGTTCCATATGAGGAGAGTGGCGGACCGTCTCGCACCTCCGTTTCAACGCGTAATTTAATCATGAGTATTCATCAGATCTTCTACTGACATTGAATGAAACTGCGTTTTAAGTCCTGCTGGAAATGTAGCCTCCAGTAATTCCAGGTCGTCCGAACAGTCCGTGAGGGCGTGACGTTGTTGAGCAGGGATAACACAAGAATCTCCGGCCTCCATCCTTTGGGATCCGAGTCGCTCGCAGATGAGCGTTACTCCACCCTTAAGCGTGAAAAAGAAGTAAAATTCTCCACTGTGACTGCACACCAGAGGTCTGGATCCATTCAAGGGTCGCACAACCCGAACTCCGGCTAAACCTTTGGTGGCAGTGTCGATTCCGGTATCCCGAAATTCAAATCCTTCCATTCGCCACGGTTTCCACTCAGCGTGAACTACCTGGTGTAAAACGAAATGCTGCCCACCAAAATCACGGTCAGAACGTACTTCCTTAGTTGGTAAGTCAAGATCAGGATCGGCCCATGTTTCGTGTTCTGCAGGACAACTAATTTCAATCACCTCCAAGCCAGCTGAGCTTTCCAGCACACGATGCCTGATTTGCGGCGGTTGTAGCACACAGTCTCCAGGATGCATCACGAACGGCGGCCCCTGTTCATCATAGACCACACGTACCCAGCCCTTATAACAGTAAATCATCTGAAAGCGTATTTTGTGAAAATGGACGTAATCCGGGACAGGACCACCCTCCGGAATGCGGATGTGCGAAGCGATGAAGCGTCCACCCTGTCGATTCGGAATCAGGTCACGGTAATTCATTCCGGCACGACCGACTTCCCAAGAAGCATCGTTCCTATACCGGTTCAAGACAAAAGACTGCTGTTCTGGAGGCAGTACCAACGGGGGATCCGCTTCCACGATTTCTATAATTGTTCCGTTGGGTGCGGTCAATTCGATAGCTCCCTCCGCAAATTCTTCAGGATTCCTGCAAATCAGCCGTAATTTACCTGGGGAACCGGAACCTCTACGCTCCAGCCGGAGACACACTCCATGCCCACTGATTACCGCAACTAGGGGTGCATCTGCTGGAAAAATAGAATTAATCTGAAATCTAAGATTCTCGGTGAAAAACGCGAGGGTGGCTTCCAATTCTGCACAGGGTAATACGACTTCGGTTGCTTGAATTTGGTTTTCTGAATTCGCTGTCATCGAGTTGATTATCTTAATTATAAGATTTAGATGAGAAGTGGATTTTTACAAATATTGAAGGATTTGTCGAGATCATTAATATGTGTTCATTAAAATGCTATACACGGGCTTGTTTGAGATGGAGTAGATACACCAACTTGCAGAATGAAAAAATTTATCTAATAATAAATATGATTCTAGAAAACCTTGAATAGATGTTAATCAAATGATGAAAAGACCGTCTAAGTTGCAAACTACTATTGATTTTGAAAAAAGCGGAAAGCAAACAGGCTATTTACGCTTGCCACACTCCGTCCACCGATCTGCTTATGGTTGGATACCAATTCCTATTGCTTGTATCAAGAATGGAAGTGGCCCAACTGTCCTCCTGATTTCAGGTACCCATGGAGATGAATATGAGGGACAGGTCGCTCTTTCAAAGCTAATCAATCAATTAAAACCCGAAGAGATTCAGGGTAGAATCATCATTGTTCCTATGGCAAATTTCCCTGCGGCTAAAGCAGGACTAAGGACTTCCCCGATTGATGAACAAAACCTGAACCGGATTTATCCAGGTGATCCAGACGGGTCGCCTTCATTCATGATCGCCCATTATATTGAATCCGAGTTATTCAGTATTGCAGACTATGGTCTTGACCTGCATAGTGGTGGTTCCTCACTACATTATGTACCAAGTGTGGTTTCTAGTCTATGCGAGGACAAAAAGCGAATGTTGAAAATGAAAGAATTGATGGAAGCTTTTAGAGCACCTTATTCCTTCTTTTTTCCTTCGGGACATGCAGGTGGCACAACAAATCACGCGGCTTCGAGAAATAATGTAGTTTTAATTGGTACGGAATTGGGCGGCAGTGGTACTGTAACCACAGAATGTTTGCAAATTTGTGAACGAGGAATTAAAGGGTTCCTCCAAGCCTGCGGTGTTATGCAGTCTAAAACAGAAGTACCAGCACCCCAAACACGAATGCTCTATGCTCCTGATTTCAGCTATTACTGCTATGCTATGGAGGAAGGACTATTTGAGCCTGTCAAAGGCTTAGGAGATGAAGTGATGAAGGGAGAAGTCGCAGGATATACACATTTCCCTGAGACACCGGGAAAAGAATCTAAAGCTAGTTATTTTGAGGCGGATGGTGTCGTGGTGTGCAAAAGGATTCCTGCCAGAGTCATACGAGGGGATTGTGTGTTTCAACTAGGCTGTGATTTTACAATCTAACTTCAATGAATTGTTTTCCCAGAAACTAATATCAACGGGAACTTTTAAAAACCTTATTTCATCTGAAGTCGCGGGTCATTCGATTTGATAGTTACTTCAGTACCATCAATTATCTCTTTACACCGTTCAAGAGTCTCTCTTTCCAGACGCTCCATCGCTTCGTTGGTATAAAAGGTTAAGTGAGGAAAAAGAAGAACATTTTCCATTTCATACAGTTTTTTCAAAGGGTGATCCATTCGATTCAAAGGTTCCTGAGAGAATACATCAAGTCCAGCACCGGCGATCTGTTGCGTCTCAAGTGCTTCCAACAGGGCCATTTCATCAACTAATGCTCCTCGAGCACTATTTATAAGGATTGCACTTGGTTTCATTTCTGCAAACTCATCTTTTCCAATGATGTTTTTTGAATTATCGTCAAGAGCAACGTGTAGCGAAACAAAATCAGACTCATTTAAGAGTGAATGAAGATCATCATACTTAGTAATCCTTTTTTCAGATAACTCTTCCCGGCTTTTATAGGGATCATATCCAATTACATTTGCACTAAAACCATCTCCAGCCATCCGGGCCATTGAGGAACCAATTTTTCCACATCCGATGATTCCCAATGTTTTTCCGGCAATGTCAGAACCAAGCCATTGAGCTGTAGGCCAGGCCCATCCGTCTTCTCTCATTGTCGTTTGGAGTAATGGGATTTTTTTAACTAATGCAATAAGTAATGCAAATGCTCCTTCAGCAACAGTTTCTTCGGCATATTCGGGAATGTTAACAACAGGTATTCCTCTTTTGTGTGCAGCAGGAATTTCTATTGCATCAATACCAACACCGTACTTTACAATCCCCTTGAGCAGCGGTGCAGAATCAATCACCTTTCCAGTAATCGGTGTGTAGCACATTAGCAAAAGATAACAATCTTCCAGTTCTTTACAGAGTTCCTCTTCACTTATTCCATCTGGAAGAAGAACCAAGTCATGCCCCCACTCAACCAATGTTTTATCAACCAAAGGAACCTCAAGCTCCATATCCGTTCTGACTATCTTCATTTTGTACTAAGTCCTTATATTTTAAAAATAAAGTTAAGGTTTTATGAGTATCGGGAACTTAGGATGGGCAATTTTTCCATTTATTGTATGGTGGTACATATTAGGGTTTCCCATCCCAAAAACATTAGAACAAAATCTGCTCCTAAAAAATTAGATATGGACATATTATTTGCCTAAAATATTTCTTCCCTCAAATAAGGAACCTCTCGTATTTCTTCATCATGTTGATTAACTAAATAAGCATTCTTGTTTTGAGAAAAAACTATGGCTTTATAGTCAACTCCATCTTTAATGTGTAAAGCACAACCACCATCAATAGCGTAACAATCTTCTATAGCACCATCATTTAAAAATTTGTTTAAAGAAGGTTTCCTTTCAGGTTCTTCATCATAATGAGGGCAACAACTTCCCGAAATAAATCCCAGGCAATTAATAATTTTTAATTCGTCTTCCCATGAATCCGTAATGCCGTATTCGAACCAACAAATTGCGCCCGCACTTACGCCACACATAATTGTTCCTGCTTCATAGGCTTCTTTTAGGATCTCTACTAACCCCCAGTCTTTCCAGACAGCAAGCATACTCTTCGTATTACCTCCTCCAACAAATATTATATCTTGACTAAAAATAAGCTCTTCCAAATTAGGCGTACGTTTAAAAAAATCTAAATGGGATGGTGAACAATTTAGTTTACTAAATGTAGAGTAAAAATTTACTTTATAAGCTTCATTGTCACCTGTAGCCGTCGGGATGAAACAAATACTGGGGTTTTCTTCTACAGACTGGTTTACGATGTATTTTTCAATGATTCCTTCACCAGGATTACGTCCAAATCCTCCACCACCTATAGCTATAATTTGTTTAGTCATACTAAATTTATTTGGTTGTTAGATATTACTATTTGGGAAAATGAATAAAATTGAGGGTTGAAGATTTTGATTAGATACCCACTGACCTGTTGAGTTACTCATTCAACTCCAGTAAGTCCGGAAACTCCAACTTAAGTACATACAGACATAAACTATGTAAAAACTTAGTTGAAGCTAAATCATTCATGATGAACTGTGTTAATTAATAGCCGATTGCGCAACCGTCTTTGCGAGGGTCCGAGGCCCCACGCAACACGCCTTTTTCCCAATCAATCCAGATCGCCTGCGCGCCGCCAATGGGTCTGCTTGGGATATAAGTCTCATGGCCCAAGGCCTCTAACTCAACTCGGATACTTTCTGGTAGGAGGCTTTCAACTTGAACCCGGCCCCTGGCATCTTCGACATCGGGAAAAACGCGGGTGAAGTCGATGGCCTCCTGGAGGTCCATATCCCATTCAAGCAGATTGCTTAGAAAGTGAGCATGCCCACAAGCCTGATATTGTCCGCCCATCACACCAAACGGCATTTGCGCCTTGCCTTCTTTCATAAGCATGCCGGGAATGATGGTATGAAGTGGACGTTTGTTCGGCGCAATACAGTTTGGATGCTGGGGATCAAGCGAGAATCCCATACCTCGATTCTGTAGGACAATGCCGGATTGCGGCGTTACTTGTGAACTGCCGAAAGAATCGAAAATTGTGTTGATGAAGCTCACCGCATTACGTTCATTATCAACGACGGTCAGATAGACCGTATCATTGTGGCTGGAAAGCTCAGAAGGCGGGATACTTGCCATCCGTTTTAAACGGTCAATTTGATCACGCTGGGCAACGGCATGAGCCTCAGAGAGCCAGAACTCGACCGGGACATCAGACTGTGTTGGATCTGCTAATACAGCATCGCGGTCACTGTAGGCTATTCGGGCTGCCTCTATTTCAAGGTGGAGGCGCTCGGTGGAAAGTGGATCTAGTGAACCGAGTTCCATGCCACCTAGAATATTTAGCATCTCAAGGGCGACAATGCCTTGGCCATTCGGCGGACATTCCCAAACTTCATAGCCTTTGTAATCAGTTTTAATTGGCGTAATGAAGTCACCCTTCACATTGGCAAGGTCTTCCATTGTGTGGAGACCTCCTTTGCCTTGTAAGAAGGTAACAATATCTTCGGCGACCCAGCCTTCATAAAAGCCAGCGCGGCCTTTTTCAGCAATATGCTCCAATGTTTTCGCTAATAAAGGCTGCTTAATAACCTCACCTATATAAGGAGCTCTGCCATCGATAAGGTAGTAGGCTGCTGCTGTTGGGTCTTCTGCCAGTCCTTCTACGCATTTTGTCCAGTCTGAATGGACGCGGTGGGGAACGGCAAATCCATCATGGGCGTATTGGATAGCCGGTTGCAGGGCATCCCCCAAAGATATTGTGCCATGGGCTTCAAGCAAACGAGACCAGCCGTCAATTACGCCCGGAACCGTGACAGAATGAGGACTGATGCGCTCGATCTTCGTTATGCCTTGATCGGCAAACCAGGCAGCCGTCGCACCGGCGGGCGCTTTACCCGAACCATTAAAGCCGACAAGACCACTGTTATGCGGCTTATAGAGACAAAACATATCGCCGCCGATGCTGGTTGATTGCGGTTCGACAACACATTGTACCGCAACTGCAGCGATAGCGGCATCCATGGCATTCCCGCCTTGCTGAAGCACCTGAATTGCCGTCGCGGTTGATAGTGGACTTGAGGTTGCAGCCATACCATTCATCGCGAGAACTGTCGAGCGACCGGGTTGATCGAGTAAGCGCATAAATCGAATTCCTAAAGAGCAGACCGTTATTTTATAATGTGATTTATTGGGCTATTATTGAGGCTGTTTATGATTTCAAATTTGATATTTAGTAAACCTGTAAACACAGACTAGATCGTTTTGGACCTATAGATGCGTTTAGTCCAGAGGTGGATGCTAGGTTGTTCAAACGCTCGCTCCAAGAAAGGCTAAAATTAGCTGAAAAACATGTCCCATAAATGAAGGTTAAAGAAGAGGTTGATCATTTAGGAAGAAAACTCCGGAATTATTGTAACCCCAACCATCGAATCACGTTTTACGAGTGCTGCAAGTTCATGTTCTGTGAGATGTTCTGTTCCTGCTGGACGTTGCGGCAGCACGAGGTAGCGTAAATCGGCAGTGCTGTCATGTACCCGGACTTGTACCTCGTCTGGAATCTCTGTCCCGAATTCTCGCAAAACTGACCTTGGTTCACGCACAGCACGTGATCGATATTCACTACTTTTATACCAGTCTGGAGGGAGCCCGAGAAGCATACGCGGATAACAGGAACAGAGAGTACATACGATCAGATTGTGAACTTTTTCAGTGTTCTCAACTACCATTAACTGTAACGGGCCGATGTCAATCCCAAATTTCTTGACGGCGGAAGGAGCATCCTTTAAAAGTGACTGCTTGAACTGAGCATCAGCCCAGGCATGGGCTACAACTTGGGCTCCGAGTTCCGGACCTCGGGAATCCATATCCTTAACTGCTTTCCGTATATCATCTTTACTCAGCAGACCTTTTTCAATCAGCAATTCACGGACGGAAATTTCCATAAATTGATAATATGTGGTGGGCACAGCATTTTGCGATTTTGTTTCGTTTGTATTTTGGCTTTTCATATATTGTTAAGATTTGAAGGTTCTAGCCAGAATTCAAAAATTTCTACGTCCAGTGTATCCTCTAAATTACCAAGATAATCCGGCCATACATCCTGTTGCCGGAAGCGTACACGATAGAGTGGAACTATGGGTGCATCGAATCGACCAAAGGCAAGTTCTTCAGGATTACGGTATTTCCCGGCAATACGCTCTATTCGACCTCTGCAGCCTCTTATATAAAAAGGTGTTCGTATATGTCCTGGAGGCGATCCTTTCCTTACCTGTACTGGATCTCCTGGATTGAAGATAGCATTCATGCCGTCTCCGTTTCATAGCGCGACTGTACATCTTCCATTTTGAGGCTTAGTTCTTCAGTAGTTAATAAACCGTTGTACTGCAGGGCTTGAGTGATAGAAAAAATCCAACGCTCATAGTAGGTCATCTTTTCGTAAGCATCCGGTGGTAAACTTTCAATACCTTTTCGCAGTTGATCAACACTCATAAGTTTGGGAGATTTGGACGTCAATAGAACCAGCATCGCGTCCACACGCTTTTCCCAAAGTTCATAGTCATGCTCGATCTGTTTAATTTGGCCTGCCTTTTGTCCGCCCATGTCATGGTGACTGCGGCGGGTAAAATCCCTTATCATACTGAACTCTCTCAAATGAAATAGTTATTGTGACATCACGGATTTTACTACTGATTTAATGATTAGTAAAACTAAATATATATAAACTTGATACCGGTTTTGTGCCCCTACCTCACGCGAAAAATACTGGCTACAATGATAACCATACTTTGGAGCAATCAGGCTTGTAAAATCCGAAGAGAGTGTGCAGATGAAGGCGTAATAGCTGAGGAGTTGCACAGTACTTTGCTGAAATAGCACCTAGGGCATTGAATATACAGCCTGACCCTCCAGTGAAGGCTGAAAGTGAGAGCGTACATTTTGGCATAATTGGTTATCTTCTGGATAGAGATGGGGTTAGCTTTTGGGGGAGGCACCTGACTGGTGGACAAGCTGAGGTTGACCGAATATTATATTTATATCGTTGTTATTGTTTTAATAGTTGTGGATGCCACACTTTATACGTATTATCATGAATAAAAATTAATAATTACCTGGTAAAAAAGTTTCAGCTTAGAAATGAATCCCCCGAAAAAGTTCATTGATGAATGATTCAGGACCAATTTGCCAAAAAGTGAATTCCAATATTTTTTTCAATTCAACCAACTCTGAGATACGTCATTTGTCTTTAATTGTTGTGATGAATCAACTCAAAAAATAACATGATTAGAGTCCATCATTTAAATAACTCCCGTTCCCAGCGAATCCTCTGGATGCTGGAAGAACTTAAACTGAAATACGAGATCATTCATTATGAACGTGACGCGAAGACTCTGCAGGGTCCAGCATCCCTACGTAAGGTTCATCCTTTGGGTAAATCACCAGCCATCACTGATGACAGTAACAGTGAACAACTCCTTATTGTGGAGAGTGGTGCCATCATTGAATATCTGATGCAGACCTATGGCAAAAACAGTTCTTTAATAACGCCAGAGACTGGAAGTCAGAAAGAACGGGACTACCGATACTGGTTACATTTTTCCGAAGGTTCCTTGATGCCACCTTTGCTGTTGCGGTTCATTTTTCATAGAGTGAAAAAGGCTCCGGTTCCCTTTTTCGTAAAGCCGATTACCAAAACTATCGCCAACAAAGTTCTGACAGGATTTGTAAATCCAAATATTCAACGTTCGCTGGATTTCATAGAAGCAAGCCTGGAAGGGAAACAATGGTTTTTGGGGGATCAATTAAGCGGTGCCGATATTCAAATGAGTTTTCCACTGGAAACAACTGTTTCCCGCGGTTTAACTGATGAGAATTATCCCAACATTCAATCCTATGTTGAACGCATTCATAAACAGCCTGCCTATCAGGCCGCACTGCTAAAAGGTGGCAAATACGATTTTGCTTGATCTGGAAGAAGGCTGAACCATAATCTACTTGATGTAGGACTATACTTAAATTCAATTAGATGTTAATTTTTTAATGTCAGATAGCAGCTTCCACAGACGAGCCTCAAATAACAGGCTATAATCCAGAGCTCCCATATTTCAACTTGTTAACCACCCAGGAAGGATAATTAAATGACAGACAAAATGGTTGACCGCATCACCAGGAGTTTTGAATCCCAGAGCATGATGAAAACACTGGGAGCCAGGATTCATAAGATCGAGAAAGGGAAGGTGATCATCGAAGCACCTATTCTTCCTTCAACACTACAACAACAAGGTTATGGTCATGCAGGGCTGACTTTTTCTATCGGAGACAGTGCCGCAGGCTATTCTGCCTTGACTCTGTTGCCAGAGGGTCAGGAAGTTATGACGGCCGAAATCAAAATTAACCTTCTAGCTCCTGCCGATGGTGAACTGCTACGAGCAGAAGGCAAAGTCGTGAAACCCGGGAAAAGGTTGGTCGTGGTTACTTCGGAGATCAATGCCTTAAAAGATGGGAAAACGAAGCTAATCGCCATCATTCAGGCAACAATGGTTCCTGTTCCTTTGAAGCCTTAAAATGTAAAACCTTATCTACTTCAACTAAATTAATCTTGGCTAAACCAAAACTCCTCTTACATTACTCCCCGATCAACTAAAAAATCTTTTTCCCAGTCAAATTTTGTAATTAAACCGAAAACTGTAATCAAAAAGGTCTATATGGACACATTAGCAACCCTTAGTCAAATACCCTACTTAAACCTGGACACCTACCACAAGGACGCAACGCTAGTAGATAAGCCTGTGTGGTCCGCTGCACATGACAACACACTCTACATTATCAGCGCCGGCTTTACCGGATTAGACTATGAATAATAATCGTTTGCTTTATAGGCGCGGAATATTGCAGCTAGTGGCTTCTGGGTGTTTTCTGAGCACGGCTGGTATTGCACTTCGTTTAGTCGAGCAGGCTAATGGCTGGCAGATTCTTTTTTACAGATCGCTTGCCTTGAGTATCACGATCCTTCTAATTCTGGTTTTTCAAAAAGGCTCGAGGGTTTTTGATGAATTCCGAAAATTGGACTGGAATGACTGTTTACTAGCAGTGTTCCTCGGGACCGGATTCGTTACTTATGTGTTTGCGTTGCTATATAATACTGTAGCCAATGCGCTATTCATATTTAGTTTTGCTCCTTTTCTGGCCGCATTTTTAGGTTGGATACTTTTGGGTGAGCGAGTTGCTAAACGGACTTGGTTTGCAATTGGTTTTGCAATGGCTGGCCTTACAATTATGGTTGGCAGCGAACTGGCAGTTAGCCATTATCTTGGTACATTGCTAGCCTTGTGGATTCCAATTGCCTACGCTGCGTCGATAATTGCTGTAAGGAGATCTAAACGTGATAATATGCTTGTGGCACTTTGTCTTGCAGGTCTAGTTGCTGGGGTCCTATCAGCTTTCTTTGTTACAGATTACGCACTGACATCTCGCGATCTGATTATATCTCTTTATCTAGGTATCTTCCAAGTTGGTATGGGCTTCACACTGGTAGTGCTCGGTTCCCGACATGTACCCGCAGCGCAAGTCGGTTTACTGGCGTTGGTAGAACCGATTTTAGCACCCCTATGGGTCTGGATGGGAGTAGGAGAATTACCTGGTCTGGCGACTATCATTGGTGGTTCTATAATATTCTTGGCGATAGCCACCGACGGCATTCTGAACATTAAGAGCTCTGGGAATAATTCTGCTTAGTTTACAATTGCTAAAGTTAGATTGGTGCTGACATGCTTTTCAGTACTTTCAGAAGCAGGAAAAGCATATCAGGCCTCGAGTTGGCTGGGCAAATGATGTGAACGTTTAGAAGTTTATTCGCTGCTCTGCCAGACAGCGTAATCTTTACCAGCATTGTTGAACTCATATCCTATCACCTCTTCATCTCCGACGACCCAACCATCATGCCCTGGAGCAAAAGAATAGGCATCCCCAGCTGAAACTGTGATTTCTGA
>ERZ1047985.1260-NODE-1260-length-17623-cov-6.813183_pt1 | contig 17623 bp, 13 predicted proteins | sample MGYA00383097_ERZ1047985 | MGnify/ENA primary metagenome ERZ1047985 (study PRJEB29581, sample SAMEA5548367) | metagenome | biome: marine; feature: coastal; material: water | depth 50 m | study: Short-term variability in the microbial, nano- and picoplankton...
GAGGCGCAAATCTCGCTCATTGAACCAATCTGTTTGGACCCCTCGGCGCTGATGTTAGCCAGCCAAGTGAAATATGGCCTCGAGGGCGACATGATCGGAAACATAATCACCAGTCCGGCCGCCGTTCAGAGACAGCCCCAGCGATTTGACATCAAAATGATCGGTCGCGAAAATATAATCGATCCAGCGGTTGGTGGCTTCAGCCTCTGCATAGGTGCCTTCAGCAGGATAGGTGAATTGTGTTCTGCGGGACTCTGCTTTGGCAAAAATGTCGCGCAGCCCAAGCTGATCCTTAAGGACTTTGGAGACAGGCGGAGATTGCGGTGTAGCGTTGAAGTCACCCACAAGAATTAGTGCGTCGGTTCCGTGATGCGCTGCTGCAGATGACAGGTACCTCAGGATCGTTTCAACTTGTGCAACGCGGACATTGTCCTGGTTTTCTCGGAAAGCAAGGTGCGTATTTGCGATAATAAATTTTTGCCGGCGGTATTTGAGAACCGAGATTTGCAACTGCCTTTGCCCATCCCCAGGCGCTCTTGGCAACTTGAAGCTGTCAAATGCAATCAACGGTAGGCCGCAAAGCGTCACAAGCCCCTCTTCTCTGTCATCCCACAGCGTCTGAGCAGAATAGCAGCGGGTCATCTGCGGCGTTTGCTTGCAAAGCAGATCCGTCTGCGGGCGGCCACCCAATTCGAGCGGAGAGACCTCCTGAAAGCAAGCCACATCCGGCTTTGAATTTGACAGGTAGGTATCAAGCCGCCGCATTCGGTCCCCAACGTCTTGGTTTAAGTTCCAGAGATTCAACGAAAACAGGCTGAATGTCATTTCGCGGCTCCTACGGGTGAGTTCGATTGGGAAATGGTTTGTTGAAGTAGACCGGATTTGACAGCGCGCGGCGGATTGGTGGGGGATTGGTCAGGGATTGCTGTGCCCGTTGAACCTTGTCGGATCCTTGATACCAGTCCAGAATCTCATTAATCAGCCGGTTTTGGCTTTTCTCAGCGACGATCTCAGCCCGCAGGAACTTTTCCGGTGCCTTCATTTCATAGCTGCCACGCCAATTTTCGGATGGGATCATATCGTCACCGATCACACCGGCCTCGCTGACCCAGACCAGACGATCCCCAGCCGCGCCTTTCACTTCGAAATCAATCACCAGGTTGCCGTCGATATACAACTTACTGCCCATCGGGTGCCCTTCAGCTGCAAAGGACAGGTGCGGTCCGGTTGGCGATTCCGTGACATAGCCGTGACCTGACCTTAGACCCGCTATCACCGAATTGGCATCAAGATGCGACAACCACAGCACCGTCGTGGATCGTCCAAGTCCAAAAGGGCTGGGCGGTGCCAGCGCTTCGGGTTGGTGATAATCGCTACCACCGATCAAAGACATTCTGCGACCTTCGCCCAGAAGACGATCGTAGGTTCGAAGCACATGATCATTTCCGGTCAACCAGTGGCCGTGATAAACTTCCATGCAATCCATGGCCGGATAATCATAATCCCACGGCAGCGGTTCTTTGTCGTGGTTGACTGAAATCAAGGCCCCCTGCTTGCGTGCCTCGGTCGTCAGCGCCTCCAGATCGTGGCTGCCAGCCAACCTGAAGTCGATCCATTCCGACAAACCGAATATATTTGCGTGCCCGCGATATGTCGTGACCTCCATCCCCGGAACAAACACTAGTTCAGCGGTACTTGCCGGGCCGAAATAGCGCCATTGCGAAGTTGTGTTGTGGTCTGTCACAGCCAGAAAATCGAGCCCTATTCGGCGCGCGTTTTCCGCCAAAGTTGCGGGCGCGCCCTTTGCATCGCTGTGATATGTGTGACAGTGCAAATCGCCCCGATACCATCCCGGCACGTCCCTGAGCGCAGCTGAGTCCTTGGCGGCGGCGTAGGTCGGGCGCGGCGCGGTATCGGCGGACAAGCTAAGTGCGAGGTCAACGCCGCCTTGCGGAACCTTGTACAGCCCAATCAGAATTTTCCAAGTACCACCGGGCATGGGGCCAGGATAGTACCCGGGCGTTGCGTCATCTTTGGCCACGAAAAAGGTTCGGCGTGCGCCACCGCTCCAGCCGCGAAAGCCAGTGCAGGTAGGAAAGTCTGTCGCTGAGCTGTCCAGAATACCCAAGTCCAGAACACAGTCATCAGTCTTGCCGTAGTCCAGCGTCACTTCAAGCCGTGTAGTGCCGTCAGGCACATTAAAAGGCACCTCCAAGAAGGGCGTGGCCTTTTTGTCGGCCCTTGTGACTTTACGCGAAATGACTAACGTTTCAACCGGTACAAGCGCTGGTGTCTCGATGCTCATTCGGCACCAATCATGAGATATATCCGGTACAACTTTTACCGCCAGTCCTGTGGGCTTTTGCCCACGAAAATCGGATTGGAAAGGGCATAAAGCTCGCCGTCCAGATCGCGCAATTCCAGTACAAACCATTGACCGGATTCGGCGGCAATTTCAAATGTCGCCACGCTTTGGGCTGAGCAATCCCATCGTTGAATTACGTTTGACTGGGAAATCAGACGCGCGTGTAGCGGTGCGTCTTCGCTTGCCACGTTCCATTCGCACCAAAGCGATTGCGAACCTGGGGATGCGATGTCACCCATCGCGGTTTTTTTCCCATCTGAAGACATGGCATGGAAACTGAGGTCCGGACCGCTGGTGACATAGCTATGGCCACGTTTTACGGCCGCCAGAATTTCTTGGGACGTGTTGTCATGCGCATAGACCCGGTTCCTTGGAATTCGATAGCTTTCCGGCATCGGGCGGTGTGTGTCGGTACCGCCCGTGGCAACCAAACGCAGCCCAGTATTGAGCCATTGATAAAACAACCCTACTGCCTGTTCGTTGTTGGCACGTCCAATCCAGGCGTTGTTCCAAACCTCGACGTGGCGCGCCGGGCCTGGCAGCATGTCAGAATAGGCCCAACGGCAACCCGTGCAAAATGGATGCCCCTCGCTTTTTGGGTGCGCGATGATGTACATTGCTCCGGCTGTTTGCAGCGCCGTGGCGATACCACTCATGGTCGCGCCTTCTTTGACACGCCACTCAGTCCACCCATCAAGCCCCAGCGCCACTGCATGTCCGTGGAATGTTGTCAGCTCTACGCCACCGATCACCGTGATCCCGTCACCCGCAAGCGCCGAAAGTTCGGGCACGGCTGAAAATGTGTTGTGGTCGGTGAGTGCGACAAAATCATAACCTCGCCCATGAGCGACCGCCAAATATTCAGCAGGGCTAAAGTCTCCGTCAGAGTGAAACGTGTGGCCGTGCAGGTCACCGGTGTACCATCCTGGCCCGCGCCGTTTTGGCGTTTCATGCTGGTCGGGCGGATCTGCCGGCGGCTCAACCGTGTCCTCAGCGGACCAGTCAACACCCAGATTGTAGGTGACGTTTCCCGGTGGCAATATCCTGTGGACGTCAACCTCTACCACCCATTCGCCGGGTTCGATCGGTCCGGGCAGATACCCCGGTGACGCCCAGTCGCTGGATATCACCGGGCTTTGATCTTTGTTGTTGTGGCGTGTCCCGCGCGCACTGTGGGGCCCGTATACGGATATACTAAGCTGGTGCGTGATAGACCCGACCCCGGGGTGGTGCGGATCGTACGAAAAACTGAACCGCAATGTTCCGACCCCCTCAGGAACCGTGAAGTGATGCGCCACATGTGTGGCCATGTGATCAAGCGTCAGGTGGCCTTCAAAAATCTGCTTCATTTTGCCACCCTTACAATTCTGCGCCAGCTATTGGCGCTGTGTGGTTCATGTTTTGAATCCGGTCAGAGAAATCTCGTCCTTGCGATGGCAGGCTGTCAACCGATCCGCCCCATCCGGCTCGATTAACGGCTGTACTTGTCGGCAAATGTCAGTAGCGAATGAACAACGGGGCGCAAAGGCGCACCCGGGCGGCAGGTTTGCGGGGTTTGGTGGTTGCCCTTGCAGGGCCGCGCGAACCGTCTTTACCGCCTTGAACTCGGGAATAAGGACTGCACCAAGCAAGGCTGACGAATACGGATGACGCGGTGCATGATAAATTTGGTCAGTTTGTGCCACCTCAACGATGCGGCCCGCATACATGACGGCCACTCGGTCAGAGATGTTTGAGACGACGTTAAGGTCGTGTGACACAAACAGATAGGTCAGCCCAAGTTCCTGCTGCAGGTCTTGAAAGAGGTTCAGGATTTGCGCTTGTACTGAAACATCAAGCGCTGAAACCGGTTCGTCCGCGATAACGATACGCGGGTTTGGGGCAAGCGCCCGGGCGATGCCGATCCGCTGACGTTGCCCACCGGAAAAGGCGTGCGGATAACGGACGCTTTGATCCGGGTTCAACCCTGTACGTTCCATTGCGCCATAAACCCGGTCCTGCATATCTTTTCGGTTGGTAATTTTGGAAGGTCCGACCCGAAGAGGTTCCGAAATAAGCTCAAAAACCGTCATGCGTGGGTTGAGCGACGCAAACGGGTCCTGAAAGACAAAGCGCATATCCTGCCAGACCTTGCGCCGCTCTGGCTCCGGCAGGTGTGAAATTTCGCGCATATCACCACCATAGGAAAGACTTACGCGACCGTCCGAGGGATCGATCAGACCGGCGATGCTCTGTCCCAGTGTCGATTTTCCGCAGCCAGATTCCCCGACCAACCCGAGGGTTTCGCCAGAGTGGAGTTCAAGGCTCACATCCGAGACGGCGCGAGTTATCTGCTCGGTCCGGCGGAACGTTCCGCTTCGCCGCACAAAACGCTTGGACACATTGTCGACGGCAAGGGCAACCTCTGTCGATTTAGGTCCGGATACCTCAGGAAGCGTTGGTTCGGGGACATCGGCGGCTCGTTCAAAAATCTCGGGCACACCGGCGCGATCCAGAAAACAACGCACACGCGTCGGCCCGTCAACGATGTCTGGTCGGCTTAGATCACACAGACCCGGCTTCATGTAGGCGCAACGGGTCGCAAAGGCACATCCCTTAGGTCGGTCTATCAGCGATGGTACCATTCCAGGAATAACCGGAAGCCGCGCCGAGCCGCCCCCGTAGCGCGGTGCGGCAGACAACAACGCGCGGGTGTAAGGGTGGCGCGGGGCAGAAAATATCTGCTCCACGGGGCCGCTTTCAACCACTTCGCCTAAATACATGACCACCACTTCGTCGGCGACTTCGGCCACTACGCCCAGATCGTGGGTGATGAACAGAACCGACATCTCAAGCTTTTTCTGAAGATCGCGCATCAGGTCGAGTATCACCGCCTGGGTTGTCACATCCAATGCGGTTGTAGGTTCGTCAGCAATAAGGAGGCGCGGATTGGTTACCAGTGCCATCGCAATCATCGCGCGCTGACGCTGGCCACCGGACAATTCGAACGAATATGAATTTATTCGCGCCTCGGCGTCCGGCATTCCAACCGCTTCCAGAATGTCGATCACTCGTTTTCGAGCGGCTTCTTTTGAAAGGGCTTCGTGCTGGCGCAATGCTTCTGTGATCTGGTTCCCGATCGTATAGAACGACGAAATCGCCGTCATCGGTTCTTGAAAGATCATGGTAACATCGTTACCGCGAAGCTGCTGAAGTTCGGATGATGTCGCGGGTAATGCCGCAATATCCAACTGTGTGTCATCAACCTGTTTATAGCGGACCTTGCCGGCATCAATTTCGGCATTCTTCCCAAGAATGCGCAGGATCGCGCGCGCCGTTACCGACTTTCCGCAGCCCGATTCCCCGACCAGACAGACCGTTTTACTTTTCGGAATGTCAAAACTGACGTCTTTCAACGCCTGAAGACGTGCGTCTTCGTCCTGAAATGAAGCCGAAAGGCCCTCGATCGACATCAGCAGATCAGCTTTCATAGGGATCACCAGCGTCGCGAAGGCCGTCGCCCAGAAAGTTCAGCGCCAATACGGCAATCACGACCGCCAGCCCCGGCAGGAAAAGCCACGGCGCGGTCGAGATAGATTTGAGGTTTTGTGCTTCTTGAAGCAACACGCCCCAGCTTACGACCGGTTGCCTGAGCCCAATACCAAGAAAACTCAGCGAGGTCTCCGCGATGATCATACCCGGAATGGCAAGCGTCACGACGGCAATGATATGGGACAGAAAGTTCGGCACCATGTGGCGACCTATGATCCGGACCGGCTTGTTGCCGTCCAGCCGTGCCGATTTAATGAAATCCTCATCCTTCAACGCCATGAAACGCCCCCTGACCACCCGCGCAAGACCGGTCCAGCCGATGATCGAAAGGATAACGGTAATCAGGAAGTATGTTTGCAAAGGCGGTGCGGTTGGTGGGATTGCAGCCGCAAGCCCGATCCAAAGCGGGATCGACGGGATCGATTGCAGGATCTCAATGACACGCTGAATGCCCAGATCCGCAAAACCTCCGAAATATCCTGACAATCCGCCGATTGTTATACCCAGTATCAGGCTAAGTGAGACACCCACCAAACCGATGGTCATTGACACCCGGGTCGCGTGGATGGTTCGGCTGTATACATCCCGTCCCAACCGATCGGCCCCAAAAAAGTAGACGCGGTCCCTTGAATTTACGGGGCCGAACAAATGTCGGTCCATTTTGACAAGTCCCCAGAACTTATAGGGATCACCCTGGACCCAAAAACCCAACGGGATGATCTTTCGCGGGTCGGGCACAAAAGTTCGTTTGCCGGAATCGTAGTCAACCGATGATTTGTAGCCCAGAACATGAAGCTGAAATCTGCGGTCGCCGGCCTGGTCTTCGACCATGAACCGGACAAATTGCGGCGGGGCATAGACATCGCGGGCCTTGTAGGTCCCTTGCCCATGTGGCGCGAGGAACTCGGAAAACATTGCGACGAAATAGATAGCCCCAGTTATGAATGCCCCCAAAACACCCAGCTTGTGCCGTTTGAAACGACGCCAGATCAACACGCCATAGCTGGCGTTTTCAATTCGGGCGCTCATGGCCTGTCCTCACACACCAGTGCGGATACTCCCGAGTGCAGCTTGATCATCACATCAAATCCCCCTCATTTGCCTGGCGGCGAATCCGGGGGTCAAGTGCCATCAGACAGAGGTCGGAAAACAACGTTCCAAGGACTGCAAGAAAGCTCAAGAACATGATAAGCGAGGATGCCAGATAAAGATCTTCTTCTTTCAGCGCCTGCAACAGCAATGGTCCTGTGGTTTGCAGGCCAAGTACGACGGCCACAATGGTTTCGCCGGAGATGATTTTGACGAAAAGGTCGTTGAGGTCGGACACGAACGGGTTAAGTGAATGACGGACCGGGTACTTCAGCAACATACGTGTCTCGGGCAGGCCCTTTGCGCGGGCGGTCAGTACATAAGGTCGATGCAGTTCGTCCAGCAGATTTGCGCGGATTTTCCGGATGACTTCTGCCGTGCCAGCTGTGCCAAGAACGATCGTCGGAATCCAAAGGTGTGATATCAGGTCCAGCACCCGCGCAAATGACCAGGGCGCATTGACATATTCGGGTGAAAAAAGGCCCCCTACGCTTTGACCCATGTAGCGAAACGAGAAGTAGAGAAGCACGAGCGCAAGCAGGAAATTCGGTATGGCCAACCCGATGAAACCAACGAATGTCGCGACATAATCGCCAAGCGAATATTTTTTGACCGCCGAATAAATCCCAATCGGGATAGCGACTGTCCATATGAATAGCAGGGTTACGATTGACAAAAGCGCAGTCAGGCCAAGGCGCTGGCCGATCAAATCCGCAACCGGCACGTCCCATCCAAAAGAATAGCCGAAGTCACCGCGAAACAGGATGTTGCGCATCCAGATTAAATATTGTTCCACCGCACTGCGGTCCAACCCGTATGACCGGCGAAGGTCGTCGATCTCGTGCTGTTCGAAAACTTCGCCGTATTGATTGGCCTCAAGCACCAGCCGGTCGACGAAGTCGCCCGGTGGCAGAACGATGATAAAAAACGAAATGACCGTGATAGCAAAAACCGTCAGAAGCATTAGCGATAGCCGTCTGAGTAGAAATCTTGCCATTGATTGGTTCCGACCCGTTTCCTCTAGTCAAGAAAAGGGGCGCGAACGCCCCTTTTAATTGTATTAGAACCTATTACTTCGAAGGATCGATGTAAAAAGTCGAGAAGTTCGCAGGCGATATCCCGGGATAGAGCCAGCCTTCCATCAACGGTTCCGGTACATTGCGCAAACGGTTGTTGACCGCACGGTAGTTACCAGACGGCAACGCGATACCGATCCGCGGAAAGTTATCGGTCAGAAGCGCGATATATTCTGCCACCACGGCATCCTGCTGTTCCCCCACAACGGTAGGGATCAGATCCTGCAGAACCAGCATACGCTGAACATTTGCAGGCGGCTCTGTGCCTTCGGCACCTTTAGTTTCATGCCATTTCCACCAGTCGAGATCTTTGTCGCCACCGAGCATCTCATCGGCCCTGAGAATCGGCAGGCGTCCTGCACCGTTCTCGGAAAGCCAGAGACCAATGTCGTTGTCAGGCGCACCCCGCCGACTAACCGAAGTCGCATCCGAAAGAACTTCGATCACAGTGTCAACACCGACGGCATCCCAATACCCTTTGATCAGCTCCATCATGTCAACCCAGTCGGACTTGAAGTCTTTGTTGACCGCGATAACGACGGTAAACCGTTCACCGTTCGGGCGAAGACGGAAACCCTCGCCGTCCTTCTCTGGTAGAACATTATCAAGATGCGCTGCTGCAGTTTCAGGATCGAACTCGGTGTATTGTTTGGCCAACGCTTCTGAGTAGAACGGCGAGCGCGGGCTTGGCGCAACCTGATAGGGTTCACCCTGACCCAGGAATATCACGTCGATCAGTTCTTCGCGATCGATCGCAAGGGACAAACCAATCCGAAAATCCTTGTTCTGATATACCGACGCACGGAATTCATCTGGATGGTTTTCAGGGAATTGGAAGTTCGCGACGTTCATATCTGCTGAATCAGCCTTAATCAGCCTGAAGTTGCCCTGTTCCATGTTGTCAAAGAACACACTGCGGTTTGCGGGCGTCGAGATATTCACGCGGCTGATATCGACTTCACCTGTAAGAGACTTCGCCAGCTGAATCTCGGGATCGCCGGTGACCACCCACTCGCGCTTGTCGATATATGGAAGCTGGTTACACTCAGCATCGGTTTTGAAGTAATATGGGTTGCGTTCAAATGTGAAACGCTCTTTTCCAAGAAACGGCTCTCGAGGGATCCATGCGTGGACAGACGGCCGGTCGGGGTTATTGTATTCCGACTGTTTGCCGTAGCTTCCGACGTTTGCTGTCCACCACTGGGTGTAATCTTCTGCCCCGGCTGCGGCCATCATTTCTGCTACGCCATCGGGGTTCAGACCCTTGATGAACTGGCTGTGATAATGTTCGGCAAATTGTACGACGCGAACCCCATAAGGCGTCGCCAGATTCTCAAGAAACAAACCATGTGGCTTGGACCAGGAGAATGACACAGTATAGTCGTCAATCTTGCTGACAGTCGCGGCCTCGCCAGCGACTTTGAAAAATCCACGTGGCTTGGACTGAATGTCTAGGTTGGTTTCAACATTTTCCCACCAGAACACGATATCGTCAGCGGTAAAGTCTTCGCCGTCGGACCATTTCATTCCTTCGCGAAGGTTGAACGTATAGGTCGTAGCGTCGTCGGACACTTCCCAGCTTTTGGCGACATTGGGAATAACTTCGCCGCCATCGACCGACCAGCGAACCAGCGGCTCATAGCCAAAGTGCCGGAATTCCGCCAGACGGTTGCCGCCGGTCGAATCAACCATTGTGCCGCCGTAGGTGCCGATCTGCTCGGCGACCGGCGCGACCATTGGTTCCGCCGGAAGACGGTCAGCCACTGGTGGTAGCGCGCCGGACGCAACATTTGCGGCCAGCATCGGAGCTTCGTTGAAGGCAGTACAGCTTTGGGCAATTGCGGTCGTGGACCAGGCAGCGCAAGCCACGGACCCGACAATGGCCAAGCCATTTCTTAAGGTGATTTTCATTGATTATTCTCCCTATCGCCGGTGATGGAGCCGAATTTTGCACAATTATTTATAGGCCCCCCAATGTGCACACGTGTGCATACAACTCACTTCTAGCAATTTCGATCGCCCGTGTCTTCAAATTTCTTCCACCCACCGCCCACAAACAGAGATAGAAAATTGGAATCCAACGTTTAGCCGAAATTGTAGGTGATGCTTTGATGGGGGTGGCTCAGCAGAGGACGAAAAAAATCAACTAGGCGCTTTGGAGTGTTATGAGGAAGCGAAATGTCAGATTGCCTTCGCACCACATCGGAAAGTTCGTGCCCCATTTGTTATTGTGCAAACAAAACCGGATGCCTGCGTTCATGGTGATATCGCCGGTGTAGAAATCGAGGAAAGATGCCTCTGCCGGGCCAACAAGCGGACAATCCAAAGGTGTGACAGTCAAATTCTGGCCTGCATGCGAAACGCAGGTCACCGATTGAACTGCGTGCAGTTGCCGGTTTCCGCGATGCACCACATCCTTTGGATCAACCGGATACCCAAGTTTCTGAAATCGCCAAGTTTTAGGGTCAACCGTCGGGGCAAACGTCAAGAATGACGCCTCAGGCATGCGGTTTGCAGGCTTGCCAAAGTAACAGACCGTCAACGCCAGGGTGTCTGAGTTGATGAATTCAAACCGGATTTCTGTTTCACGAGGCGCGCCAAGTTCTTTTGTGGCCTGCGTAGGGAAATTGAACTTGCTGACCAGGCCACCTTCTGGACCTTCGGCAACACCCATCCAGGACGGCCGAAATACACCAGAATATGACGTACGCGCGTTTTCCAATCCGGGCTTTCCATGGTCCTGTTCGCACCAATATAGCCTTTGTGTCAGGTAGCTGTTCTTATAACTCTCGTAGTCATCGGCGTCATAGCTTTCGTATGTCAGACCTGCCATAGGCCCGTTTCCGGCAAGCAGGGTTTCGCCGTTGGGAAAGCGTACGGCACTCAGGGCACCTTCAGCATTGTCAAATTCGAGCAGTCCCTCGCCAAGTTCAATTCGTGACTGCGGCAGGACTTCGTCGGCCAATGGTCGAATTCCTGGTTTGGCTGCCGCCTTTTCTGCAACAATCCGGTCGTAGTCATTCAAATCTGCAAGGGCAATGTCGACCAATGTGTCCTGTTCGCACCAGGACGCTTCGGTTAGCGCAAACTTCGGGTCATTTTCGCGCGCATAGATGAAATCGCTCCGATTCCAAGCGGCGGCGTCGCGCAAAAAGGTTTTGATGTCGACGCCCCATGTATGTTCGGCGATCATCCCCAGATTCCGCCCCATCATTTGCCTTTGCGGGGTCAGGCCTTCGCGCGCCCATGTGTCATAAAGCCTTCGCAATCCCATGAAACGCGAAACTTTCGACGGGGCGCTTCCAACACCGTGTATCCAGCTATCGCCTATCTCTTGCGTGACGACGGGAAACCGTTCGCGTTCCTGCCAAAGGATATTTCCATATTCTGTTAGGGTCGAAGGGATTATTTGCGAACCCGGATTTTCGGCGACCATCAATCGATGCGCCTCGACAACCTGCGCAATGCTTTGAGGGCCAATATTATCTTGAGTGTGGGCGAAACCGATCCCTTGATCCATGCCGATGGGGAAACAGGTCGCGCCATAGTCATTTTGATACATCACGACGATTTCATCGCCACCAGGAACGCGCCACCGAAAAACCGGCGGGACATCCGGAGGCATGCTTGCCGAATTGACGCCAATATGCAGGAAACGCACGCCCGCCTGCGCCAGCAAAGGAACGATGCCAATTGTATGGCCTGGAACATCCGTCATCTTGGCTGCGGTCGTCTGCCGTCCAAATCGCCTATCGAGGTCGCGGCTGTACTCCAAGCCAGCGTTAAAAAGCTGGGCTGACAAAAACTCGGTATGTGTTGTGTAAGGTAATGCGTGCCAGTCAATCAAACCACGTTCAATCGCCCGCTCCAGTTTCTTGCGGCTTTCAGGTGGTCCCTTCTCAAGGTGTTCGTGAATAAGCCAGGCGCCGGTTGACCAAATAAATTTCGGTTTCTCTGGGTTTTCGTGCCAGAAATGTTCACCGGTCACAATCGCAGAAGGCAAGAAATTGTCATGGTATTGCAGGCGCACATTGGCAGCGTAGTCTGTAAAACCAATGTCCAGATGTGTCTTGAAAATCAGATGGATGGGTTGCCCATCCGTGCCACCAGGCGCAGCAGAACCTGTCATATGACCGTTCCCCGAACAATCAGTCTGGTTTCCACACGCTCGTACAGATCCGGCGCATCCGGCTCTTTAAGGCGGCTGCGTATCAACCGGACAAGCGCACGCACACGCTGGTGAATGTCCATACCCACGGTGGTAAGGTCGTAGCTTTTCCAGTTAGATTGCCTGATATTGTCAAAGCCAACAACTTTAACATCCTCGGGGACCTTCAGCCCAAGATCATGGCGCAAGGCATCCATCGCCCCAAAGGCGCTAACGTCATTAGCTGCGACAAGTGCATCCACCATTGGATGTGCTCGAAAATAGGCGCAAATCTCCTCGCGCGCGCGCTCGTATGAGTAATCGCCCGGAATACTTTCGCTAACCGAGAGCCCGTATTGCTTCGCATATCCAAGCACAACTTTTTGGCGGTCGATGTTCGACTGAGTTGAATCGTCGCCAGCTAACCAAACCATCGTTTTGCAGCCACTCCCCGCCAACATACCCATCGCGCGCCTGATGCCCGGGCGCTGATCGATCTCAAGGCGATCGAACCCCTGGTTTATGTTGGAATCGCTGGCAAGGTCACAGGCATCAGCATCCACATAGACCGGATATATGGGGCGTGCGCGATTAAATAGCGACTTCACCCCTTCTGTCGGCAACCCGTCAGAATATACGATGACGCTATCGGGGTTGTAGGCGCGCAGATGCGAAACTTGCGCAATCTGGAGGTCAGCAGTGGGAATTTTATACACAAGCGTCGCGAACCCGATGGCTTGCAGCTCCCCGATCAAGACATCCAGCTCCTGACTTTCCCATGGGTGCTGAAGTGCTGGCAGAAGGACGGCCACCAGATGGCTACGGTTGGATACCATTGCCCGGGCGGCCATATTGGGCTGATACCCTATTTCCCCCGCGACTTTCAGAATCCGCGCCCGCTTTTTGGGATCAAGATAGGAATCCGGATTGAAAGCTCTGGAAACGGCCGACCGCGAAACCCCGGCGCGCTCCGCGACTTCCTTTGCCCGGCTACCCTCAAAATTTTTAACCATTCCGCTTTCTGTCCTTCTGTTTCCGCCATTCGATGGCAGCAGTCGCGCTGTGCACGAAGACTATAGCCGCGCAATCGGGCCGCCAACACCCATGCTTTTGGATATCCCACAGACGGCCGGTTCCCCGGGGCCCGGTGAAATAGACGAATGCAATTAATGCCGCATAGCACAAATTCTCTGGACTGCACACGTGTGCAGTGCAATACAGATCACAGTAAACAACAGCACGTCTGACGGAGTCAAACAATGCATCGTATGACAGAACTGCGGCTCATAAATGTAAAGGGCAGTAGGTCAAGATTTTGGCATCCATTGGTTTTATCTGGTGAAATTGCGCACTTCAACGGTTGGCGCACGGCTTCAGGGCGCGCGGAAATGCAAGAAACCTTCAGACACTGGATCGGCGGGTAATCTAAACACATGACAAATCTAAAAATTGGAATAAGCCCTCTGACCTGGACCAACCAAAGTATTTTGGAGCTTGGCGATCACATCAGCTATGAAGAATGCATAACTCAGGCAGCGATGGCCGGGTTCAATGGTGTCGAACTGGGAAGAAAATTTCCAGAGGACGCGTCGAGTGTTCTTTCGACGCTCAGCGAAAAGGGGCTTGTCCCGGTCACAGCCTGGTATTCCGGGCGGCTTGGCGAACGATCACCGGAAGATGAGTGGTCCGACGCCGAACCAGAAATTGCGCACCTCATCGCGCTTGGGTGCAAGCTTATGGTGTATGGGGAATGTGCCTGTGGACCGGTCGGGGGTTCATCGGCGTTTTTCGATGCCACGCCTCCGCTAAGCTCGATCGATCTGGCCAGTTATGCGGCTCGGGTCACCCGGTTTGCGGATCGCGTGACCGAGGCTGGTCTTACGCTGGTTTATCACCCCCATGTGATGATGCCGGTGGAGACTGTCGAAGAGATTAACCAATTCATGAAAGCCGTTGGTCCCTCGGTTCGTCTCTTGTTGGATACGGGCCATATTGCTTTGGCTGGTGGCGACTACAAAGAAGTCATGAACCAATGGTGGGACAGAATTTCGCACATTCACCTCAAGGATATGCGACAGGCGGTCAATGCGTCCCTTGATCGGGGGCGCACAACTTTCGATCAGGCTGTCCACGACGGTATCTTTACGGTGCCCGGCGACGGCGACCTGGATTTTGAACCGCTGATCCAAAAGATTGCCGCGGACGGCTATAACGGTTGGCTGCTTGTCGAAGCCGAGCAGGATCCCTTGAAAGCCGATCCTCCTAAAATGGCCTCGACTTCAATGGCCTATATTTCCGATCTTTTGGCGCGGCACCATCTTACCTTTGAAAGGAACACATATTGTGATGCCATCTGAAAAATCCGGCTTGGGTGTTTGTCTTGTGGGTTGCGGTGGCATGGGGGACCTGCACGCCAGAAGCATCCTCAAATGCGCGACCGTCAAGAGCTTGACGTTATGCGACGCCGACGAACCACGCGCCAGAAAACTGGCGGAAGACCTGGGCGCAGAGTTCATGTCGGTTGATGATGCCTTGTCGAAATCCAAGTTCGACGCGTATTTTATTGTCAGCCCGCCATTTGCACATCTCGAACAGATAAAGCGGGCGGCCGAAACCGGTGCATACGTCTTTTGCGAAAAACCACTGGGCGAGAATTTAGCATCCATCGATGCCGCGATGCCAGCGTTGCAGCCCCACCAAGACCACATACAATTGGGGTTCAATCGCCGGTTTGATCCACATATGGCTGAACTTAAGCGCAGAATCGAAACCGGTGCAATCGGCCCCGTCGAACAACTTCGGATTGTCAGTCGCGATCATCTCGCACCACCGGCGGATGACCTTCAAAATTCGGCCGGTCTGCTTGTCGAAACGGCAATCCACGATTTTGACCTCTCACGTTGGTTGCTTGATGACGAATTGACTGAAGTCATGTGCATGGGCAGTGTCCTGATAAACTCAGATTACAAGGCTGTTGGCCACATCGACACCGCGACGACCCTGTTGCGTGGTTCTCGTGGCCAGCAAGTGGTAATCCAGAACAGCTGGCGGACGAGCTATGGGTATGATCAGCGGGTCGAGGCCTTCGGCGCAGGCGGAAAATTGACCGTTGAAAATCCGGCAGGCCCGCTGGTGCTCCAAGAAGACAACGGTGGTTTGCACCGCGAGTTAATCGCCACGGATTGGCTGGTCCGCTACCGAGAGGCCTATTTCATTCAGGCTGCAGCATTCCTTGATGCAGTCGCCTCCGGCGCAACTGTGTCACCCGGTTTATCAGACGGCTACCGGGCATCCTATCTCGCGCAGAAGGCAACCGAGTCACACATATCCGGCCAACCGGTTATGTGTGATGCCACATGACCCGCGCGGGTAAAGATTTCACGAATGCGGATATGCCTCGCGCCGAGCTCCCGCGCCCCCAGTATTTCCGTGACCGCTGGATTAGTCTGAACGGGGAATGGGATTTTTCGATCGACACCGGCGTCGAAATCACCGACCGAAGCGATGGCTCGGGTTTCGATCGAAAAATTTTGGTGCCGTTTGCTCCCGAAAGCAAACTTTCCGGAATTGACGAGATTGGGTTCATGCAGAGCGTCTGGTACGCGCGTGATGTTTCAGTTCCGTCTGACTGGGCCGGCCAAAAGGTCCTCATCCATTTTGGCGCTGTTGACTGGCAGGCCCGCGTCTACGCCAATGGAAACGAGATTGCGCTTCATCGGGGCGGGTCGACCCTGTTCACTGTAGATTTGACCGATCATCTGAATGACGGCATGTGCCGCCTGGTGGTTCACGCAGAGGATCATCTGAAAGATGGGATGCAACCTAGCGGAAAGCAAAGCCCCAGACAGCATTCATGGGGTTGCTTCTATACTCGTACAACCGGCATCTGGCAGAGCGTTTGGATAGAGGCAGCCGGTTCGAGCTACTTTAGGGATGTGGCTGTTGCGGCCGACGCTGACGGGCAAATCACCCTTACCCCGGAAGCGAGTGTCGGTGACCACGGTCTGACATTTCACGCGACTGCGAGATTGGACAACGAGCCGGTGGCACAGGGTTGGCGTTCACTGCGTCCTGGCCAGCCGTTGATACTGACCGTGCCAGACCCGCAACCGTGGGCGCCAGGTCACCCCGTGCTGTATGATCTGACCTACGAAATCCGCCGAGGAGATGAGGTCATAGACCGCGTCCAATCCTACTGCGGATTGCGCGATGTCAGCCTCGCCGGAGACCGGATACTGCTCAATGGTCATGAGATCTATCACCGGTTTGTCTTGGATCAGGGGTTTTACCCAGACGGTATCTGGACTGCGCCCAATGATGAAGCGCTTCGTCGTGACATCGAGCTGTCAATGTCAGCTGGTTTCAACGGTGCGCGCCTTCATCAAAAGGTATTTGAACCGCGCTGGCACTATTGGGCAGACAGATTGGGCTACCTCACATGGGGCGAAAGCCCGTCGTGGGGCGCCAACCCCGAGGCCGAGGAGGCCAACGGTAATCTTTTGGAAGAATGGGTCCAGATTGTTCGTCAATGTCGCAACCACCCATCAATCATCATATGGTCGCCGCATAATGAAAGCGGTGGGGACAAAGGGCGCGGCGAACCAATTGAAGAACCACATTTGCGGGTGATCGAGCGCCTGGCCGCTGTCACCCGTGCGATTGACCCGAGCAGACCAGTCAACGACGCATCTGGTTGGGTTCATCGCGATACAGATATCTGGACCGTCCATAGTTATGTGCAGGATCCGAAAGAGCTTCATGCGCAAATGTCCCCGTATCCAAACGTCTATAGAGATGCGCCGCAAAGTGAGCCGGAATATGAGGGCCAACCCTATATCCTCGATGAGTTTGGCGGCGCGGCTTTCGATCTAGACGGGACCGGCACTGAGTTTGTCACGAACTTCAACGGAGGCGGGGAGCTGTTTGCCAATCCCGATACGGAACGACCTAAACGAGATGAAGGCGTGGCTTGGGGATATGGTGTCCCGCCGAGCTCCCTGAGTGATTTCGAAGCGCGCGTTCGCGCCCAGGTTCGCGCGGTCAACGCTGTGCCTCATATGAGAGGTTGGTGTTACACCCAGTTGACCGATGTCGAACAAGAGCAGAACGGCCTGTTCACCTATGACCGCCGTCCGAAACTGCCGTTGGAAACATATGCCGAAATCTTCTCGGAAGAGCCTTCCCGCCTGGGCAAGAGCGGCGAAACGCGGAAATGAAAACAAAACGATCCGAACCCAGAGAAATCCATCGAGTCCAGGCTAAAATATACTCTGAAGCTGACATTTGAAGTCTGCGCAGCATTGGTCATTGTTGGGCTCCGAGCAGACATTCGCTGCAATCCGACTAAATGTCCACTTTGCGGACAAAGCTGCCGTTCAGTTTTTATGCTTCGTTGACGCAGCATCTGTTTGCGGT
>ERZ1047985.1264-NODE-1264-length-17607-cov-5.212511_pt1 | contig 17607 bp, 20 predicted proteins | sample MGYA00383097_ERZ1047985 | MGnify/ENA primary metagenome ERZ1047985 (study PRJEB29581, sample SAMEA5548367) | metagenome | biome: marine; feature: coastal; material: water | depth 50 m | study: Short-term variability in the microbial, nano- and picoplankton...
AAAGAGCGAGCCCAATCCCCTCAAATCGTGAAACTAATCTCGGATTGATAATTTTTTTTGGTAGCTAGGGTGAAGGTACCATTGCCAAGCCGTGGTTGGATGCACAAAATCATGTCTCATTACATAACTCGCGCATTGCCGAACAATATCCCATTTTTAAATAATTATCTTACTTTTTTCTGCCAGTTAGGTGCGAGAAATATTTTCGATTAACCCGCATGTCCCAAGCGTATGATTTGTCTCAATATGCATGTGTGAAGTCAGCATTGAAAGGTTTTGTTTCCAAAAATCCTTTTCTATCGCGCTATTCCCAGTCTCGTTGAAACTACGCATTATTTTGATATCAAGCATTCGATTTCCAAAACCTTCGATAACCAAAGGTTCATGAAGAGCGTCGCAATTAAAGTTTACGGCTAAAAAATCTGACAACCAGGCTGTACCTGTTCTGCCCGCAGAAAGCGTAAAGATTGTTTCTGGGCTCGCTTTAGTCATAATAAAGGCTCAAAAGTGAATGAAGTTTGTAAGCATTTTTTAACATCTTTGAACATAAACCTGCAGTGCTCTGTTTGCCGAAACGTTGCTCTCTAAAATACAGCCGCTGATAAGAATGGCGTACCAACTTGAGGCTTCAGATAGGGTTTCTAATTGTGTTTTGCAACCGTTTAAAATATAAAAAACGTCTCATATTTTCATGCAATATCTAGCTGTAAAAAGTTTTTATTTTATTGCCTTTTTAAACCGTATCAGTCACTTTTAGCCCATGTTTTTGCCCTTTCGAGATCACAATCCACCCAACCGAAAACCCATCGTCACCTATGGTTTGATCCTTATAAATGCAGCAATATTTTTGAGCTATTGGGGCAGTGCCGATAGCGTAAGAGCCACACAAATCACGTTTGAACATTGGGCGATGTTCCCTGAGGATATTAGCTATGGGGTGAACCTTCATAGCTTGATCAGCTCAATTTTCTTGCATGGCGGGCTGCTTCATTTAGGGGGCAATATGTTGTTTTTATACATTTATGGCGATAATTTAGAGGATGAACTGGGCCATATGCTTTTTTTAGGGTTTTACTTGGCTTGCGGCGCTTTGGCGAATGTGGCGCAGGTTTTGGCTGATCCGGCTTCGCCTATTCCTGTGGTCGGGGCGTCTGGCGCGATCGCGGGGGTGATGGGGGGGTATTTGCTGTTATTCCCAAAAGCCAAGGTTGATATTTTGGTGATTTTCGTTGTGTTTTTCCGCGTTTTTTCAATTTCCGCTTGGATCGTCCTTGGCCTTTGGTTTGCGTTACAGATACTGAATGGCGCCACCTCCACGGCGGCCAGCAGCGGTATCGCATATTGGGCTCATATCGGTGGCTTTGCCGCCGGTCTTGTTCTGATCTTCCCCTTGTTTATACGCCGTGGAGCAGCTGCATTTTGGCGTCAAACATTGGGGCATCCGCCCCATCCGGAAAAAATCTATGCTGGCTCACTTGCGCGCGTGCCATTGGTCCCCAGAAAGTCAAATACCAGCAAATAGCCACATGAGGCGTGTTGGGTGTATATTTGAAACCAGGCCCTGTGTGAGCTGTTTGTTATGCGCCCCGGATTAAAGCTGCAAATTGGTTAAATTGCAGATCGTTTGCGCATAAAATATCAGCGGTTTCGATAGGATCAGAATTCGCAGCGATGCCTTCTACTATTGCACCTGCTTCGCGCGCTATGATTACGCCGGCCGCAATGTCCCAAACGTTTAAGCGACGCTCCCAATACCCGTCATAGCGCCCTGCAGCCACATAAGCCAGATCAAGGGCTGCCGCGCCCCAGCGCCGCACGCCTGCGCAGGCGGGTAGCAATTGCGCAAGATCTTTCAGTGTTTCAGGCAAATCAGAGCGCCCTGCAAATGGCAATCCTGTTGCGTAAATGCTTTCAATCATCCGTTTGCGGCCCGAAACACGCAACCGGCTGTCATTCAACCAGGCCCCCTGGCCTTTTTCAGCTATGAACATTTCATCTTTTGTTGGATCATAGACCACGCCGGCAACAATTTGCCCTTTATGTTCCAATGCAATGGATACAGCCCAATGTGGCAGACCATGCAAAAAGTTGGTGGTGCCATCTAAAGGGTCAACAATCCAGCGCCGCGTGGGGTCTTGCCCGTCGATTGCTTCGCTTTCTTCTCCCACCCAGCCATAAGTAGGGCGGGCTGCTGTTAATTCAGCTTTGATAATCGCTTCTGCCGCGATATCTGCACGCGATACAAAATCCCCCGCGCTCTTGCTTGAAACTTGTAAATTTTCAACCTCGGTAAAATCTTTCAGAAGCGATCTGCCAGCTTTACGGGCTGCTTTGATCATTACGTTGAGGTTTGCACTTCCTTGCATTCGCCGGGCTCCTAGATAGCTGTGCCGGCTATAAGTTTATTTGCAGGGAATGCCAAGCACCCATCCGCAGATGGGTATTCTTATCTATGTAAAATATTTTGTTACAGCCACGCCCACTGCTGCTGATGTTCCTGTTAAAACGGCACCCCAAATGACGTCAACTATCACCATTTGCGCCGTCCAGCCCTTGAGAGTCGCGAAATTTGTAAACTCATAGGTTCCATAGGCCAGCGCGCCAAGAACTGCTCCCGCAAAAAACGCCTGAGCGATTGAACCAACATTCAAGGCGGGGATGGAGACAAACCAGACCACGCCCACAACATAAAACAAGTAAAACGCCGCTGCAGGGCCCATCCGAAGGTCTTCCAGCATCATCGGTCCGATATTCGCAGAAAAGAGAGGGTACATCACCTTTTTCAGCATAACGACGTCAAGCGCTAGAAAGACGATCGCGGTACTAATATACAATAAAATATGTATCATCTTTTCTCCTGCTCTTTGACTATACGCTTGTTGACTTACATTGGATCATGAAGCGCAGAAAAATCACTGCCCAATAAAGCCTCTCTATAGAGAACGACGATATCGAAAAGCGGCCGTGATACGTTTTTGCTTTGGTGCTCGCTTGGTTGAAGCGATGATTGAAGGCTTTAATGGGAATGCGCTGCGTCAGAGCGATTTAAGTCGACCGGGACGTCAAGCGTCATTTCGCCGGCCTTCTCAAAAGTTAAGACGATAGAAATCAAATCACCCTGGTGCCAGCTGTTGTGCAACCCCATCAGCATGATGTGATCTGCACCACGTTTAAGCATGGCTATTTTGCCTGCTTCAATCACAAACCCGCCGATGACGGGTCGCATTTTCATCACCCCATCCGAAGATTGTATATGAGTGTGTAATTCGGCTTTCTGCGCCGCGGTTGACGCAACGCTGACGAGCCGATCATCGGCCGTGCCGTGATTATGGATCATCATGAAAATTCCGCCCGCTTTTGACGAGGGGGTTGCGCGATACGCGTAAGCATCTTTAACCATAATCGTATCGGCGGATAGCAATGCTGGCAGGCCGCAGAGCATGATAGCTGCAAAAAAGGATCTTATTAGGGTCATTTCCAGTCTCTCTTTGTTCGGTCAAAATTTATAAAGATGTGGTTTTGACCTGAGAGGGTGGGGCACGTAGCCGAATAGAGTAAACGGATTTTTGGTAAACATCCTGCTGTCTTAAGGTCTCTGCATCGTGCCCGGCGGCTGGCGTTTTTAAGGCAACGCCGCGGGTCATATCTGCATCTATGGGATTCAGGCAAGAATATTCTGGGCAGGCGGTCTCATCTGAGATCGGTGCGCCATGGGTATCCACAGCAAGGACAAAAGACGCATCTCCACTGCAAATAACCACATGTCCTGCGATGTCTTGCATCAAAACGCTGCGCGCAGATATTTGCCCGCTAGATAATAGAGCTGCTACCAGCAGGCAAAAAACACACAATACCCTGAACCGTATTTTCGAACGATGGGGTGTGTTTTTCACCTAAAAACCCTCGTTAGGCGTTGGTGTATAGACCGGCATTATCCACAAGAACGCCGCCGCGTTGGTTTGATGTTACGCTGTGGCCGTTTGGGCCTTGGCGATTTCTTTTTTCAATTTCAACGCGTTTGTTGACAATTCGTCATCTTTGGCTTTTGCCAAAAATTGATCTAGGCCGCCACGGTGATCAACAGAGCGCAATGCGGCTGCTGAAATGCGGAATTTAAAACCGCGATTTAAAACTTCAGACTGCAAGGTCACGTCGTTCAGATTTGGCAAAAAGCGGCGCTTGGTTTTGTTATTGGCATGGCTGACATTGTTACCAGACATCGGGCCTTTTCCTGTAAACTCGCAACGACGTGCCATTTCTCAATCCTCTTGCTTCTGCTTAATGCGCATTTTGCGCCAATTCCACTAATTAAGGGCAGCATGCCAAAGGCAGGCCCAAAACTTGAGATGGGGTATTAGGGGCATTGAACCGGCGCGTCAAGCGCCTGACGCCTTGAAAAAGCCGAGTGGGTTCGAAAACCGCCCTAAATTTCCTACTGCAAGTGCCAAGGCGCGATCGCTGCGGTTTTACAACCGCCCAAACATTCGAATCACTCACGTCGGCTAAGGTGTTTCAAAATCTGTTCCGCCGCACGCGCCGGAGAAAGCTCTCCGGCTTCAACTTGCTGGCCCAGACGGTCGATTTCATTTTTAATTTCTTGTCGGTTCAAAACGTCTAAGGCGCCTTGCTTGACGTCTTCCTCAAACCAAAATCGTGCCTGTTGGGCGCGCCGGCCTGCAAAATGGCCATTAGCTTTGCGCCAATCAGTCAGCTCAAGCACCGCTTGCCAAGCCAGTTCAAGTCCCAAAAGCGTTAAGGCAGATACGGTCATCGCCATCGGAAAGTTTGAAGGATCTTGAGGACGCTTTCGCAGCAACCGCAAGGCACTGGAATAATCCGCGCAGGTGCGATTTGCCGCTGTGCTCAGCTCTCCATCGGCTTTATTCACCAAAATAATATCGGCCATTTCCATGATGCCACGTTTTACGCCCTGTAATTCATCGCCACCGGCCGGAGCCAAAAGTAGCAAAAAAATATCCGACATTTCCGACACAATCGTTTCCGATTGCCCCACCCCAACGGTTTCAATGAACACAACATCAAATCCGGCGGCCTCGCAGAGCGCCACAGCATCGCGGCTGCGCCGCGTGACCCCTCCCAAATGAGATTGGCTGGGAGAGGGGCGGATAAAGGCCATTGGGTCGCGCGACAATCGATCCATTCTGGTTTTATCCCCCAAAATCGAGCCACCTGAACGCAGCGAGCTGGGATCAACCGCCAGCACCGCCACTTTCAAACCGCGCGCGGTGAGCAAGCTGCCAAAGGCTTCTATAAAGGTCGATTTTCCCACACCCGGCGTGCCTGATAACCCGATACGCAAGGCGCGTTTGGGATGTTTCTGGAGCGTTTGTATCAAAGCAATCGATTGCTCGCGGTGATCACTGCGCTGGCTTTCAACCAGTGTAATCCCGCGTGCCAGGGCGCGGCGATCCTGCTGTAGGATTTGATGCGCTAGCTGATCGATATCGGTCATTGAGGGTTTTAACTTTCTACGAGCAGGGGTTGGTGTTTCACGTCTTTGGCAGTATGGTTTTGACGCGAACTCGAAAGAAAAGTCCAGCGGAGCCTTTCTAAAAATGCATTTTTTTAAAACGCTGGTAGCCTTTTTTCTATACATCTTTATCGCTGTGCCAAGTTTTTCGGCAACGTTAGGAGCGGTTGAAGGCGAAGAAACGCATCGCTTTGACGTGTTTCTTTTGGGCATCAAGGCGGGTGAACTTCGCTATCATAAAAGCGTGAAAGGCACCGCTTATTCGGCACAAACGGTGTTGGAAACAACTGGTTTGGTGGCGTTGCTTGCCCCCTACATGTTTCAGGCAGAGGTAACGGGACAGCGCTTGAAAAACCGGTATCTTCCGCAAAGTTATGTGGAAACATCCAATACTGGCAAGCGTATAACCAACAAAACAATGCGCTATAAAAATCAACGCCCAACGCTTTTGGCAGCTGGAGAGCGGAAAAAATACTGGTTGAAACCCGCCGACCAAAAGGGCACGCTTGATCCGCTTTCGGCGCTGCTTGCTTTGCTTGATGACGCGGTAAGCTCTCAGCTTTGTAACGCCGATTTGCCAGTATTTGATGGGGAAAGACGGGTTTCGCTCTCCTTATCGGGGCCCACAAAACTCCCAGAGGATGGATTGACCTGCCAAGGGATTTACACACGTCTAGGCGGGTTTTCCAAACAGGAACTGGCGGATGGAATCACATTCCCTTTTTACATAAATTACCACCCCATTGACGCTGGTTATAGGGTTACGAAATTCAGCTTCAGCACATTGCGTGGAACGGCGACCTTTGAGCGCCGTTAAATTCAGCCCGGACCCCGCTTTGCCGATTACAAAAGTGATCCCAGAGCTGCTTGGGGCAATCGAACGCAGCTCTAAACTGATCTTAACCGCGCCGCCCGGAGCTGGTAAAACCACCATAGTGCCGCTAGCCTTGTTGGCAGCGGGTAAAATTAAAGGCCGGATTATTGTGTTGGAGCCCCGCCGTCTGGCGGCCCGCGCCGCTGCAGAGCGCATGGCCCAAAGCCTGAATGAGGCGGCTGGCGATACGGTGGGGTATCGTATGCGAGGCCAGCAAAAAACCTCGACCCAGACGCGTATCGAGGTGGTGACCGAAGGCATTTTGACCCGAATGTTGCAAAGTGATCCTGAATTAACGGGCATCGGTGCCGTAATTTTTGATGAGTTTCACGAGCGGTCTTTGAATGCAGATCTGGGTTTGGCCTTGTGTTTGGAAGCGGCCAGTGCGTTTCGCGAAGATCTGCGTATTCTTGTGATGTCGGCTACATTGGATGTCGCGCCGCTGGTCACGCTGATGCAGCATCCCCCGGTAATCGCAGCCGAGGGGCGTAGTTTTCCAGTCGCGCCAATTTGGCTGGACCGGCCGCTTCCAAAATTAATTAAATTCGAAACTGCAATCTGCGATTTGGTCTTACAAGCGCTGCCGCAGACCAGCGGTGCGGTTTTGGTGTTCTTGCCTGGTGAGCGTGAAATTCACAAAACCGCTGCTTTGTTAAAGTCTAATTTGCCCAGAAGTTGCACAGTGGAAACTTTATTCGGCGCGATGCGGTTTGAAGATCAGAAAGCAGCGCTGGCGCCGGCCGTGGACACGCGTAAAATTATATTGGCCACGGCGATTGCGGAAACCTCTCTCACGATTGAGGGCATTCGCGTTGTCGTCGATGGAGGCTTGGCCCGACGCGCTCAATATGATCCGGGTTCGGGCATGTCCCGCTTGATTACCCAGCGGGCCAGCAAGGCCGAAGCCACGCAGCGCCAGGGCCGCGCTGGGCGCCTTGACAGCGGATGGTGTTACAAATTGTGGTCGAAAGCGGAAGAGGGCGCTATGGCCGCTTTTGCCCCGCCGGAGATAAGTTCAGCAGATCTGGCACCTCTCGCGATTGAGCTGGCCATGTGGGGTGCCAGTCCGGATGACTTGCCGTTGCTGACACAGCCCAACCCGAAGGCGTTTGCCGAAGCGCAGGAACTGTTAATGGTGCTTGGTGCCTTAACGCCTTCCAAGCGACTGACCGCCCATGGTAAGGCGATGGCGCGGTTGCCAATGCATCCGCGTGCTGCGCATATGGTGCGCAAAGCAGGCAATGCGGCTGCGCCAATCGCCAGTTTGCTTGCCGAAAAGGATCCCCTAAGCAGAGACGCGCCAAGCGATATCAGCCTGCGCCTCGAAGCCCTGCGCGATCTTGCTAAATTTAAGCAAAACAGGCCCTATGATGTAAAGATGCAAACCTTAAGCAGCATCAAGGCTGAAACCAAGCGCCTGCAAAAGCAGATCGGTCATCAGGCAGAGCCGCTCAGCGACGCTCAAATGATCGCGCTTGCCTATCCAGACCGGATCGGGTTGCGGCGTAAAGGCGGCGCGCCACGATTTTTGCTATCAGGTGGCAAAGGGGCAATTTTAAATGCAGAAGACCCTTTAAGTTCGCAGCGTCTATTGGTTGCTGCAGATTTAGATGGCAATCCAAAAGAAGCTAAAATTCGCGCAGCCATTGCGCTCTCAGAAGCCGAGTTGCGCAGCCTCTTTGCCGATCAAATCGAGTGGAAACAAAGCTGTTTGTGGTCTAAGCGCGAAGCGCGTGTTGTAGCACGCAAAATCGAATATTTTGGTGCGCTTGCGCTTACCGAGCAGATTTGGAACGATGCGCCCGAACTGGATATTGCGCGGGCTATGTTAGAGGGGGTGCGCGAGATTGGGTTTGTGTATGCGCCCGCGGCGCGGCGCTTTATCAGCCGCGTGAACTTGGTGGGGCGCAACATGCCAGATTTTTCAGAGGCAGCGCTGATGGAAGGCTTGGAAAGTTGGTTGCTGCCATATCTTGGCAAGATTAAAAATGCCGAAAGCTGGAAAAACTTTGATATCCTGCCAGCTTTACAGGCCCAGCTTTCATGGGAGCAAACGGCAGAGCTTGATCGCTTGGCTCCCGCGCATTTCGTGACCCCGCTTAACCGCAAAGTGGCGATTGATTACAGCTCAGGGGTTCCTGAAATTGCCGTGCGGTTGCAGGAAATGTTTGGGCAAACCAGCCATCCTAATATTGCGGGAAACCCGCTTAAAATCACGCTGCTCTCGCCCGCTGGGCGGCCGTTGCAAACCACAATGGATCTGCCTGGATTTTGGCGCAGCAGTTATCTGGACGTACGCAAAGACATGCGCGGGCGCTATCCCAAGCATCCTTGGCCTGAAAACCCGGCGCAAGCCCTGCCGAGCCTGCATAAAAAGCGGTCCCCAAAATAGCGCCAAAGCGCGGCACAGTCCAGATTATGGCCGCTTTCACCCTTGGTTTAAAATCGGCTGTTTAAACCAAGGGTTTTAAGAAAGCCTGATCCAACCGTCTAAGCCGCCTTTAAACATCATGCGGAAAAGCCTATCCTCGCCTTTATGAACAATTCTGAAGACAAGGCGCATAGGCAGCAGCAAGCGGCGGCTTTATGTTTGAAGCATCGTAAAGGCAAATTATCGGTCTTGATGATTACCAGCCGAAAAACCAAACGCTGGATTTTGCCAAAGGGCTGGCTGGAAGAGGATAAAACCGAGGCCGAAGTTGCTCTGATGGAAGCCTGGGAAGAGGCCGGGGTTATAGCAGATCCAACATCTCCGGCGTTGATCGGCTCTTATCACTACGTCAAACGCCTGCGCGGCGCGCAGGAAGTGCCCCTTGAGGTCAATGTTTACCGAATTGCCCCTTGTACATTAGCAAAGCGCTATCCCGAGAAAAAACAACGGCAACGCAAATGGGTCTCGCTGAAAAAAGCTGCTAAAATGGTGGATGAACAAAGTTTAAAGCGATTGCTTTTGGCGCAGATTGAAAGCGATGAAGGCAGTGCTGGAGATTAAAAAGGATTTTGTGGGTATTTTACCGAGTGTAAATACAACCCCTGAGGCGGGCTGACCGGACCGCAGGCGGCGCGCGACCGCGCCTCAAGCGCTTGCTTGACTTGAGCGGGTGACCAAGCGCCCGCGCCAACGCGCTCTAACGTGCCAATGAAGCTGCGCACCTGATTGTGTAGAAAACTGCGGGCCTCGACGGTGAAATGGAATTCGCATCCAAGGGGTAAATCGATCTGTTCAATTTGCAGCCGGTCTAAGGTTTTTAGCGGGCTTTGGGCCTGACACATGCTGGATCTGAAGGTTGTAAAATCATGCAAGCCGATCAAATGCTGCGCGGCCTCTTGCATGGGCTGTAGGTGCAAATCCTGGCGTACTTGCCACACCAATCCTGCATTATGCACGGCGGGCGCGCGCCGCGAGAGAAGCTTGAAAACATATTTGCGCCCGATGGCCGAAAATCGTGCGTGCCAATCAGCCGCCACTTCGGCGCAAGCGGTGATCGAAACCGGCTGTGGTTTGAGGTGAAAGTTTAACGCTTCGCTCAAACGAAAGGGATCCCAGCGGGTGGATAAATCGCAATGCGCAACCTGTCCGATTGCGTGAACGCCCGTATCCGTGCGCCCAGCACCAGCCACCTCCTGCAGCCCAGGGGCAAGTTTTCGCAGGGCTGTTTCTAGCGCCTCTTGAACCGAGGGTTGATCAGCTTGGCGCTGCCATCCACAAAAAGGCGCGCCATGATATTCAATTTTGAAAGCGTAACGAGGCATGCGCGCGCTCTAAAGCAAAATATAAGATTAGAAAAGCACTTCAAACCAAATCATAACTGTTTGCAAATGTACCGCCTTGCTTACCCGCATGCTGTTGGGCTGCGCATCTTAGCGCGTAAACCCGGGTTTTTCGACCGGCCCGGAGATCGTGTTCCATGCATTTTTGGACAACGAGACGCCCAAGATCCGGTTTGGATTGGTGGGCGGCGGCATATGAACATTTTGAAGCTTTGAAAACCCAAATCTTTCATAATAGGGCGCGTCACCGATCAGCATTACCCGCTGGTGACCCATGTCCTGCGCGATCTTCAGGCTTTCACGGATCAAAAAGCCCCCCAACCCTTCGCCTTGTCGGGTGGGATGCACCGCCACTGGGCCCAATAACAGCGCCGGTTGTTGGGCGATATTGACGGGCCAATATCTAATGGCCCCGCCAAGCGCGCCAGTTTCGTCACGGATCAAAAAGCATAAGGCCGCCACTGGGGTTGCATCATCGCGCAGGCGATAGGATGACAAGGCTTCGCGGCCGGGCGCAAAGCATAGGTCAAACAAAGCTTCGACCTCCCACCAATCTGCGGGCGTTTCTGGCGTTAAATCAAGCACGGCTCATATTCCACTTTGCGCTGGAACTGGGCTTAACATGAGGATAAGTCAGGATCAAACAGGAGAGAGAGCTATATTTTACGAACCCGAACAAGGCCATGGCCTGCCTTATAACCCTTTCAATGCCATCGTGACGCCTCGGCCAATTGGTTGGATTTCAACCCGCGATGCACAAGGGCGTGATAACCTTGCCCCTTATTCATTTTTCAACGCCGTGGCCTATGTGCCCCCACAGGTGATGTTTGCCTCAACGGGGGAAAAGCCGGATCAAAATGGCACCAAAGACAGCGTTGCCAATATCCGGGAAACCGGCGTTTTTTGCGTGAATATTGTTGAACATGCGATGATCGAGCAAATGAATGCAAGCGCCGCCACTTTGCCCTATGATACCGATGAATATGAACAAGCCGGGCTGCAGCAGATCGCGTGTAATATCATAAATTGCGCGCGCGTTGCCGGCGCGCCTGCGGCGCTAGAATGTAAGCTGACGCAAATTGTTAACCTGCCCGGCGCGGCTAATTTTGCCGTGTTTGGAGAAGTGATTGGAGTGCATATGCGGGAGGATTGTATCGAAAATGGCCGGTTTGATGTTACGAAATTCAAGCCCTTAACGCGTTTGGGGTATCGGGATTATGCAATCATTGAAGAGACGTTTGAATTGGCCCGTCCAGATGAAGGCAAAAATCCCAATATCAAGCCAAGGGTATAATGTGCCTTGCACCACTGCCCGAATTCTGTTTTTTGGTTTTTATGAGATATCGTGCGCTTAAAAGCCGGCTCCGACGCGGCTAATCCTTTGTTTTGTATCCGCGGCCCCTGTGCGCGTGATGCTCTTTGCCCGGCCTAAGGCCATTTCAGATAATTCGCTTTTCAAGGATAGATCCCGTTATGATCCCCTCAATTTTGCCAACTTACGCGCGCGCACCTTTCAGTTTCACCAAAGGCGAAGGCACCTGGCTGATCGAAGAAGATGGCCGCCGATTTTTGGATTTGGGCGCTGGCATTGCCGTGAATGCGCTGGGCCATGCGCATCCGAGCCTTGTTGCGGCCCTAACCGAGCAAGCGCAAAACCTTTGGCATGTGTCGAACCTATATACTATCCCCCAGCAAACGGAGCTGGCGGATCAACTTGTGGCGCAGAGTTTTGCCGATACGGTGTTTTTCACGAATTCGGGCACCGAAAGCTGCGAGCTTGCCGTCAAAATGGCGCGTAAATATTGGTTCGAAAAAGGCCAGTCAGAACGCGTTGAGATTATCACCTTCTCGGGATCCTTTCATGGCCGCTCTTCGGCGGGTATCGCGGCGGCGGGGTCAGAAAAAATGACCAAAGGTTTTGGCCCGCTTCTGCCGGGATTTGTGCATCTTGATTGGGCCGATCACGCCGCGATTGATGCCGCTATTACGGCCAAAACTGCGGCTATTTTGATTGAGCCGATTCAAGGTGAAGGCGGTATTCGCCCTGTGCCGGATGCTTGCTTGAAAGGCTTAAGAGAGCTTTGTGACCGCCATAATCTGCTGCTAATTTTTGACGAAGTGCAATGCGGTATTGGCCGCAGTGGTAAGTTGTTTGCCCATGAATGGGCGGGCGTTGCCCCCGATATTATGATGGTCGCAAAAGGCATTGGTGGCGGATTTCCTTTGGGGGCTGTTTTGGCCAGTGAAGCGGCGGCTTTGGGCATGGGCGCGGGCACGCATGGATCAACTTATGGCGGAAATCCTTTGGCCTGCGCCGTTGGATGCGCGGTTTTGGCAAGCGTCGCTGATGAGGCTTTTTTAGCTGAGGTGCGCCGGAAGTCAGCGTTGTTCAAACAAAAACTGAGGGGGCTGATCGCGGCCCATCCGGATGTGTTTAAAAGTCTGCGCGGGGAAGGTTTGATGTTGGGCTTAAAATGTAAATGCGCAAATACAGATTTGGTGGCGGCAGGCTATGAGGCATTGGTTATCACCGTTCCAGCTGCGGATAATGTGGTCCGTTTGTTGCCGCCGCTAAACATCACGGATGATGAGATAGAGCTTGCAATCGCGCGGCTTGATCAGGCGGCGCAACGCTTAAAACCAAAATAATTTTAACGGTGCGCTTGAAGCTTTGCCGCCCATAGGGCAGGTTGCGCGGTTTAAACCCGATGCGCGCGTTTGAAAAATAAGGAAAGCCCGGATGCAACATTTTCTCGACATTCATAAATCCGCACCCGAAGCGCTGCGTCAGATTATCGACCAGGCGATGGAGATGAAAAACGACCGCGCGGGGCAACCGCGCGCTGCGTTAGACCGCGGGCGGCCTTTGGCGGGCCAGATGGTGGCGTTGATTTTTGAAAAACCCTCAACCCGTACGCGGATCAGCTTTGATGTTGGTGTGCGCCAGATGGGGGGCGAAACCATGGTGCTTTCAGGCGCAGATATGCAGCTTGGACATGGGGAAACCATCGCTGACACGGCGCGGGTTCTGAGCCGCTATGTGGATTTGATCATGATCAGAACCTTTGAGGAGGCCACGCTGCTGGAAATGGCGGAACATGCCAGCGTACCAGTGATAAACGGACTGACCAATCGCACGCATCCTTGCCAGATTATGGCTGATATCATGACGTTTGAGGAACATCGCGGCCCGATCAAAGGCAAGAAAGTGGTGTGGTCAGGAGATGGTAATAATGTCTTTGCCAGTTTTGCCCATGCCGCAGGCCAATTCGGGTTTGATCTCACCTTTACCGGGCCTGAGCCCTTAGATCCCGAAAAGGTGTTCGTGAACGCGGCGCGCGCGAAAGGCGTAAAAATTGAGATTGAGCGCAACCCTCAAAAAGCTGTCGAGGGTGCCGATCTTGTGGTAACGGATACATGGGTCAGCATGCATGATCCGCAATCAGCGCGCGAACGCCGGCATAATCAATTGCGCGGCTATCAGGTGAACAGCGCCTTGATGGCCAACGCCAAACCTGAGGCTTTGTTTATGCATTGCCTTCCCGCGCATCGTGAGGATGAAGCCACATCAGAAGTGATGGATGGCCCGCAATCTGTGATATTTGATGAGGCTGAAAATCGTTTGCACGTACAAAAAGCAATCATGCGACACTGCTTGGGGCTTTAAAAACCTGCGCTATTGCCATTGCTATGGGGCGCTGTCCTGCGCGCTTGCCGGCGCAAGTGCCAGCGGTAGATAATGGGTGCAAGCACGTAATCATAAATGGCAGAGGCCGCCTGTTTTATGATCGGCAACCCGATCAGCCGCGCCAGAAAACGATAGCGCGGCATATCTTGCCAAAGCACCAAAAAGGCAGGGATGCCGCTATAAAGCTGACCTGATTTACGCACGTAAAGGCGCTTCGCGGCTTGATCCGAGCTTAAGCCCCAGCTGTTTAAATCGCAGCTGTTGAGATCATCAAAGCGCAACGCCAACCCGCGATCAGCGCTATAGGAGGCGTAGTGGTCTATCTCAAAGCGGCATACAGGGCAGTCCGCGTTGTATAAAATTTTGGTTTCTTCTTGCATCTTGCATCTCCTCGCCTTCACGAATTAGGCGGCAAACGAAAGATGGCAAGCGCTCAATGGCCCTCAAAAGAGCAAAGGCTGTGCAAGGGCAAGCCCATCGCCTGCAATTTCTTTGATCCGCCCAACTCGGGCAAATCAATCACAAAGGCACAGGCCGTTACATCGCCGCCAAGCCGCTCAATCAGTTTCACGCCAGCCTCTGCTGTGCCCCCGGTGGCCAAAAGATCATCGACCACCAACACGGTTTCACCCGCTTCGATCGCGTCTTCGTGCAATTCAAGCACGGCTTGGCCATATTCTAACGTATAATCTTGGCTGATCACCGATCCCGGCAATTTACCCTGCTTGCGGATCGGCACGAAGCCGCATCCTAGATGGTAGGCAACGGCGCCGCCTAAAATAAATCCGCGCGCTTCTAAACCCGCGACTTTGTCAATTTTCTGTCCAAGATAGGGTGCAACCAATTGTTTGATCGCCAATTGAAACCCATCGGGGTCATCAAACAACGTTGTGACATCGCGAAACATAATGCCGGCATGGGGAAAATCAGGGATTGTGCGAATATAGTCTTTTACGGTTTTCATACGAGCTCCAGAAGCAACCTAAAGATTTGGTAACACGAAATAATTTTTCTTTTCAAGTTGGATGTCTCAATCTTGATCGCCCAATAGATGCGCCGCCCTGCAGGACGAGCCCGTCGTAATGCTACCGCAAGCACAAGTAGGCTGTTCTCTTCGGAAAAAATGCGTTAATGGACATTGTGAAACCACTCCCAGCGATTTGGATAAGCTTATGAAACGTGCCATCCTCGGCTCTTTTGCCAATTTGACCATGCCCGATTTGAACGTGATGAATGATGAAGGGTTGAGCGCGGCGCGGCTGCGCATCGAATTGCTTTCTGGTCTTACCGTGGCCCTGGCTCTTATTCCCGAAGCGGTGGCTTTTGCCTTCGTTGCTGGTGTTCACCCTTTGGTTGGGCTTTATGCGGCGTTTTTGGTAGGATTGATCACGGCGGTGATCGGGGGGCGCCCCGGGATGATTTCTGGTGCAACAGGGGCGCTGGCGGTTGTGATGGTCGCCCTAGTTGCACAGCATGGCGTTGAGTATCTGTTCGCCACGGTCGTGCTGATGGGAATTTTACAAATCTTTGCCGGCGTCATGCAGTGGGGAAAATTTATCCGATTGGTGCCGCATCCGGTGATGTTGGGCTTTGTAAACGGATTGGCGATTGTTATTTTTCTTGCGCAGCTTACCCAGTTCAAAGTGCCAGGTACGATGGAAATTGGCGGGCATGGCGCTGTTGGTGGAGAGTGGTTAAGTGGAACGCCCTTGATCACCATGTTGGGTCTTGTGGCGCTTACGATGGGTATTATTTACATCATGCCGCGCGTGACAAAAATTATTCCAGCGCCTTTGGCGGGCATTGGTATTGTCGCCGCTGTGGTGATTGGGTTCGGGTTGGACGTGCCCAGAGTGGGCGATATGGCGTCCATCAAAGGTGGGCTTCCCAGCTTTCACTTTCCCCGAGTTGAACTGAGTTGGGAAACCTTTCAAATCATCTTGCCCTATTCAATCATTTTGGCCGCGATTGGTTTGATCGAAAGCCTTTTAACCCTAAACCTTGTGGGCGAAATGACCAATAAACGCGGCGGCGCCAGCCAAGAATGCGTTGCGCAAGGCGTAGCAAATACCGTGACCGGGTTCTTTGGCGGGATGGGGGGCTGCGCGATGATCGGGCAGTCGATGATCAATGTGCGCTCGGGTGGACGCACGCGGATCGCCGGGATCGCAGCGGCTTTATTCTTGCTGCTGTTTATTTTGGTGGGCTCTAGCATCATTGAAATGATTCCTTTGGCCGCGCTTGTCGGGGTGATGTTCATGGTGGTGATTGGAACCTTCGCGTGGAACTCGCTTACGATTTTGCGCCGCGTGCCTTTAACAGATGCCTTCGTTACGGTGTTGGTCACCATCGTGACGGTTCTGTCTGATCTCGCAGTTGCGGTGGTAGTTGGAGTGATTGTTTCGGCCTTGGCTTATGCGTGGAACAACGCGCGCCGGATCCATGCTCATGAAGAAATCAATCAAGATGGCAGCAAATCCTATCGCATTCAGGGGCCTTTGTTTTTCGGTTCATCTGATGGGTTCGTCGAGTTATTCACGCCAGATGAAGATCCTGATACGGTAGTTGTCGATTTTGCGGATAGTCGGGTGGTGGATCAATCGGCGCTTCAGGCGATCGAAGCGGTGGCAGCAAAATATGAGGGGGCTGGAAAACGCATTCAATTGCGTCATCTCAGCCGCGATTGCCACCGTTTGCTCAGCAAGGCTGGCCATCTGATGGTTGATAGCGAAGATGATCCAGATTACGCGCTGGCGGTGAATTATTCCGTGCGTACCGGAATTTTGGAAAGCGGGCATTAAAACCTTTGCTGGTTGCCCTGTCCCTTCTGCGTAAAACGCAGTTTGTACGTCGTTGATGCAAAACGGTCAGGGCGAGGCAGGCGCGATCAAACCTTGAAAGCAGGTCTGTGGAGCTGAGAAAATTATGGCGAAACTTTATTTTCATTATTCTACGATGAATGCAGGAAAATCGACCTTACTGTTACAAGCAGCGCATAACTATCACGAACGAGGGATGAAGACCTACTTGTTAACGGCGCAGTTTGACCGCCGTGCGGGTGAGGGAAAAATTGCATCGCGGATCGGAGTAGAAAAAGCCGCTGACACATTTGCAACTGGTGAGAATTTATATCAAAAAATTGAGCGCCGCCTCTCAGATCGTTCCTGCGATTGTATCTTCATCGATGAAGCGCAGTTCCTCGAACACGGCCAGGTTTGGCAATTGGCACAGGCGGTAGATGATTTGAAAGTTCCGGTCATGTGTTATGGCTTGCGGGTTGATTTTCAGGGCCAACTGTTTCCCGGCTCGGCAGCTCTTTTGGCGCTTGCGGATGAAATGCGAGAAATCAGAACCATCTGTCATTGCGGGAAAAAAGCCACGATGGTGATCCGGCAAGATGAGACGGGTCAGGTGATAACGCAAGGCGCACAGGTGCAAATTGGCGGTAATGAAACCTATGTGTCTCTCTGCCGCCGCCATTGGCGCGAAGCAACCGGGTCGTGAATTCACTTTTGGAACCGCACCCTTCCAAAAGTGACCGCGTTGATTTTAAAGTTTAGCAAAGGCATGAACTTCAAGCGTTCAGCGGTCTACGGTTATGATTTTTCAAGTTTCTCGAGCTCATCTTCGGCTACCAGAGTACGCAATTTCTGAACGGTATTGTCATTGCCGCCGACACCCAGCGCACGAGCAAATCGAGATTGGCTGAGCCCCAAACGTTCTCTGGCGTTTTGATTTCTTCAATTGTCGTATCATCCGGTTTTTCATATTGTTCACGACGGT
>ERZ1047985.1273-NODE-1273-length-17554-cov-6.573290_pt1 | contig 17554 bp, 18 predicted proteins | sample MGYA00383097_ERZ1047985 | MGnify/ENA primary metagenome ERZ1047985 (study PRJEB29581, sample SAMEA5548367) | metagenome | biome: marine; feature: coastal; material: water | depth 50 m | study: Short-term variability in the microbial, nano- and picoplankton...
ATGTATGATGCTACAGTCGTAAACTCCAAACAGGGTGAAACTTGGTTTTGTTCTTATGAAGAAGCAGAAGAAGCCGGTTGGAAACCCTTTCTAAAAGCAAAACCAATCAACATCCAAGAATTGGGTGGCTGGGTCAATCGCTACTAGTAAGCCCCCACACAGTTCACCTATATATCTCAACCCCCAGCTTGGGAATTGGTTTTGTTACTACAAAGAAGCAGAGCCGTTGGATGGGAATCTTCTAAACGGAGGGCTGGTGTTTATCTTACGGTGTCGATGCCAACTTCCAGATCTTCGTCCCATCCATCAGGCAGGAGCTTATCCAAGCCTTTGTCGCGTCGGGTTTGGGAAAGGTTTCTCATATAGTGGGAGTTGCATTCAATGCAGAACCATCCTTCTCCTGAAAATATCCAGCATTCATCTTCTACCCAGTCCTGCGCTTCTTCCTCACTGTCACACCACCCCCCGTTCTCAGAACAGTTGTCGGCTACTCGGGCATTACATACCACTGAAAACTGATTATTTCTTTCTACGAACAATGCGGGCTCCTTTTTCTATTAAAAAAAATTAAGAACTCAACAATCTTATCATATATAAATTTTCCTACCACAATCAACCTAAGCAAAAATGCAAAGTCTCTATGTTTATATTCTTATACTAAAACCAAAATCTGGTATAAATAGTAAAGGTCTGTTAAATCCACTTATTCAGTAAAATAAATTTTAAATCATGACAAGTCGTATCGGTTTTGTTGGAGTTGGGCGAATGGGGGCCAATATGGCCCGGTGTCTCAAGGATAAAGGTTATAATATTACTGCGGTTCAGGATCATCATGTTCCAGCGGGGGAATCTTTAGCAAAGGAACTGTCCTGCGAGGCGGCTGCTTCCCCTGCCCGCGTTGCTGAATTAAGCGATATCGTACTGACGGTCGTGACGGATGACGCGGCGATGGATGATATCTTCTCTGAAACCAGCCCTTCAAGTTTACTTACCCACGCGAAGAACCGATTATTTATAAATTTTGCCACAGTCGACCCCGAAACACACATCAAGGCGGAAGCTCTCGTCGAAGCAAAAGGGGGAACCAATCTCGAAGCGCTTATGGCCAGCAGCATCACACAGGCGCGAGAGGGAACTCTCTACCTAATGTGTGGAGGCAAAAAATCAGTTTTTGAAAAAGCTGGTCCATTACTTGAAGCACTGAGTTCAAAGCTTCTCTATATCGGCCTTGCCGGTGATGCCACAAGGGTGAAAGCGCTCGTCAATATGGTCATGAACTGCAACACCGCCGCGTTGGCAGAAGGGTTGGGATTGGGAGACGCGCTCGGGCTCGACCTGACAATGCTTCGCGAGGTCTTTGGCCAAACAGGTGCGGCATCGCGCGTTCTTGAAACAGATGGCGAAGATATGCAAAATCGAGATCATGAATGTTATTTCTCTGCCGCTCACGCCGCAAAGGATTCTGGAATCGCTCTCAACATGGCACAGTCCACGGGGTTACAATTGCCGCTGGCGCAAGCCACTTTCAATCAATACCAGCGTCTCATTGAAGTGGGCAAGGGCGAACTGGACAAGTCGGGTGTGGCAGAATTGATATTTAAGGGACGAATGAAATAGAGTTTAAAGCAATTTATATTTATTAACGTACCATTTAGGAGAAGAACACAATGCCGCTCGAAGATGAATTGGGGGATATTTTACAAAAAGCCCGGGATGGAAAAACATGGTCGCAGGACGACCTTGTTCGGGCAACGGACCTCCCGAAAGACGACATTCAGCGGATAGAAAACTACCAATTGACACCGGAGGATTCAGTTGTATTAAAGCTTGCGAAGGCGCTGGATTTAGATGGCCCTACCCTAATTGATAGCGCCCAAGAGCGATGGGAGCCGAAAGAACCCGCCGTTGATCCAAATTTTGATTTGGTTTGTCTAAGTGTGTTTATGGGGGAGTATCCTGTAAATTGTTACCTGTTACGTTGCAAAGCAACAGGAGAAACCGCGGTGGTGGATACAGGAGCAAATCCAAAAACGATCATCAATAAAGCCCACGAGATGGGCGTTCGTCCCAACATGATTCTATTAACTCATGCTCACCCAGATCACGCAGGCGGCTTGGGAGAACTTAGTGATGCCTTTCATTGCCCTACCTACATAGACCATAATGAACCCAAACCCAAAGGAAGTCGTAATTTTAAAATTGTAAAGGATGGGGATGAATTGACGCTTGGTAATTTGCGGATATTATGTATAGAGACACCTGGCCATACAGCGGGTGGCATTTCTTATCTAATAAATAAAACTTTGCTTTCAGGAGACGTGATCTTCGCTGGGTCTATGGGACGCGCCAATTCTTCTTGGCAAGACCTGTTTAATTCCATCACACAAAAGGTATTACGTTTGCCAGATGCCACTGGCATTTACCCAGGTCACGGGCCAGCCACTACAGTGGGGCAAGAGAAAGAGCACAACCCCTTTTTCATAGGCCACGTGGATAGCTAGTTTACTCTACCCCCTCACGATCGCGATACTCACACGATTTTTTTATTTTTGAAATAAGTCAGTCTTTTGAATTTTTATTCTCTTCCTGCAACTTGTCCAAAAGTTCGTTAAAACTTTGACTCAAAGTTCCCAATTCATTTTTTGACTGAATCGGCAATCGTTTTTTTCTGAAATTTCCATGTACCAACTCATTAGCCAATTTACTGGCATCCAGAATTGGCTCGCTGATTGAGCGAGTGATACTTGCGGCCAACACACCACTAATCAATGCTGCCGCAAAAAATAATCCTACCAAAAGAACGATCAGAAAATGAGTTCTGCTAGAAATTTCATCAACATCATTCTCTAACAATTTTTCCTGATTTGCGGACATATCATTCAAGAGTTCCTTGATACGAAATGCTACGAGAGTGGCCTGAGTTTTTACCCAATAGTTAGCTATGTTCCACTCTTCTCCAGAGCGGATGCGAATAATATCTTCCAGTAAAGGACCAAATTGGTTGAGTCCTCTTTGAAGCTTTTCAAAATTCTTCGACTGCTCACTATTCAAGGTTTTTTTATTCTCCTGCAATGTCATCATATGTTCGACATTTTTTTTCCAGTTCTCCTGAGATTCCTTTTTGAATTCTGCCTTACCAGACAATAAGAACTCATCGGCTCTTTCCAAAGACAGACTGGTTGTAGTTTCTATATTGGCTAAAATTCCTATCAGTTGTTTATTTTTGGAAGTTATTTTATTTTTCATTTCCAGCTTGATCATCTTAGAGACTATAGTCACGATATCTTTTTCCAAAGGCTCAGCTTTATCAAATAGAATTTTCTGGGCAGGAGAGTTTTCCGGAGTTCGCGCTATATCTTCGATCTTCTGTTGAGTCGCCTTAAAAGCATCGATTTCCTTTTCAACAGATTTCAACCGGATTATATTCTCCATATCTGTCCAGTCGGCAGCAAGTCTATGCATTTGTTTCAGGGAGGGATTGATTTGCTCTGCCCAAGCAAGGGCTCGTTCCGTCTGAAACTTTGGGTCTCCCAAAATAATCCAACCTCGCAGAGAAGCCAACGAATGGTTGATACCATTCAACATCATAAGGCTGGCGTGAGCTGTTGGAGTCCGCAATTCAATTACCCTCTTCGTGATGGTCTCCATGGTTTTCACTTGCTGAATAGTGGCCAGCACCACTCCCATTAATATAAAGGTGATGACCCCATAACCCAGGCCTATTTTTTTTCCTATCGTCATATTTTTAAAATTAAACATCTCAACTCCTGTGAATTATCCGGTCTAAAAATAACCGAATCTAACCTTCAATCTACTTCTCCAAAGTAGTGAAATAATGGAGGAGTGATTTATATATAAAGTATCAATAATTACCTCAACAAACCTTAAATTCTGCACATGGGCGATAGCTTCAATTTTTCTCGGTCATTCAAATCATCAAAAAATTGATGCATATCCGCTTTTTCTCGACCCGATAGTTCCTCATCCAACCATTCTATGCATTTCGCAAAGGTCGGGAAAAGATATTGTTCAGGGATCAACCCAGGAATTAAATTGATTCGTCTCAGCATTAGTTTGGGTTGTTCTCGGAGACCTGTCATGATTACAGCAATCCCTCTGACCTCCAATGCCATAATGACTTCTTCCATTGCGTAAAGGCCTGTCTGATCAATAAGTGGAACCTTTTCCATACGAAAAATCACGACTCTAATATCTGGCAAGGTCTTAGCTATCTCCTGAAATGCTGGAGCGAATCCAAAAAACAGCGGACCATCCAGATGCTTCACATAAATTTTGTCTGCGATATAGCCTGGAATCTTTTCATCATCCCACGGAAGTTCCTTTCCAAAGGTCCGTAATGAAGAAATTTTTACTTCGCTAGTAACCTGATCACTCATCTGCTTCATAAAGAGTACGGAAGCCATAATCATTCCTGCGGCAACCGCTTGAATCAAGTCCACAAAAACAGTTAGACTGAGAACGATAATCATCACAACCGCATCTGCCCTGGGAATATGGCGGATATGACGAATCCCTTTGTAGTCGATAATCCCGACGCCTACCGATATCAAAATACCCGCCAGTACCGCCAGAGGAATTTGAGCTGCATAGACACCTAAGCCCATCAAGATGGTCAAAAGAACAATTCCGTGTACGACCCCGGAAAGCCGAGACCGGCCACCCGACTTGATGTTCACCAGCGTGCGCATGGTTGCCCCCGCACCTGGAAGTCCCCCAATACTGGCGGCAAACATATTCCCTATTCCCTGCCCGATCAATTCCTGATTACTGTTATGTTTGGTTTTGGTAATATTATCCGCAACAATAGAAGTCAGTAGAGAGTCGATGGCTCCCAACAGGGCCAGTGTAAGTGCCAATTTAATTACAAGGCCGAACTCCATCCCAGTCAATGTCCACTCGAACAATCGAAAATCTGGGAACCCACTGGGGATGTCCCCAATCAACGGAACTTTTAGATTGACCCATGCATTAATCCCCGAAATCAATAACAAAGCCACCAAGGGACTTGGAATTAGTTTGGTTATTTTGGGAAACGTATAGATGATAGCAAGGGTTGAACCTGTGAGAATCAATGCATCCAAATTCAAACTCATAAAAGCTTCAGGCAAACCCTGCAAAATACCCATGATGGTTGAAGGTGAGGAATGACCCAGAGTGGGGAAGAATTGGAATACTATAATAATCACTCCAATTCCGGTCATAAAACCAGATACCACCGGGTAGGGAATGTATTTAATATAGGAACCTACCTTTAAAAGACCAAAGCCCACTAGCATGGCTCCGGCAAGAAAGAAAACCGTAATGATGAGACCAAACCCTTTTTCCAGGCTTCCAGTATTCTCGATCACGGTGAGAACGACGAGGCTCGACACCACCGTCATCGGGCCAGTAGGGCCGCTGATTTGCACACGAGTACCACCAAAAATCGCCGCAAAAACACCCAAACCAATCGCGCCATAAAGACCTGCAATGGCACCCATCCCCGATTGCACCCCAAGAGCCAAAGCCAGGGGAAGTGCTACAACTCCAGCTGTGAGGCCTCCAAAAAGATCACCTCTCAGATTTGACATGTCGTACGAAAACCACTTCATATAAAACACTCATTAATTGTTCACAATATCTATCAGCACTAAGAATCTTCTAAAAAAACTCACCTAAAATGAATTTAAAAAAGTATACGCTAATATTAGAAGTGAAAAAAGAAATGTAATCTTCTCCTATAATAATCGCAATTTAATACTCTCTTAGAACTCACCCATTTTATCCAGAATGATTTAATCAGAGTCTATAAGCTAGCTTAATCCATTTACTTGAATTCTCTTTAGAGCTAACCTTTCGTCCTCGTGGTAAAATCCCCTATTTTCTAAAACACATTATTACAAATAAAGCCAAATGGTTGTAAAATGATATGAAATAATCAGCGTAAGTAGTATTGAGTCCATTGAAACAGTACTCTTAAAAATAGAAAATTAAAATAACGTGGCAAACCGAGAACATATTACTCTACTCAAGAGTTCAATAGCTAGGTGGAACATCTGGAGAGAAAGCTATCCAAAAGTCGAACCCGATCTGGATCGTGTCGATTTCAATGGTATTAACCTGAAGAATGCTAACCTTCGAAGAGCTAACTTCCATATGGCTTTACTCAACGGCACTAATTTTCAGGGTGCCGATCTCACCAAAACCTTCTTCTCCGGTTCGGATTTGCGAGGCGCCAACCTTAACGAAACCGATTGTTCCGCAGCGAAGTTCCATGGCGCAGATTTAGACGGATGCTCTTTCAAGAAAGCAACGCTGAGAAAAGTTGATTTCAGCAACTTCGATCTTCGCGGTATCGATTTCAGTGAAACCGATCTAAGAAAAGCCGATTTTCGAAAATCTAATCTTGAAAAAGTAAACCTCTTCAGAGCCGATCTTCGCAAGACCTTGTTCACTGAAGCCAATCTCAGAGAAGCGTACCTGTCTTCGACTTGGTTGCAGGATACCGATTTACAATGGGCCAACCTCAGAAAGGCTATCTTGCGCTACTCCGTCAACCTGACCCCTGCCCAGATACAGTCAGCGGAGATCGACCGCGAAACAAAAGTTCCTCACTACCTGAAGATCCACTGGACTTCTGAAACTGATTTCCGTTGCGAAGAAAAGACAGAGTAGACAAGTTAACACTGCAATTGGCGATTTGATCTGCCTATAAGAGTCTTAATGGCGGAGTTCTTAAAAGCTCTTCCCTTTCCATCGTTGGACATCTCGCATGAACTTCCTTTTATCCATGTCTTTATCCCACGGAAAAATATCCATCAAAGGCTCTAAAGCATAGTTCGACTTATCTTTTGGGGGAAGCTCGAATCCACCTTCGGTGATTCGGTACATATTATTGAACGTCCGGTAATTGCCACATAAGGTTACATAATCCCAAGAAGTGTTTCCTTCTATAAGAGCGCATAATTCTGATGAAGAAATACCTTCATAAATATTTATCTTGCCGATGTCGCCTTTATGAAGTTCTGGTTTTCCAGGTTTGGCAAAATCGATCACCCATATTTGCGAGCCTTCCCGACCAAATACTTCCAATTGATATACGATTTGCCAATGTTGCCAACCGCTCAACAGCTCACTTTTCAAAATCCTCTCCATGAAGCCGTTTTCAATGAAGTCTTCCACTACCTGCATTTCTTTTTCATATTGAACAGGATCTGTTGTCTGCGTCTTTATTGCAGGCACCTCATAACCGGGCTTGAAGAAAAGTTTATGACTATCGTCTTCAAGGACACGCACAAAATCCGAGTCCTGCTTTTTTATGTTAACTTCATCCTTCGATATATGCGCCACATCTCCTGGGAAATAAGGAGCATTGGGCACCTCCGGACAAAATGCTTTCAGATCACGCAGAAACTGTTCCTGCGTAGTCGGAAAAGAATATTGGTTTAAAAAATTCAATTCATCTCTGAAGCGGAATGCGGCAGAACCGGGGACAACCATTCGAGGCCCGAGAGCTCTCACTACATTAAGGTAAGTGCAGTATTCATCAAAAGGTAGAGCGAGATGTTTGTTATAGGAAAAGTGTCCCTCTATCAACGGAACAAATCGGGAGTGGAAAAAATCAATATGCCCATACAATTCCATAATTCGTTGAATGATGTCGGGATTAACCTGAGAGTCCACCTGATTCCAGATAGTCACTTCTCCGTCATTCACAAGCAAGCCATGTTCAGGAAACTCATCTTCCGCCGTGCTGATCTGGTTACGCGAGGGGGTTGGAGTCAACGTCACATCCTTAACCTTAATGACCTCAAAATCTGCAACGACTCGTACATTTTTGAATTCGAGTTCATCAAGGATACTTAGAAGAAGGTCATCGTTCGGCGCAAGCACAATGGTATCTGGAGTAATAATTCGTTCATTTTTCTTCAGATACGCCAAAGTACGCACGTCGAAATGATCCTGATGCCGGTGGGAGATATTGAGAACATCCACGGGCGGTATTTTGTCCTTTTCCAAAACGATGCTAGGGCAAAGCACATTAATTTCTTCCCAAAGGTAATCGAACCAAACGGGATCGGTGAGTATATTGGTTTTTTCAGATTGTATGTACAGGCAGGCATGCCCGATCAAAGTGGTTTGGATCATAATTATAGGCCCTGAATTTATTGGAAATATGAAGGTTAACCGAACGAGGCAAGTAATTCAAGTCGCAGTTTTCAAAGGCTTTTGGCCTTCATATAAGACCAAAAAAGTCCTGAAATTTGGACTTTTCAATACAATTAACCTGTATATTGCAGGTTGCAACTTATCCTTATTTTTTCATCAGGAAAAAGTAAACCTTGAATTTTTCTGCACACAACTTAACTCTCACTCCCAATCGAATTTTTTGCATTGGTAAAAACTACAGCGAACATATTAAGGAACTGGGCGGTACTCAGGCACCTACAGAGCCCGTGGTATTTATGAAACCGGCTTGCAATATCGTAGCTCCTGGTGAAACTCTGCACCGGCCATCCTACGGTGACGAATTGCACCACGAGGTAGAAGTGGTTTTGTTGATAGGCAAGGAGGGTAAAAACATTCTTAAAGCCGATGCTCTGCCTTATATTTCGGCAATCACATTGGGGTTGGATTTAACTCTGCGTGATATCCAAAAAAAATTAAAGAAGGCAGGACTGCCCTGGGAGCTTTCGAAATCATTTGAGCAAAGTGCTCCATTAGGTATCTTTAAAAACTACTTTCCAAACAAAATCGACCTGAAAAACCTTCCCTTCTCATGCTCTGTCAACGGTAGCCTGCGACAAAAAGGAAATACCCGGGAAATGATATTCCCCATCGAAAATCTAATTCAAACTCTCAGTTGTTGGTGGACGTTAAGACCTGGCGATATTATTTTCACCGGAACTCCCGCAGGCGTGGCATCGCTTCAGTCCGGCGACAAGATAGAAGTAGAGAGTCCTTCGATCGGATTATTTTCCTGGACTCTGGCTTAAGCATAGCAGCCCCATAAATCAAATCAACCAAACTCCGAGGAAGGTAGAATCGTTTTGGTAATTTTGGAAGAATGGAAACTACTAACAATATCTAAAATTCTTCCTGCAAACTATTTCTTTAAAGAAGCTTTAATGCCAGTTCTAAGGCTCGTTTTTTAATTTTCGCATTAGGACCAAACCAAGCTTGCCTTAGACGGGAATCCGGAGTTTTCCCGAGGCGGTCTGCCGTGTAGGTTACTGCTGTCAGAAGTCCCCATGCAGTCATTTGCGCCGACTCCAGGTTCTGCCCCGGTGCGTTTCTAAATGCATCCAGAGCAGATTGCGCATTAGCCTTTTGCTTTGCTTCTTCACTGACCTCAGAATCCTGTTTAAAGACTTCGTCCATATAGTTTTCAGCAATTTGTTCAGTCACTTTTTTTTCTGCAAGAAGTTGAGCATCTTTGGCATGAGCCGATATAGCGGTCCGGCCCATTTCAATAGTTTTTCTTGTCCTTTCGATCATATCTTCATCAAATTGCAGCGAAGACTCGGACAAAAAAGGCAGGGTGGATTTAAATGAACGCCGGAAAGAATTTTTCACCGTGGGTCTTGCCTTAGATGCTATCTTCAACATACTTTTGCTGGCCGACCTTAGGGTCAAAAAATGAATTTCAATTTTTTCCCGATCCTCATGGCGCGATGCAAGCAGGATATATCCTTTCAGTTCATCGCCTCCCGGCAACACAAAGTCTTCATTTAATCTGGCGAGTGTCCAGATGATGCGAGCACCATCGAGACTACCGACCGTTTCAATTTCTGCATTCCCACAGTCGAAATAGGCTTTGTAAAAACGCAATGTTTCTTGATTGGCGTGGGACTTGGGTCTTTGTGAAGGAATTTTAGAAACTTCCCAATCGAGCTTGGCTTTATAAAGCATTTCACGGCTGGACAAACTGCCGTTGACTTCTACACCTATTCCAGCCCAGAGTTTTTCGTTTTCAAAATCCATTGATTCTATCTATGCGAAATATATAAATACAAGATCACTACTACAAATATTCCGATACATTATAGCTTCTATTTACTTGTACGGGTTTAATTCTGTCTTTCTTCAAGAATTACCGCAAGAAAATCGTTTGCGTAGCGTTTGAGTTTGGCCTCTCCCACTCCGTGCAGCATGGAGAACTCTTCTATGTTGTGCGGTTTGCTTTGTACCATATCCGACAAAGCACTATCATGAAAAATAACGTAGGGGGGAACGCCCTGTTCTTTTGCTAAACCCATTCGGCAGTCACGTAAGGCTTGAAACAAAGCATCATCGGAGGGATTATCGAAAGTAGACTTAACACGTTGTTTCTTAGCTTTTATTTTTTTCTGCTTACTCAAGGTTGTTCGTCCTGCATCTCGCCTGAATTGTATTGAACGTTCACCAACCAAAACAGGCCTATGATTTGGACCTAGTCGCAACCCACCATGGCCTTCTATGTCTACCGTTAGAAGCCCCATCGACACCAGTTGGCGAAAAATGGAACGCCATTCCTCTTTTGAGAACTCTTTCCCAATTCCATAGGTGCTCAATCTGTGGTGATCAAAACTCTGGATGCGCTCGGTTTTAGCGCCAAGTAATACGTCTATGATGTACATAGTGCCAAACCGCTCTCCTGTACGATAAGCACATGAAAGAGCTTTTTGCGCTGCTACGGTTCCATCAAAGCTTTCCACCGGCTCCAAACAGGTGTCACAGTTATTGCAAGGTTGCTCCAAAGTTTCACCAAAATACTCCAGTAATACCTGACGCCTGCATTGAGTGGTTTCACAATAGCCTAGCAGTTTTTCCAATTTTTGCCGCTCCACCCTTTTTTGTTCATCGGGTGCATCGGAAATATCTATAAAATTAATTATCTTGCCTACATCACCTACGCCATAGGCCAACCACGCTGTCGATTTTTCCCCATCGCGTCCGGCGCGCCCCGTTTCCTGGTAATAAGACTCCATGCTCTTAGGTAGATCCATATGAGCTACGAAACGCACATCGGGTTTATCGATCCCCATCCCGAAAGCGATGGTCGCAACCATGATCACTCCCTCTTCCTTAAAAAATTGGTCTTGGTTTTTTTCTCGAAGTTTTTTACTCATACCCGCATGATAAGGTAAAGCAGTATAGCCCTGGTCGATCAACCACTGAGCAGTGTCTTCCACTTTCGAACGCGACAAATGATAAATGATTCCCGAGTCACCGGAATGCTCGTTCTCTAAAAACTGAAGGAGCTTTTTACGTGGATTATCCTTAGGCACCACACGGTAAAAGATATTCGGGCGGTTGAATCCAGCCACGAACAAGCGGCCCGACTGGAGGCTCAATCTCTCCAAAATATCCCGCCGAGTAGGGCCATCAGCAGTTGCGGTCAAAGCCAGACGTGGAACCTGAGGGAAGCGCTCATGCAAAGTGGTTAACTTGAGGTATTCCGGACGGAAATCATGCCCCCACTGCGACACGCAATGCGCTTCATCGATGGCGAACAACGCCACATCGCAACGGTTAAGGAGATCAAGAAATGTTTTTGTGAGAAGACGTTCGGGAGAGACATAAACCAAATCTAATTGGCCTGATACCATACTCTGTTCAACCTGATTGGCTTCAGTCGGAGTCAGAGTGGAATTTAATCCAGCGGCGCGAACACCCAATTGATTGAGGGACTCGACTTGATCTCGCATCAAGGCAATGAGAGGCGAGACGACAACAGTGATGCCATTCAGGCAGAGCGCGGGAATCTGATAACAAAGTGATTTACCACCCCCAGTTTGCATCAGTACCAGTGCATCGCCTCCATCGAGGATATGCTCTATGATTTCCTTTTGCAGACCTCGAAAGGAATCGAAACCAAAAACTTCTTTCAGAACTTCTTTGGGTAACCGCATGGACAATCGCTAATTCAAAAACTTCCCGCTTTCAACAATAGAAAACGGTACTGAGTTCAAGGAAGCGCATTATCCCTGTTTTTGAATCGAATCGCAATTGCGGTGACAAACCCCATTGATCATTGCTGTTTAAATTTAAAAAATCCTAATCGATTGTACCCGTTTTGTCTCATCCTTCCAAATTATCGTTTTATAAGTTCCAGAACGGTTTCGTGATGGATTTTAGAAACTTCAGATTCTGGCATTTCGAGAACCAGAGCTATTTCCTGGATCGTCAAGTTTTCATAATAGAACAGAGAAATGATCACTCGTTCTGTTGTCGGTAAATCATCAATCCCTTCGGCAAGACAATCTAACCAGTTTTCCTTTTCCATGTTTTCTGGTGAAATATACAGATCAGCTATTGTTGCATTCATAAGAGTTCCTCACGATTAGATAAGTTCAAAAAGTTCAATTGAGACTCTTCACTTTTGGGTCTGGTTTTCGTCTTTTAATTGATGGCATCCATTTCCTACCTTTACGGTAAATATTCCATCCACTTTTTTCTGCAGTATCCCGAAACATTTGAGTTAAAAACTCGTCTACGGTTAAATTCTTCATAAATCCTCCACGGTTGAATTTTGACGCATTTCGCTGTCACTCCTATATCTAGCAAAGCTCATGCCAAATCAGGTTTTTCCGTATTTTCTTATAATATATTGATTTATTTAATATTAGGAGGCAATGTTTTGCCCTTAAAAATCTCCTTCAGCACCTGTTTCAGGATGAATAGGCAGTTTTTTCCGGTTTTTGTGTTCCGTTTCTATTGATAAGAAAGACTAGGCGCTTGACAGGATCAGCTTGGCAATTTTGGAGATTTTTTAGATGTTTTGAAGTATATGGGAAGTATCGGGGTTATCTAAAGGACTATTAAGAGGGGGAATAAATTATAAGATTAATTACGGGCTTTTTTTCTGGGATATTTTCCTAAACTTTCAGCCCTTTTGTACCATTTTGTCGCTTCATCCAGATCTTCTTCCACACCGGAACCGTTAATATACATCCAGCCTAGATTCGCCTGTGCTTTTGAATGATTTTGCTCGGCGGCCATAAGATACCACTTTGCTGCAATTTCAAGGTTTTTATCAATGCCATCTCCCGCTTCATATAATCGCCCGAGATTAAATTGAGCATTGGCATCTCCCCTTTTTGCCGCGCGTCGAAACCATTTAAAGGCCTTTCTATAATCTTTTTGTGACCCCTGGGTATATATCAATCCCAGACGAGATTGCGCTTCACGTTTGCCATTTTTTGCTGCGGCTTCGTACCATTTAACAGCGTATTCAAAATTTTTTTCAGCTCGGTCTCCTTTGTCGTAGATTTTTGCCAATTTTAACTGAGCTTCAACCTTACCTTTTTTTGCGCTCAGCTTGTACCACTTAACGGCTTTCTGGATATCTTGTGTGACATCCATCCCTAGATCATAAATTTGGGCCAACTTAAATTGCGCATCTGCGCTCCCCAAATTCCCCGCTTTTAAAAACCACTTGAGAGCCCTATCAAAATCACGAGTAACTCTTTCACCTTTGTCATACATCAAACCAAGATTGTATTGCGCGCCTGAGTGCCCATGTTTTGCGGCAAGCCGGTACCACTTTATTGCCCTTTTATAATTCGGGGTGACGCCCTCGCCTTTATCAAACATCCACCCCAAGTTGAACTGGGCACCTATGTTTCCCTGTCTAGCCGCATATAAATACCATTTAACGGCTCTTTCATAGTCTCTGGCAACGCCTTCGCCCTTGTAATACATTAACCCAAGATTAAATTGCGCACTGACGTTTCCTTGTTTAGCGGCCAATCGGTACCACCTGACCGCTTTGGGGAAATTTTGTCTGACGCCATCCCCCTTGTCATACATCAACCCCAGATTAAACTGGGCGGTGCTGTTGCCTTTTTCGGCTAGGGGTTTCCATATTTCAAAAGCAGCCTTATAGTCGCCACGGTTTAATGCTTTCAAGCCTTCCTTCACCTCATCCGCATAAGCGACCTGAGCCAGGAAAATAAAAACTAAAAGAAATGTTGAAATATTTTTCATGCGCCAGAAATAATAGAATTTATGCTACTTTAAATATTGCAAACCAAAAGAGCGGGATCAAAGCCAAACAAATTATTGAATTTTGAGGGGTTGCATATTCTCTCACTCGCTAGTTAAAACAGGTTATTTTAATGACAGTTACTGGTATTTCCTGTTAACTATTATTACGGCCTGAAAGGGAAATAAATGAAGGAAAAAGAACCCGAAATAAAACCTCGGGAAAAGAGAAAAGAAAATATCATTTTTACAGTCTGGGTACACACAGGCTATGCTGTGCTCATCCTGTCCATGATCGGCTGGATGGTGTATATGGAATTTTATATGGACTAAAATAATGGCGCGAATCTTAAATTTACAGGAAAACAAACATGCCAATTGAAGAACACTTAAATAAAATCAAACAAGGGGTCGATGCTTGGAACCAATGGCGGGAAGAAAACCCTGAAACTGTTCCTGATCTTTCCCAAGCAGATATCCGAGGATGTCAGCTCCAAAAAATCAATTTAAGCAATACGGATTTGAAGGAAGCTAAACTCCAATACTCCAACCTGACTGGAGCCACTCTCGAAAAGGCAGACCTGAACAAGGCTAAACTTTTGGAAACCAACTTGCAAAGTACTAATATGAAAAGCACAAACCTTTCCGGGGCTGGCTTATTGGAATCAAATCTCCAGTTTGCAGACTTGGAAAATGCTAATTTAGAAGGGGCTCAATTAAATGAGGGAACGATTTTCAACCAAACCAATCTAAAAGGGGCCCAACTCAAGGACGCAACAGGACTAACCAAAAATCAAATAAATCTATGTCAAGTCGACTCACACACAGAGCTTCCTGATTACCTTGAAGAAGAATTGGATGATGATTTTCTGCTACAATTTTAAGGCAGGGTGCATAACGGACTCGATCTATTCGTCCATCTCTGCGTTTTCACAGTTTTGGATCGAATCCACAACAGAACTGGAAGCTCTGGCGGATAAATATTTTTGCTGGTCGTATCCCAACACAATTTCCCATGCATCTTCCCCATACTTCTCGACCAGAGGAAGAGCAACATCGTCCAGCATCCATTGACCATGCCGAATATCTTCCTTTATATGTATGTCCCAATAACTGATGGCTTCCGGGCTTAATCCTAATCTCTCACCTGCCAACTTGTTATTTGTAAAAGATGCAGGAACAGAAACCTCTATATACAGAAGACCACCAATATATCGCAAAAATTTTCGCTTTTGTTCTGATAGCATGAAGGAGTGATTGATATTGGCGAGAACTTCCCAAGGCACCAGATCAAAATAAGCTTCGGGTCGAGAATCCAACCCCAGCCCATCTAGCATTGCAGCAAAATAAGTAGAATGCTTTCGTTCCAGCTTGCCACTGCCATACTCTTCCCAAAGAATGCGCGTTAGCATAACCTGCATCTCTGAACTGGCACCCCCCAATACCCGCGAAAGCTGGCTCGCTTCGACCAAACCATCCAATGAAGCGATAGCCAACAACCTGCGGTAACCTGCATCGGAAACATGATCGCGAATATAACGTCCATCTTCAGACAATTCCGGATTCAGGTCTTCCTCCACCCGGTCGCATAAAGCCTGAATCACATTTATCGGGCGATCAATAATTAGCTGTTCTTCTTCCCAATCCGACCATTGATTTTCGATATCAGATTGAAGATTGAAAAGGAAACGAGAATTTTCATTCGAGTAATTCTTGAGATCATCATCCCAGAAAAGTTTAAGTCTGTTAATTTTATACAAACACCTTTGCACAAAAAGATGGGCTGACTCGTCATCGTCATCCAAGGATTTTTTTAATGCGCTATGAATGTTTTCATTAAAATTTTCGGCGAAATGAGGATCTGCCAAAAGCTTGCCATCTAAATCATCACAATTTAAAAGCGCAATGAATTCACTCTCTGCTTTTTTATATTCCAGAGGCATATTTAAATTATCTAATTTAACAAGTGCAACCACTAGTATTCACTTTCAGAATGATGGGAAGGAGCTAAACTAGGCTATTCATAAGCATTAAGGCTATAGTCGAAGCTGGACAAAAGATGTAAAGGATTATATACAGGTAATATAGCAAGCAGAATCAGTCAGGTCAAATGCAGGCCTGACATTTTTATTTTTTCTCGATATTTTCTATTGAATAAATATTATATGGATAATGCAATCTCTGCCCAAGAAACAAAACTATTTGCCGATGCGGTTCTAAAAGGACTCTCCCTTAAAAAAAAGAAACTACCTTCTTGGTTAATTTTTGACACGAGAGGAAGTGAGATCTTCAAGCAAATAACAGAGCTTAAAAACTATCATCCCTCTCGATGCGAACTGGAAATTTTAAACACGCATAAAGCTACTCTTTCCAAAATATTTTCTAGTTCCTCCAGTCACCTGGTCGAATTAGGTTCTGGAGATGGCGACAAAACAATGATTCTCATTGAACAGTTGCTTTCGGATGGAATCGAACTTCAATACACCCCCATCGACATTTCCAAGGGGGCCATCAACAACCTCATCAACACACTGAACAAAAAATTCCCCAGCCCAAAATTAAACGCAACTGGGCTGGTCGCAGATTATTTTGAAGGGCTGGCCACCATCTCAAATGAAAATGTCAGAAAAGTGGTGCTTTTTTTAGGAGTCACTCTAAACAATATGGACATCCCCGATGCCAAAACTTTTCTGAAAAAACTCCGTGGAACACTTCAGAAGGATGATTACCTGTTGATCGGCTTTGATCTTATGAAAAATCCCAAATTACTTCATCAGTCGTATAACGATGAATTGTTTGAGAAGTTCAATTTGCATCTCCTCGACAGAATCAATGACACTTTGGGAGCAAATTTCGACAAAAAATTATTTGTTCAGCAAGGACATTACAATCCGCACACCCATGCAGTTGAAAGTTTTTTATACAGCACCTGCAAACAAACTATTCACATAGAGGCTTTGGGCAGGAGTTTTGACTTTGCCGAATGGGAAACAATGCAAACCGAGCAATCTTATAAGTATTCGATAGAAGACATAAAATCACTGGCTTTGGAAAGTGGGTTTAACATTTCAGACAATTTTTACGATTGCAAAAATTATTTTGTGGATTCGCTTTGGCAGGCAAACTAATAGGGCAAAACGAGAGTCACTTGATCTAAGATCAAATCAGTTCTGCTTTTAAAACATCCAGAAGCAAACAAGTCCGCCGATCATTTTCACTGGAGTAACAGATCTTGTATTCACCCGCTTTTGAAAATGACATTTCAAAAGACTCTCCCGATTGAAAATCGGCGATGGATAATACTCTTTTCTCGGATGAATACTCAATAACGGTAAGATCGTACAATGCCGAATTGAAGGTATTGCTTATTTTAACAAATGCATTTTTATAAATCCTCAATCCACTTGGCTTCTGCTGCGTTGGATTGAGAATTATCGCGCCCGAGTCCGCTTCAGATATTGCAGTAAAAGTAAGTAGAACGGCTATAGCAAAAACGGAAAATTTTCTTTTAGTAGAATGAATCAATGCATCCTCTGAGCATTAAAGGTCACACAGCTTAAACAATGATTCTATAAACATAAAATGG
>ERZ1047985.1282-NODE-1282-length-17466-cov-20.847970_pt1 | contig 17466 bp, 7 predicted proteins | sample MGYA00383097_ERZ1047985 | MGnify/ENA primary metagenome ERZ1047985 (study PRJEB29581, sample SAMEA5548367) | metagenome | biome: marine; feature: coastal; material: water | depth 50 m | study: Short-term variability in the microbial, nano- and picoplankton...
GTGTCCTATCTTAGTCTAAGATCTTTAAGGTTTCCATAGGGGTTCGTCCCCTGGTAGCACGATCCCATTAACGGAAGGCATCCCTTGTATTAGTTCTTGTGGGCTTTGTGGGCGAGGTAATCCTTGTGCTTTGGGTGGACCCCATTGGGTTGCCTCGCGAGGAATAGGAACAAGATCCAGAGATTCTTCTCCCCATATATGTTCTTCCAACCTTGCAAGAGCGTCTTTTCGCTGATGGTATTCAACGTTTGTCATCTCCAGTTTTTCCCAAATGGGAAGTTTAGACCACTCTTCATAATCAGGATCGGAGGGATTCGGCATGTCGTAGGGGTCCACCACGCTGAGAGCAGCCTCTTCCTTCGACCATTGGCTTACCAACATGGAATATTCGTCGTCAGATAACTCTGGGTTCCGCACCACTCTTTCAGGCTTTCTTGGTACATATCCTGCCGGTCCCAGAGATCCCGGCACACCCTCACCCGGACCGATGCCGGGTATCCCTGCCACCTCAACGCGAGGGACCTCAGCCCAAGCATCCTTAGCAAAATCGTATTCCATCCGCTCATACAGATCGAAAAGATCCTCATCCGACAAGGACCTTAACAACTCCATTGTCTCAGGAGACACTTCCTGAATGTTTCGAGCATCTGGAAAATACTCGCCACCGTATTCCCCTCCATCCTCAACCACTCCGTCCCATTCATCCACGAATTCCCTTAATCCGGCTTTATCCAATCCGACCTCTCCTCCGAGAGGAGCGTTAATCAAGGTGCCGAGGTTGTCGGGACTGTACATTTCTCTGATTAAACCGATTGCTGCCAACAGGTCAGTTTGCTGCGATTGCCAATCGTGAGTTATAGCGGCAGTAAAGTCTGGGTCATCGGGATATTTAGCACTCAGTTCCCCCTCAACCTCCAACCAACGCCTGAAGTCCGCGATCTCTTCTTCGCTGTAACCCCTAGAGCGGCTGAATGCTAACCAGTCGAATGGTTCTGTACCCATAATGGCAGACGATTCCTCTGACCACGGTTCAAGGGTTCGATCTTTCTCTGCGAGGCTAACTCTCTCCCCCAACTTAACAAACTCTTGGAACAAGGGGTCACCGACGAACTCCTCGTACCCGGGAAAAACAAGACCTTTACCCGGACCAGTAATGCTTTCGACACCGGGGAGAAGATTAACTATCCGATCCTCTATCTTGCCAATAATCTCCACCCAATCATCACCCTCTGTCGGAACAGGAAAAGAATCAAATTCACCATCCTCGTTCCTATGCCCGGAGGTATAGTACTCTACTTCTTCAGCCCCGGGTTTGGCTTCTGCCAGTCCCCTCGCAGCGAACTCCAACTGAGCGTCCAAATACTCCAGTTCAGACATCCCAAAAGATTCCCATACCGGGAGAAAGCCCCTCTCCGACTCAATCGCAATATCGAATTCAAAACGCTTTGCCATGTCATTCCCGAGATCAAAAATGCGTCTCCTTAATTCTTCATACTTTGGATCAAAAGGAGACATCTCCCCCAAGCGGACAACCAGCCCTTTATAGTCTTTAATGTCGTCCGGGATTCTAGATTCATTTTGTATGCGCTCATTCGGAACCACCCTTTGTTCCCTCTGGTTGCCTACCCTCTCTGCAAATCCCAAATGTACGTCAAGTTCGTCTACGGCTTGCTGTATGCCATGTGTCAATCGGGAATACCACCCATCCTCGATGAACGGGTTGTACCCCTCTATATCTGCGGTCTGTTCCTTGACCCCTTCGAGTGCAGATAAGTGTTGTTCGAGTTCCCTGAGCCCAGCCCTGGCGGGGAGGGAAAATGGGTTTAGCCTTTGGGTAAGGGTGCTTGCCTGAGGGAGCCCCACCCATGAGGTGGGTGTCATCGTTTCTAAAGTCTGCGGAACTTCCTTGAAGGCCCAATCAACCGCTTCCGTTAATTGGGTAAGGCCGCCTTTCTCAGGTAGCAGCCCGCTGATTCGTGCCTCGGATATTGCTCTTTGGGCAGGAGTGACAGTTCCATCGATAAAATCGTCAACCAGCCCAGCACCAGTTAAACGAGACTGAGATTGCGGCCCCATCCAAGCAGGAACCAACTCACCCTCCAATGGATTATAAGGCCATTGCCCAGACCAACGTCTTTGCTGTGCCGCTGCCTGCAAGAACCTCGAACCCCGAACAACCCCGTTGAGGACAACTCCGGTACCAATATACATGCCGAAGAATGCTGCCGCTTCTTCAGGGGAAGTAGGTAAAATAAGATTAGCGAGACTATCTTTGTCACCCAGTATGCCGCGGGCATCATGCCAGTCGGGGGTTGCTTCGATCAAAGGATTCAAATCAGATTCCCACCCAATCTGAACAGGTACCTCGTCTGCTGAAACTTGGAACCCTTCATGCGCTCGGATGATCCCGGTCAACACGGGGCTAACATTACGAGCCAACCAGTTCTGACGAACCTCTTCACCCGGCGCAGCGTTAATCCAATCAATAACATTCTGATCAACGCCGTACTCGTTCAACAACGTATCGATAATATCTTGAACCGTGAAATCACCAAACTGTTGCAAATATTCGTTAGCGACAACAGTCGAATCGGGGCGCTGCCCCGCTGTCATCATCGGAGAGTTGTAGCCCCACTCGATTGCTTCGCGAGCCAACTCACTTAGCATGATCGATTCACCATTGCGTTTCTGATCGTACTCTTTGGTGGCGTGTTCTTGAACTATCTGCCCAGTAGATGCTTCCTCGAAATCGAAAGTTTCCCCGGTAGGTGAACGCCTTTTCCCACTATAAGGGTTTATGGATTCTGCAATTATTTCATCAAGAAACTCTTCACGATCCCTCTCGCCCTGAGTCAACGAAGACGGATCCTCGTAACCAACCTCAGACATTACGGAACCGCGAACGCTCAACCCCACGACGCTGACCCAACGCATTATTTATCTCAGCCAAAGCCGAAACCATCGCAGGGTTACCCATATCCTCACGGCCAAGACCAGCAAGAACACCACGCTCCGAAGTTTCCTGCTCCTCGCCAATACCGTAACTAGCGGAAGTAACGTAAGCGTTCGAAACTATCTCCGACAACTCATCAGGAGAAAAGTTGAAGTTATGGGAACCACCATGAGCCACCGAATACATCTGCAACGCATCAAAAAGCATTGCTTCAGAAGACACCCCACCGGCCAAAGACTCATCGACCCCCATGTAAGTAATCAAATCGTTAACAGCAGTATTCTTAAACGAATCCTCGCCTGCTGCTTTACGGGCCGCATTCAAAGAAATTGTTCCAGCGAGAATCTCATCCTCAACCTCTGTCGGTAAATGCCCGCGGCGAGCAGCGGAAGTCAACGCAGACGCATCAGAATCAGTAGGACCAAACGCACGGCCAGTCCCAACAACCCCATCTTCGTTAATGTCTTGACCCCAATAATCTTCCAAAACAAGGTTCGCCAATTCTCGTTCCCTGAAAGTACCAGCGGGACGATCCGACGCATCTTCGGTCACACTATTACGCACCGCTGCTTCTATCTCCCCCATCATGTTGCCAGTAGAGTATTGGCTTGTAACCCAACCGCGGCCCTCTAACTCCCCAGCAATATTCGAAGTCATGTCACGGATAAGGTTTTCGCTCAACACGTTTTCCCGACCAGTACGCAACTGCCGGAACGACGCGATACGATCTTGAACCAGAGCCTGTTTCATTTCTTGAGAATCTAAAAGGCCGTCACCGGCAGACATGCTGTCACGGTTCATGTCTACAAGTTTGATTTGCACAGTCTTGTATGCTTCTAACGTTTCCTCATCAGGTCCAGAAACCCCCGGCGTAGGAGCATAACCCTCAGGGTACATTCCTAACACGTAAAGTTCCCGAGCGAGAGTATCAAACAGTTCAGGGCTGTAACTATACAAGTATTCTAATTGTGCTTCGGCGTTCTCAGGGGAAACTCTCCCATTGGAAAACAAGTCGAACACATCGTTGACGACATCTTCTGGTCGCCCTGTTGAAGATAAGAAATAGTCGGTGATCCTGCCGCCGCCTTCGGAAACAGGTGCTATCGATTCGCCGACCATGACGATACGAGAACCTTGCTCCACCATTCCGGTAGTCCACTCATCGACTGCTTGCTGAGCCAAAGTGTTAAGAGGTATCCGGCCTGTCGCCTCGAACTTTGTGAGCCAAGCAGATGTGTCGTCAACAGATACACCGAATTGTTCTTCGATCGTTGCAGCGACATCCGGGAACGATTTGAACGCTGTGTCGATCATTTTTTGTTCTATCTCTGCGTTGCCCTGCCAATTACCTACATGGTGTTGCACCCATTGTTCTCTGAACCTAGGGTCGGTTAGGCTTTCGGTTGTTAACCCTTCGGCCCCTTGCCCCGGTACCCACGCTGTATGGTCAAGTACCCAGCGAACATAATTTAGTGTAGCGTCTTCTGCTCCGCGTTGATCTGTATAATAATTTTGGGTGATCTGTGCCGCCACCTCGTCAGCATTGGCACTTGACTCATCCGCAGTTAATGTATCGCCCTGTGTCTCATCGTCCCCAATGCCAACCATACCCAAAAGACCACCAACGGCCTTGGCCCCAAGTCGGAAAGTAGCGTTACCAACGCCTAGCGAAAGACCCGTTCGCCCGGCGCGTCGCCAGTTCGGGTAGGTTTGGCCATCGGGACCCTTCAACCATCTACCCCAGCCTTTAGTTCCCTTCCATGCTGTTCCAAGAACAGCACCAGCGGCGCGCAAGGGGGCAGTTGCCACCGATCCGGCAACTGCCGCAGCCGTCCGCGGGACAGGAATAGCATTATTAAGCAAAGCAATAATATCCGCTTTTTTCAATTTTGAAGGAACGGCAATACCCGCTGTTCGTGCCGCCGCCCTAAGTTGAGCGATCGTATGGGTAGCCAGATCGTCGGCCAACCCTACCGATGCTCTCGTTACTCCCTTAGCCGCATTGCTGCGCCCAAGGACCTGCGCTACCCTGGCAGCAATCCTGCCCCCACGAAGTAAAGGAATCCCCAACACCGCCATATCGACAGCGACACTCGTCGCCGACTGGTTCTCCCTGACCTCCCCGTGAAGAAGAATCTCATCAATATCAAGAGCCGAAACCTCAGACTCGTTCTCTTCTGCCCAGGCCAACGCTTCCTCGACCGTTGCGAACGAGATCTCGGGTCCAAAATATTCGTTTAGGGCCTCAAGCCGGTCTTGTTCCCATTGATCCATTGCTTCTTGTTCTGTCGCCATCAGGTTTACCTCTCACCAAAATCTAGTAGATTGAACTCTAACTTGGCGATCCAACTATCACCAATCAACGGCATAAAGACGCTATAGTACAACTCGTTTAACCAAGGTTTCCCATCGGTTAACTCCCTTATGTAATTATAGTACTTGAACTTGATCTGATTACGCAAGGGGGTAGCCCCGTTGACAAACTTCAACGAATCCATTTCATCCTTGAACGCTACGATCGCCGACATTGTGTTAACGATCTCCGTGCGGTACTGAGTATCAGGAGCCAACTCAGGGTTAGCAACAATCAACCGGAACTCGTCAATAGTTTTCTCACGTTTACGTTTCGAATTACCAGAGTTCATGTTGTCAGCAAAAATAGGGTGCGTTTCGAAATAAGCAGAAGACCAACTATCCCACTCCGCTGTCATCCGCGACGTATCAAGATTCTGTGACCGCATCGAAAACTTGAGGGTCTGGTAATCTGCTTTACGTTTCGCATACGTCGAATACGCTGTCGAATGATACATTTGTTCTAAGAACTGTTCCGGGGTTTGAGTATCGTACAAACCATAAGCCATCTGACGGGAACGCGCTTCAGCCGAATACTCGTCGTCGTCATCTCCGAAACCGCGAGGCATCAGGAAACCGCTAGCCAACCCGAACGTGCGAACAAATTCGCTGTTCCCCGTTAACCACACGTTTGCTTCCTGAGTGGCAGGCAACGCAGACAAAGGAATCTTTTTGCCGCTCTTGCTACGGAACGGTGAATGAGCATACGGATTGAACTCTCCCTCAACGGAGACAATGCGTTCCTGCCATAAAGCGAATGCTTCCTCGAATGGCAAACCCTTATCGGTTAAAGAATAAAACTCTTGGTTCCATTCCCAGTTGTCGTTCTTCAAAACCAAGTCAGAGAACTGGGCGGTACCGAAAGACATGAACCAAGTCATCGATTGAAGTAACTGCAACTGGGTGGCCTCAGCGTTGATCTCATCGAACAAACGTTCTTGGAACAAACCGGGGTTACTTTGATTGGCGATCTCTTCTTCAGTTGGTAAACGGCCCTGAAGGGAACGCAACACAATCACATCCATCGCAGCCTTTGAACGGGCAGCAGGATCATCAACTAAGCCTGCAAGGTTCGCTACCGACTGGGTGTTGTTCCAAGATTGAGTAACCAACGCAGGGGCGACCGCTCCGATCATTTGTTTCACCGCCGCAGAAGTAGAGAACTGTGTATCCAAATCCCCTGATAGTTCGGTGTTAACGAACCGTCCCCCAACAAGGTTGTTTTCGTACATCGATCGGATGCCAGGATCAACTTGAGAAGCCCACAGCATCGGTACCGCCAGCAACGGGCCGAAACCCATTTCGCCTGACTTGTCAATATCGTAACCGGGGATAATATGGATGTTCGTAGTAAGGTCGCCTTCGATGATGGAAGCCAAATCGCCCCCAAGGAAACGATTCACGATCGGAGTTTTGTCGGCGATCTCCAACATGCCGCGAACCATCATGCCTGAACCGGGGTACACCAAACGTTTCTCCCCGAACTGGTCTTCTTGAACTAGCCCGCCGTGAACACCAGCCATCATTGTCAAGTTGACGTTACGGAACATCAACGGATTGTGTTTCAATGAACGGCCCATGCGTCGAAGGAACTGGTCTTCGGCGAACCAGAATGGAACCATTGTCCCGACCATGCCTTGGAACTGGGAACGGATCCTATGATCATCAATGAACGACGAAGTGATATGCATTGCACGTTTCAACGCTACGTCACGGTGCCTATCGAATTGAAGTCTCCGGTTCTTAGCCCATTGCGACAACTCGATTAACGCTTCATCGGAACGAGTCCCAGCGACAGTCTTCAAAAGATCTATCCACTCGTCGTCGATAAGTTCGCCTGCTGCTTTACGGGCAATAAGTTCTTTTTTAAGCAACCCACCCTTGCGGCGAATCTGCCCTATGTCCCCGTCTTCCAGAGCAAACGCAAATAGGCTTGACAACGCATCTGGTTCGGCGTTAGCCAACGGCCAATCCATGCGTATAAACGTATCCATCACATCTAAACGAAGTTGACCGTCATGGCGGCGAGTACTGTGGGCAGCGAATCGTTTCTCTGCTTTCCCAAATTGGCCGGGAGTGTGGCTGTGGAAGCGGCGCACATCTATTGTTTGGTTATACGCTTTCAAATAGTAATGATGGAAGAGAGGTTCTCGAACCATCGAACCGATCATGGGGTTCACCACCCCGTCGAACCAGTTCCGAAGCAACGTGTTCCATGCTTTATCTATTTTCTCTCCGGGGCCAGCCAACTCTGTAGTAGCAGGCACATGCGCCAACAACCTGTCGGGAGCGTTCTGCCACCATTGCGCCCCCTCTGTCAACTCTAGAATGCGGCCAGCATCAACAACCATGTTGTCGTCGCCGACTTCGTTAAGCCACGGGTAAAAGACTTCTATGCTTTCGTCCTGCAAAGTGCGAGATCCTGAGGTAAGTAGGTGTTCCACCTCTTCCATGTTGATTCGCGACAACTCTTCAGCAGCGTTATGCAAATCATTATTAGTTACCGAATATTCTTGAACCAAATCCCAATCATCAATATTGAAAAACTCGTGATTAATTTCAGTACCATTCCGCAACGTCACCATACGTTCAGGGTTATGGCGGTTACGATAAACCATTGCCTTATGCAACTCGGGGCCGTTGGCTCCCATCGGGACAGGATGTAAACCCGACCCGGTACTTACCCGCGGAGCAATAGTAGCGAAAATAACTTCTTTCGCTAGCCCCTCCTCGAACTCGACAGCAGGAACAACCTTCCCGCTGAAGTTGACACCGAAGAAGTTCGGTTGGCTAACGGGCATATGAACAGCGTCGGAAACGAAAGCGTCCCCCTTCGAGGCCGCCGCTTTTGCTTGTGCAGACAACAACTCCGTGTTGTTAATATCGACACTAGATAACCGGGCTTCAGCCTTCGTGTTAAACAACTTGTTGAACGCTCTAGAGATACCCGCCGCTACATTCTCGTCTGACGACATCAGCATCAACGGCATATGGGTTCCCCCCTCCTCAGCCCATTGTGCCGCGGTCATCAAATATTTCTGCCCGTCAGGGTTAAGCAACAATGCTGCTTTCTGCGCTGCTTCCGTATGGCCTAAATCTTTTAGTTCATCAATTAATGCCCGTTCAAGGCTCTCGAAGAACCGTTTCTGAGACTGAGGGGTCCCAGATAAAGCCTTCGCCAACGGTGCCGCAATATCAGCCGGAACCATCGGAACCCACACTCGGCTCGCTCCCTCAGCAAGCGGGAACTGAACTGGCCCCGACCCCGGTGTGAACCCAACGTTCGCACGGATAGTGCTGATAAGCATTTGTTGACCCTCAGGGGTACGCAAATGGTTAGCCATCGCTTGGCGGGCTGCTTCCTTCGCCGCCAACCAGTCGCTTGTAATCTTCTCCGGTATCATTTTGCGGTAATCGTTTAGCAGAAACGCTATAGCGTTCACATCAGTATTGGTACCGGCATACAAGAATTCGCCCAACGCGACGGCTGTGCTGTCATCCAAGTTTCCTGCGATGCGCCCCATGAATTCGTCAACAGCGTCATCCCAGAAAACAGATGACCGGGTGACTGCTTGTTCCGCTCCTCGAATGTTTGTTCCTACGCCCGAGGTGGCTCCACTCATCGAAGGAGAATAGAAAGCACGACGCAAACCGTTCCATGCTTCCTGTACTTTCTTGTTACCCTTGTTGAGTTTCAATTGGACAAAGCGAAGAATATCGGCAGCAGGATTATCGGCTTTAATAACTCCCATGCGGTCAGCGAGAACCGCTAACTTCTGTTGAGTCTCCGGCGATACGAAGTGCATGAGTTCTACCGCAGCAGCAGCATGCGAAGGATCATCCGACATGTGGCTCAAGCGTTGAGCAACAGCAACTGAACGGTCCGCTCCCTGTAAACCTATCCCTCCGGGGAGGTTATCGACCCAAGCCAACTCGGATCCCGCATAGTTCATAGGTAACGCAACTAATTGGTGTAAACCTTTTTCGCGTCCAGACATGCGAAGCATGTTGTCCAACGAGTTCGTGTTCTGGTTCAGGTAAGTATCGAACGAACCCAACACGTTTTTCATGTGTTCGTCAAGCATCGTCGGATGGGAATATAGTTCGGCCAACACATGCACGTTAGAGGCGTGACGTTCGGGATCAGTTACTTGCAGCACCCTGTTAGCGAGTTCGGTGCGGGTAGGTAAACCCCGCGCTTTAAGCATTTTCTGGAACGGCTGCATAAGGGACTGGTATTTGCCTTCTGCTAAATCAAACAAGTTGCGTGACCAACCCAAAGCCCCAGATTGTTTTTGTTTCAGGATTACGTCACGGCTTTTCTCAAAAAGTTCCAGCCGTTGCTCTGGAGATAGGAACGACCATTTCGCTCCTGCCCCTTGGACAGCGTTACGGATAGCGTCAGTTGTTATAGCCGTATCGCCCACCCCAGCAACCTCATTAAAGGATCTCCACAGTCTTGAAGTTGGTCCCCATATGATCCCGTGAGCAACCTCGTCGCCCAAGTCGTCTACTTTGCGAACAATCTTTTGCCCGTATTCGTTCCATACTTGGCGGTACCCAGTAGCGCGGCGGGTGAGTTTAGCGTTCAAATATCCGCGCGGCCCTTCACGGAACATCCAAGAGGCCAACTCCTCTCCACCGTTGCGGGCAACGTAACCCAAGCGAAGAAGTACCGCTGGCCGCCAAGTACGAGAAATAAACTTATCTACGGATGGGAGCGAGAAGCCCCATCCGAGGCGACGGTAAAACGTCATGTATCGGGACACGGCCCCCAACTCGCGGTAGTCGGGGATCATGTTAAGTTTCGAGAGGTGGCCGTCATGGTGTAATGCTGGAACGATGGCTCGACGCGCCGACATCCCGTAGATGCCTAGAGTGTCCAACCCTTGGAGTTGGGCGTACCGGGCATCGCCGTGACGGACAAATCGTTGAATAAACTTTTGGACATCTGATCCCCCGTGAAGCAACGCTCCTGAGCGGCCTAAGAAATCCAATACGAACTCTTGCTGCACCAACCAGCGTGCGCTTTCGTTTCCTTTGATAAAGGTACGGAGATAGTCATCTCTTACGGAACGGGGGACATTCGATAAGACACCCATGTCGATGAGGTTGCGGAACTCAGTAACTGCGGACCGTGAATCGGTTACATCTATAAACCGTTGGGTCGGCATGTAGGTTGTCATTTTCTCAGCGAACTTCGCAGGATAATAACTGGCACCGATAAGAGCGGCGCGAGCATTGTCGCCAAGGGAAGAACTCCGCATCAACTCAAGGATCGTACTGTTTTGGCCGCCGGGGTCATGCAACCGGTTCTTCAAATAGTTCATGTGGGCGCGGCGAGCATTACGGAACGGGGTGGATGTTTGAGAGAACTCCCATTTCCCGTTCACCTTGTCCATTGAGAAACTACCGGTAAGGGTATTACGGTCGTATTCGTGCCATTGGAAAAACTCGTCGTGCTTTCCTGCTTCTTTCAAAATAGCAGGTGCCTCTTTTTCGTAGAGGGCGTACAACTCGTCTAGGTCTGCGATCTCATCTAAAGCGGTTGTCTCGTTTAGCCCCAGTCGGATTGCTTCTTGGAGGCGATCTGCTTCGGGCGTATTCAGGATTGTTTCTAATCCGTCGCGGGTTAAAACCTGTTTCGATTCAGCCGACAAGGATGCTTTACCAGCAGCAATGTCGTCAAAGATACTATCGAATACGAATTCTTTTTGGCCTTTGATGAATGCTTGGGCAGCAGTATTCATCGCACCTATGACTGCTTCCGAAGGGTTGGCGAAGTCTAAAGGCATCCGAAGGATTTCTTTCAACGCTACGCTGATTGGTTTCTCTTTAGTTCCGATGCCCATCGCTGAAGGAAGGAGCATGAGGTCGGGGTCGGTTCCGGCAGCAGCCCCTTCGACTACGCCCTCATACCCTACTGGTTCGCTTAGGAACCTGAAGTATCCATCTGGTGTTTCAAGTCCCTCGACAGCGACAGCATCATCTATTACTAGGTCGTCTAAACTTATTTGTTGAACGTCTTCCCCGTCAATACCTTCGACACGCATGCGTTCGACATCATCCATGTATTCGATCGACCCGTCATCAAGCACCCTCACCGCACTTCGACGTTGACGCTCCTGCCAAATAACCATGTCGTCTACAAGCGGTGTTAGTTGAGGGAAGTCTCTAACTAATTGCTCAACCCCGGCTCCGTGACCGATCTGTTCTACGACTTGCTGCCTGATCTCCGTAACAGAAAGAGTGCTGTCTCCGCTGGCGATCGCACGATAAGCGTCATCGAACTTTGTTTCGTAAGCGAACGCATCGTTGACGCGAAACATGACACGCAAAAAACCGTTGAGCCGCTTCTTCAACAAGAGCGGCGTAGTCGCTGCCGTCAAGATAGGGTTTCGTTTGCCTTCTTTCCACCCCGGCAAAGACTCGCGGTACGCTCGGAGAACATCCTTGTCGCTCAACTGGGTTTGTTTCTTCAGCGAAGAAAACAAGGCTCGCGCCCCATCCTCCGTGGCAACAGTCCCCATTATCGTATTCCGCAAGAACGCTATTTGTTGCCTTGCCAGAGTCGGAGCGAACTGGAGGCGCGCCCCCTTGAAAACTTTGAACGCTTTCCCTGCATAAGAAAACGGATCCATCAATACCATAGTGGAAAGCGACCCGCCAGTACCCACCACCCTGCCCGTTAAAGACTCGGGGGTAACATCATCCCAAAAAGGGACAGCGTTATAGGCTTGCAACGAAGCGGTGTACTCGCTGTTCACATTCTTTTCAAGAATGTTAATAGACGTTTCAAAATCAGGATCACTTAAACGGCCATACCATTCGTAGAAAGCATCACGGGCTTCCTCATCTGTTTTACCTTCATCGATTAAATCGGCGTAAACAGCGTCCGGCCCGGAAGCCAGAAACCGTTTGAGTCTTTCAACTTCGTCATCTCCGATAAGATTCCTTGCTTGCTCCAATGCTTCGACATGGTACGATTCCTCGGCCAGCATCGAATCCTGCCACACCTGCCCCCACTCACTCGGGTTCCTGTATTTCGATGGGGCTTGCGCTATAGCGTTACCAGCACGGAAAACGTGAGACATGTTGCGGGCAGTAAAATCAAACGGAGCCAGCACCGTTTTAGCCGCCGTGCTTACAGCAAAAGAAACAGGCCCGGTCACTACCTTCGCAGCACCAAACCCCATGCCGAACGTTTCGTAGTCGAACATTTTCTTATACCACGGCTTCTCCTGCTTCTTTTCCGGCACCGTGTATCCTTGCCCCAAAAGAAGTTTCTGAGTCTCAGCGTGAAGCAAAGTAAACTCTGCTTTTTGTATCGCTTCAGGGAGACTCTCAAACGTAGACTTGATCTGGTTCATTTCGACCTGGTTGCGGGCCGTCACAAACGAAGACAACATGTCTTCATCGGTGGTGTTCTCCATTGCCAAATCGACAAGCAACTCAGGGGCTGCCCCGAAGAAACGGTTCCCGCCCTCACGGTTTAGCAACTGCATGCGGCGACCAAAGTATTCGTCAGCCATCCGGCTTTCGGTACCTTGGGTGCCTAATGTTAACGCTGAAGTTGAAACAAAAAGAGGATCAGCCATTTGGTCGCGCCACCTGCGCCCGCACCCTCAACTGGTCAGCGGAAAGAGCGATCGCAGGATCCCCCGTGGCTAACGCCCAGCGTTCAAGCAAACTAGCGGCTCGGGACTGGTTGTCATCGATAGGGATCTGCGGGGCAGGGCGACCAAAGCCTTGACCCGGAGCGGACAAGGGCGTGATGTTAGGCACATAGTCTCGTGCTATTTCTAAAGGGAGTTCGCCAGCCCCACCCGGAGGAGGAACTGGCCCCGCGCCCGAAGGGGCAGGCGCAGCACCGGGGGGAGTGGGGGAAGGACCCCGAGTCTGCGGAAGAGGAACCCCGCCTTGGGCAGGGTCTTGAACAGTAAGATTTTCGCCGACCTGCCCGTAAGAGGCACCGGCTTCTAAACCCGCCGTAACAGGTTTCTGAGTTTGTCGTTTGCGTGGCATTATTGTGACCTCAAAGCACCCATAAGTTGTTGCGCCGCCTCAGGAGAAAACTCGCCCGATGGTGGTGCTTGACCTTGCGGACCCATCATCTCCGGGCCGCCCGCTAAACCGGGAGCCATCTCAGGAGGCATCCCCATTCCTTCAGGGGCAGGAGGCGCGATCTCCGCTTGCTCCTTACGAACCTCTTCGTCGGCCTTCTGAATCGATTCAAAAATATCGAACCCCTTCTTGCGGAACTTTTCGATCTTCGCCACATACACGACAGGCAACTGGCCAGACGCTGACTGCTGTTGTATGGCAGCCATGACTGCTTCCTCCAACTGTTCCTCATCTACACGGCGGCCTTCAGCCTCCGGGTCATCAATGTAAGGATGGCGGGTACGGAACGTAGCCAACGAAATGCCTTTCATGCCCAGCAACTGACCCAACTGGATCGTCGTTCCTTGAATGTCGGCACCGGGTATCGAATGGGATACCACGTTGTCGAAGGTTTCGAAATGCTCGTTCGGAGTGAACTTGACTTGACCGAAGTCGCCGCTGTACCCAGTAAACATTGAGAATTGTTTAGAACCCCAATGCGCTTTATAGGTAGCGAAAATAGATTCGTTTAGATGCGGAAGGTACGCTTCCATGATTTCTTGCATCTCTTGGATGCGAGGATCCATAGAAGCCCCCATAAGGGCATCAATACCACGGCCAGTACGCAAAGCACCGTAGGATTCTCCACCAATCTGGGGAACGGTGCCTGTCGAAATTCGGGCATTGCGTTCGAGGCGGTCGATCGCTGTACGGGTCGATGCGTCGGGGGCCGATCGCAACTCTCCGATTTGTTCCGCGTCCAATAAGACATTTACTTCACCTTCCCGGCCATCTTTCCATTCGCCCCCAACTATCATAGGGACTTGCCCGGATCGGCCAATAATGTAGCGGTCAGGGAAGATGGCTTTCTCCTGAGCGACGAGTTCCAACGCCATGAACTTGGCCATCAGATCGACCATGCCTACTACGTTAGAAACAGATGAGGCGATGCGGTCTAAGGTGACACGCCCCGGAGTGATCACGCACGGCATACCGGCTTTGTTGACATGGCGTGATAGTTCCATTGTTGAAGAATGCAACGAGAAGTCTTGGGCGCGGGTTGTGTATCGTGGCCCGAGGATACCGATAACGATGTCGTATTCGTCTACCCATTCGACAACATCCCATAGTTCCTGGTTTGCCTGGTTGTCGGGGGCGATAGGGCCACCGTTTTCGCGGCGAGAAGTAGGGTAACGGGAACGCAGCCATTCGCCGGACTTGCCGTAAATGAACGCACAGTTACCGGGGACATCAAAATTTTCGGCGGCCTGCGGTTCGGGGAACACATTCATTGGGTCGCGGACTTCGATCTTAGGGATACCTAATTTGAAGTCAGGGTACACAACGAAGCAGGCGGTAGCGTAACCAGCGAGATGCCGGTAGGCGCGGCGAGACTTTACTTTATATTTGTTTTGATACCATGTCGAAGCCAACGCTCGTTTGCGTATGTCGGCGTACTGGCGAGAGTTTTTCCCTCGTTCTTTGCTAGGGTCAACAGCGGGGCAACCAATGAACGGCATAACAGACGCTGCGCGTTGAGCAACAGCGTCAATGTTTTCCGAGATAAGAGCAGGAGTTAACGGAGGGAGAACAGGTTCTTCATCCATTGACGGCAACGGTATAACATAGTCACCGTTGTACCGTTCCTTAACTTCCATCATCCGTGCAAGCAGCGGCGATTGGGCTTGCTGGCGTTGCCGAACAATCCCAACGATCTCGTCAAATGTGTATGCCATAGTTAAAATACCTTACTAGGTTTGTGGAACTTTTTCCATGGTAATGCCTTAAAGTTGAATTGTGAAGGGTCAATATTAAAAGACTCTTTACGTTGCCTCCAAAGTATCCAGATAAACCATAAAGCCATGACCTGATCCTGACGTAAACGGGTGCCGCGTTTCAACGGTCGCCATGTTCGTAACTGCCGAATCAACTCGCCCATCTGGTGGCGAGTTTGCGGGTCGTCGGCCCACGGCAACTCTATCTCACCACGCATGAAAGATAAAGCCATCGAAGGAACTCCGATAGTTTCATCGTACTTGTTGACCCCTGTCAAATGTTCTCGAACTCGAAACCCGTAGAGTTCGGTCATCTCTATCAACCGTTCGTCGCGTGATAAGCCTTTCTGGAAAACCATTGCTTCGATCACAACGTCAGATACTTTCCCTCCGTTGGCTTGGCAGCGAAGAACAGCGTCCTCTACTACGCCGAGGATTTGTTCGTTGCGGGTGAATCCGACATCCTCCCTAACGAACAGGATTTTTAGTTTTCCTTCGTGTGGTGTGGCTGCGACAATACAATTATTCGACCCCAACGCAGGATCCAATCCAATGTAGATTGTAGAATCCTTCGGGGGGTGGTGAACAACCGAACGTAAAGGGTTTTTGCATTTATCAATGTCTTCCTCCCGGAAGGTAGATTCCGAAGAAGCCATCGGCTGCTGCATATAGTTGCGAGCCCACGCTTCCTCCCCGACTTTGCGACGAATGCGATCCAATCCTTCTAGCGTAAATTGTTCCGGCCATAACGGTTCGGGTTCGCCATCGTCGTTAGTGATGATAGCAGGGAATCTGATAACATTTAGAAGATCTTCGTCGATCTCATTCATTACCCGTTCGTAGAAGTCGTCTTGGCCGACACGGGTACCGTTGATAACAGTACGCCCACTTTCGCCGGGACGAGTCAACCAGTCCTGTCGAAAGATTTCGAACATTTGTTCAGTCAGGTTCAGCGATACCCGAGACTGAATATCATCAATATGCAAATGGTCAGTACGAGTACCAGCAATTTTCGATCTCCATCCTAAAGACACCATCGAATAATCACGCTCATCGTGGGCTGCCTTTTTGAAAACATTAAAGTAATCCGCTCCCCAAGCCTGAGCCGTTTTGCGACCCGACTGGTTTTGCGGTGTGAAGGGACCGAACCGTGCGACGTATCGCGGGAACGGGCCGTGGGGTTCCATCCGTGAACGGACTCGACCCAAGATTTTGCGTGCCATGTCTTGACCTTCTGAACCTACCGTGATTCGGAACTGAGGGTCAAGGGCTAGTTTGTAACTAAAGTAATCTTCAGCCAACGTGGTTTTGCCGTGTTCTGGTGGCCACAGTACGAGGGTGATGCCGCCGGGGGCAGTATTTTCGTAGGCTTCGATGGCTTTCATGTGGAACCACGGCGATGAATGGCCGAAGAAGTCTGATCGGAATGATTCGAATGAGCCGTCGAACTCTCTGGGGCCGTCGCGTTCTAATGCTTTGGCGCGTATAGCGTCTGCTTTGGCTGCGAAGTCGGGTATTCGTTGCCGCCATTTTTCGTAAGCGGAACGGGTGACACCTGCTACGCCGCAGGATTTAGAGACTACGCCGCATTCGTCGAGAGCGGCGAGAAATAGTTCGCGGTTTTTTTCACCGCGGTCTTTGGATGCGTTCACGAATGGTCGAATACGTTCTTCGCTACTTCTAACTCAACTACTTCAGTAGCGATGACTCCACTGGTGCCAGCGAACTTGACGGTGTGTACTCCTACTTGGTCGAGGCTCACATCGGAATAATAAATCCCAGTAGCATCAGTAGCAACAGAGAGAGTAGTAGTAGTTCCATCGGGTTTCCTCTGCGTTGCTCCTGTCGTGGCAGCGGTATTGGTGCCGCTAGAGGTAAACGTAGCGGTTACCCGCACCTCGTCGCCTGTATCGTAAGTAGCCATCTAAACTCCAATCTCTATAGAAACATCAAATACGGCAGAAGCCGCAACCGAAACCGTATCAGATTCGCTTGCAACTAGCGTCGCATTATAAATGTAGGACTCGCCCAAGGATACATCATGGAGGGCGGTCACCGCTAGTGTTACTTTATCTCGTTCTGTTACGGCGAGAGTTACATCCGGGTTAGGGCGAGACAAGATAGCGATGATCGCAATAGATGCAAAGCCATCAAACGCCCCCCCTACAGTCGCCACGATGTGGCAAGCCGCAGCCAGCGATGCGGCAGCAGACAATACTGCTGATGCTTCCACCACGATATTGGCGGTCGCTGCGATAGAACCAGAACCCTCTAACCCGCCGG
>ERZ1047985.1286-NODE-1286-length-17429-cov-5.053758_pt1 | contig 17429 bp, 15 predicted proteins | sample MGYA00383097_ERZ1047985 | MGnify/ENA primary metagenome ERZ1047985 (study PRJEB29581, sample SAMEA5548367) | metagenome | biome: marine; feature: coastal; material: water | depth 50 m | study: Short-term variability in the microbial, nano- and picoplankton...
AGTTTGGTCCGTGATACGCTATTGGGACCACGCTATTTGGGTTATGCGTGCCGTCCCCCATATACATGTCGCCCCACGCGAAGGCTTGGGATGCGGTTACGATCGTCGCAGCGATGGCGTCTGAGAAAACTTTTGAAAACATGGAACTGCACTTTTCGACTACTGCTCAAGATCATCTTTTTGTATGATCTAGGGGTAACATGCGGCGAAATTAGGTCAATTTGAGCAGATACGTCCAAGGCCAAAAGACAGCAATCGTGTGCAAACCTGTGATTCTTTTGCCAAAAAATGCGCGTATGCGGGCTGGTTCAAAGGCGCAAATACTCAAAAACTGAGCAAGCCGGTGCTTCTTCACGCAAGCGCGTTTCTCCAATGATTTGCCAATTGTCGGCTGGAATCTCGGGAAAAAAGACGTCCGCGTCGCTGACTTCAAGATCGACTTCGGTGATCAAAAGCCGATCAGCAAGCTCGATCATCTCGCGGTAGATACCCGCACCGCCGATCCCGTAGATCCGTCGAAATCCTCTAGAAAACGCAAGATCAATCGCCTCTGAAATGCTTTTGCAAGTCAGCTCGGCCGCGCAACCTTGCGACGTCACAACTATATTGAGGCGATCTTTCAAAGGCTTGAACGGCAGACTGTCCCAGGTATTGCGTCCCATGATAATCGCGCCACCTAGCGTTTCACGTTTGAAAAATTGCAAATCTTCAGGCGCGTACCACGGGATATCATTCCCTTTACCAATGGCACCATTCTTGTCGCGTCCAACAATTAAGGAGATCATAGGTTACACCGCCACTGGAGCTTTGATGCCCGCATCAGGGTCGTAGCCTATGATTTCAAAATCGTCATAAGTGAAATCGAAAAGCGAGCTGACCTGCCGCTTGATCTTCAACTGAGACAACGCTTTGGGGCTGCGCGCGAGTTGCGTTTGCACCTGCTCCATATGATTGGAATAGATATGGGCATCGCCGATGGAATGGATGAAATCGCCTGGCTCATGCCCCGTCACATGCGCCAACATATGCAGCAAAAGAGCGTAAGAGGCGATGTTGAATGGCACACCAAGGAACATATCCGCAGAGCGCTGGTAAAGCTGCAGATGCAGCTTGCCCCCCGCGATGCGTACTTGCCAAAGCGTGTGACAGGGCGGCAGCGCCATGTCGGGCACTTCCGCCGGGTTCCACGCAGATACGATCAGGCGGCGGCTATCAGGCGTCTTTTTGATCGCTTCAACAAGGTCAGTGATCTGATCAATTGGCCCCATGTCAGTGCCGCTTGGCCAACGGCGCCACTGCGAGCCGTAGACGGGGCCAAGATCGCCGTTCTCATCGGCCCACTCGTCCCAGATCGAGACACCATTGTCCTTAAGGTATTTGATATTCGTGTCCCCTGCGAGGAACCACAAAAGCTCGTGAATAATGGATTTAAGGTGAAGTTTCTTGGTCGTGACCAGCGGAAACCCATCCGCCATCGGGTAGCGGCATTGCAGGCCAAAGTGCGAGGTCGTGCCGGTCCCTGTGCGATCTGTCGATTGCACGCCCCGCTCCAGCACGTCGCGCAAAGCTTGATGATATTGTTTCACAATGACTCCCCAGAGTTTGTACGCTGCCTACCCTGCTTCGCTCACACCGACAAGGTTGCTTGCACGGCCCGACCCCATCGTGCGTAGCGCTGTGTGCGTAAGGCCTCGTCCAATGTCGGCTCAAACTTGCGTTCTAAGGCCCATGTCGCCGCGAACTCATCCATCGCAGGATATACCCCCGCGCGCTGCCCTGCTAGCCATGCCGCGCCAAGCGCTGTTGTCTCTAACACTTCGGGCCGATCTACAGGCGCGCCAAGAATGTCAGACAAGAATTGCATCGCCCAATCAGACGCGCTCATCCCACCGTCGACGCGCAAGGCAGCCTCCTCAGCATTTGGCCAATCCGCATGCATCGCTTCCAGCAAATCGCGCGTTTGAAAACCAACGCTCTCAAGTGCCGCTTTCGCCATTTCCTCAGGCCCCGTGCCGCGCGTCAGCCCATAAACAGCCCCGCGACACTCCGCGTTCCAGTAGGGCGCGCCAAGACCTGTGAACGCGGGTACAAGCACAACATCTTGACCTTTGTCAGCATTGTCGGCGAGCGGCTGAGTTTCCTTCGCATCCCGAATAATCTTGAGCCCATCGCGCAGCCATTGCACGACAGCGCCCGCCACAAAGATCGAGCCCTCGAGCGCGTATGTGGGTTTGCCATCAAGCTGATAGGCAATTGTCGTGAGTAAACGGTTTTTCGATGTGACAGGCGTATCACCTGTGTTCAAAAGCGCAAAACAGCCGGTGCCGTAAGTAGATTTGAGCATGCCTGGCTCAAAACAGGCTTGCCCAACTGTGGCCGCTTGCTGATCACCAGCGACGCCAAGGATCGGGATTTCGCGGCCAAACAGATCGGCGCGCGTCAAGCCGAAATCAGCGGCAGAGTCCTTTACCTCCGGGAGCATGTTCATCGGGATATCGAGCAGATCGCACATGGTCTTAGACCAACGGCCTTTGCGGATATCGTAAAGCATAGTGCGCGCGGCATTGGTGGCGTCGGTGACGTGAGAGGTGCCACCTGTGAGGTTCCAGATGACCCAGCTGTCGATGGTTCCAAACGCTAGCTCACCCGCTTCGGCGCGCGCGCGTGCACCGTCTACATTGTCTAGTAACCACTTGAGTTTGGTTGCACTAAAATAGGGGTCGAGCAGCAGACCCGTGCGCTCTGTCACCATTTCCTCGTGACCAGCGGCCTTGAGCGCTTGGCACAGCTCGGACGTGCGGCGATCTTGCCAAACAATCGCACGATGGATGGCTTTGCCCGTTTTGCGATCCCAAATAACCGTAGTTTCGCGTTGATTGGTGATACCGATTGCGGTGATATCTTTGGCGGAGATGCCCGCTTTTTCAATCGCCCCGCGACATGTGCTGGCGGTGGTAGACCACAGATCACTTGCCTCATGTTCTACCCAGCCGCTTTGCGGGAAGTGCTGTTTGAACTCTTCTTGAGCAGAGGCGACAGGTGCCATGTCCGCGCCAAAAAGGATCGCGCGCGTGGAAGTGGTACCTTGGTCAATGGCGAGAATGTGGGTCATGAGGGATCTCCCTAGATTTTTATCCGACAGCCTTACGTGCTGCAGCACATAAGGTTACACGAGCGAGGGCAACCAAAGCACAATGCCCGGAAACGCGACAAGCAGCGCGATCGTCACTCCATCTGCGATGAAAAATGGCGTCACACCTTTGAACACGTCTTGCACCGTGAGATCGTCTCGCACGCCGGCCACGACAAAGCAGTTGAGGCCGATAGGTGGTGTGATCAAACAGAACTCCGCCATTTTGACCACCAATATCCCAAACCAGATCGCACACATTGGCCCAGACATGCCAAACGCACTGTCCGCCGCGCTCACCAACTCACCGCCATTCAACGCCATCACCGCAGGATAGACCACAGGCAGCGTCAACAGCAGCATCCCGATGGCGTCCATGAACATCCCAAGCACCGCATATGCAAGCAAAATGCAGATCAAAATCGTGAGCGGGGCCATATCCAGCGAGGTGATCCAATCCGAAAACGCATCCGGCAACTTGGCAAAGCCCAAGAAACGCACATAAATCAGCACACCCCAGATGATCGTAAAGATCATCACTGTTAGCTTTGCTGTTTCCAGCAGCGCCTCTTTCAGTTTCGCCCAGCGCATTCCGCGATAAAGCGCCATGCAAAAGATGATGAACGCACCAATCGCACCGCCTTCTGTTGCCGTGCCCCAAGCATCGCCAAACGGGTTATAGACGAAGAAAATGATGATCACGACCACTGCCACAATTGGCAAGGCAGGCGGCAAAGACTCAAAGCGCTCGCGCCATGTGAAGCCCGAAACAGGCGGGCCGATATTTTTGAACGTCATCGCCATACCGATGATCAGAGCTGCGTAAACCAGAGCGGAAAACGCACCTGGGATGAAGCCGGCGAGCAGAAGTTTACCCACGTCTTGCTCCACGATAATCGCGTAAATCACGAGGATCGCAGAGGGCGGAATGAGCGAGGCAAGCGTACCGCCCGCTGCGACAACACCAGCGGCAAAGGCTTTATTATAACCCACTTTGAGCATTTCGGGGATCGCGATACGCGCGAACACCGCTGCCGTCGCAACCGATGCGCCTGATACCGCGGCGAAACCCGCCGTCGCGAAAACGGTCGACACCGCAAGCCCGCCCGGCACCCAAGCGATCCAGCGTTTTGCAGCTTCAAACAGAGCCACTGTTAATTTAGCATGATAAGCCAGATAGCCGATCAAAATGAACACAGGAATCAAGCTCAAAACCTGCGCAGACACCTTAGAATGCGGCGTCAGGCCTGCGATTTTCACGCTAATCTGGAAGGCTTTCCAAAAGCGGTCTGGGTCATAGTCAAACCCATTCCAGCGGAGCCACACCAGCCCTACAAACCCCGCTAGCCCTGCTGCGAACGCCACGCGCATGCCAAGCAGAACAAACACCAACATGCCACCGCTGACCCATAGGCCAATCTCAATTGGTTCCATCAATCGGCCCCTTCCATGGAGGCTGCTTCAATCGCGGCTTGCTCTGCGACTGTAAGTGTCAACGGCACCGCTACAGGGTTTTCTAAGTTCAAGACGAATGCGCGCCCGAAGCCGACCGCTTGCAAGATCAACCGCAAGGCCAACACGCCAAAGGCAATAGGCACGACCAGTTTAGAGGGCCAAATCGGAATACCCACATCGATGGAGCTATCGCGGCTGCACAAAGGACGCGCGCAATCAAAAGATCGATCGAAGTGATCCCAAGCGCCCCAAGTGAGGGACAGGATTAGAACGAGGATAAGCAGCACAGAGATCAGTTCAAACAGCCAAAGCACGCGGCCACGGAGCTTGGAGACCAACATATCCATGCGAATATGCGTACCATCACGCTGCACGTAAGACACGCCCATGATCGCAATTATCGGCATCGCAGCTTCGATGTAATCCACATATCCCATCATAGGCGAGGAAAAAAATTTGCGCCCTGTGACAGAGTAAACCGCGAGAAACATCAAGGAAAAAACGGCTATGCCACTGAGCAGCGCGCAGAACCTTTCCAACGGCAATAGCGTGCGGTCAAGCTTACTGAGCAAGCTAGAATCTTCGAGGACGGCTGCGGAGCCTGCCATGTGCGATATCCCGAAAAATTAGAAATTGGAGTGCAGCAAAAAGGTGGGGTGCGTGGTTTCCCACGCACCCCATTTTCAATTACATCTTCGCATCAGCAAGCGCTTTCACGACCAGATCATAAAGCTCCTGACCTGGCAGGCCCTGCGCTTCCATGTCTGCAATCCACGCATCGCGAATTGGATCAGCAGCTTTAGCGCGGAACTCCGCAATCACGTCATCCGCGATCTCGACCTTGGCCACGCTCTTTTCTTCCAGAACTGAGTCCCAACGCGCGAGCAACTCGCCGTAGTTCGCCAAGTAGTGATCCAGCGATTCCTGAACCGAGCTATCGAGCGCGTCACGGTGCTCATCGCTGAGGCCCTCATAGGCGTCGATGTTCACCACAACAGGGCAGTTCACCGTGCCGGGGTTCAAGTTCGCCGTCCACCAAGTCGCTTGGTTGATCGTGCCAAAGCTGAGGTGAGCGTGCTGTGCGAAAGCAACTGTGTCGACAACGCCGCCTTCCATCGCTTGATACGCTTCCGTTGCAGTTACAGATGTCGGAACCGCGCCAACGGCTTCGAACGCTTTGCCAAGACCGCCTGTCGCGCGCACGCGCATACCCTCAAAGTCAGCCAAGGTGGAGCGTGCTTCGCCCGTACCGACCAAGTTGTACTGTGGCATCGGCGAAGTCATCAGCAGTTTCGCGTTCCACTGCGCCATTTCTTCGGTCGCCGCGGGGTGCGCGTAGACGGCTTTGGACACGGCGACTTCCTGCTCAAGGTTTTCAACACCCAAGAATGGCAATTCCAAAACAGTGATCACACGGTTCTTGTCGCGGTGATAGCCTGCGCAGAACTGCGCCATCTCAAACGCGCCGATGGAAATGCCATCAAGGTTTTCGCGGTTCTTGGACAACCCCCCGTAAGAAACGTTCATCGTGAATTCGCCGTTGGTCTTCTCAGACACCAGCTCGGCCAATTTTTCAACGTGCTCTGTAAATGCGCGGCGCTTGCCCCAAACGGATACATTCCATTCGGTTGCAGCCGCCTCGCCAGCCAAAGACGCGATAAAGGCCGCGCCAACGAGTTTTGCAGATAGATGTTTCATGTCACTCTCCCAGTTTCTGATTAACGAGACACTAGCGTTGCAAACGAAGCGTGCAACGGGATTCTTCCATTTTTGTCGCAGCTATCGTTTGGCAATTGCGCTTGAGGCACGTGGCACAAGCTCTGGCAAACAGTGCAAATTCGCGATGCTGCTCTCTTTTTGCGTGATAGCATGCGCCAGCGCCCGCCCCGCCTCTTGCCCGATCCGCACTGCAGGCAGGCGCACTGTGCTGAGAGCCGGCTCAATCTCGGACGAGCCCTTGAAGTCGCCGATTCCAACGATGGAGACGTCCTGCGGCACGCCCAATACACAGGCTTGTGCCCCATAGAGCGCACCTGTGGCGAGGATGTCATTGCCACAAATAATGGCACTCGGACGCATTTCATTCGACAATACCTTTATCGCGTCGCGTTTAGAGGCGGAAATCGAATAGATCGTCTCAAGTTGCCACTCAGCCCGCACTTGCGCCCCTGCTTTGGCGAGTGTGTCCATCACCCCCATCCGCCGATCCTGCGCGCGATCATTGCCCACCATAGGTGGAAACATGCAGGCGATGTCGCGGTGACCAAGGTCGAGGATATGCTCCGCAATCAACTGCCCAGCACGCCGATTATCCGCTCCTATGCACGGCAGGCGCGCGCTATCGCTGTGATTCCAAATCAAAACCGCAGGAATGCCTTGACTTTCGATAAGTTGAAACACTGCCTCATCGTGCTCAAGACCTGTGAGCACAACGCCATCGACGCGATGCTCTAAAAACTTGCGCAGCACTGCGTATTCTTGTTTCGGGTTATATCCATGCGAAGCAAGCAGAATAGTAAACCCATGCTCCGCCACCGCGTCAGAAAAGGCCTGCACCACTTCTGCAAAGATCGCGTGATCAATTGTGGGCACCAAAACCCCAATCGTGCCAGAGCGAATCCCATGGATCGTCTGCGCCGCGCGATTGCGAATGTAGCCTTGCTTGCGAACAGCGGAATCAATGCGGCGACGTGTTGAGGTTTTCAACAATTCAGGGTGATTAAAGTAACGCGAAACAGTTGAGGCAGAGACCTTTGCGGCTTTTGCAACAGAGATGATATCCGCCTTTTTACCATTATTATCAGACATCTATACACTCCTTATAGCCAATTTTATGAAAACATTTGCAAAACTATTTTCATTGATTAGCGTGAAACGTCAACACGGCTGTGCCATGGGAGGCAAACGCTTGGAATTTCTGCTCTATTTTGGCGATGTATTCACACCTGTGAATTTCGGCTTGCTCTTGATCGGCACGATTGGCGGTTTGATACTAGGCGCAACGCCCGGCCTGTCACCGACGATGGCAGTCGCTCTGCTTATTCCATTCACGTTCAAACTCGAAGCCGCACAGGGCCTAATTCTTCTCGGTGCCGCTTACACATCAACCGTCGCAGGGGGTGCTGTTTCGGCGATCTTGCTGAAGATTCCCGGCGCCCCTGCAAACATCGCGACCACGCTCGATGGTCATACAATGGCGCAAAAGGGCGAGGGCGCGAAAGCGTTGCAGCTCTCGTTCGTCTCCTCTGCCATCGGTGGTGTGTTCGGTGTCATGCTGCTTATCTTCCTCACACCAGTCCTCGCGAAGTGGGCTTTGGCCTTTGGGCCATCGCACCTTTTCTGGCTCGCGATTTTGGGCGTGACAATCATCGGATCACTTGATTCAAGTAGCGTTATCAAAGGGTTATTATCAGGCTGCATTGGACTTTGGCTCGCAACGATTGGCTTTGATGACATTATGGGGGCCCAGCGCTTTATCTTTCATCCGGCTGTCAGCGGGGGCATCAATGTTATTCCTGCGCTGATCGGTCTCTTCGCGATCCCACAAGTTATCACCATGTTCGCAAAAGGGCGCAATGACACAACGGCAGAAGTGATCACCGTCAAGAAACAACCTGTCATGGACTCGATCCGCGAAGTCATCAAACGCAGACGCGCGCTTGGCATTGGCACTGCAATTGGCTCTGTGATCGGCTTGATCCCCGGTGTGGGCGGGCAAATCGCTGGTCTTGTGGCCTATGATCAAAGCAAGAAATTCAGCCCAGAGCGCGAAAAATTCGGCACCGGCCATTCCGAGGGTGTGATCGCAGCGGAAGCTGCCAACAATGCAATGGTTGGTCCCAGCCTTGTGCCCTTGCTCACACTTTCTATCCCCGGTTCGCCTACAGCGGCTGTCCTTCTAGGTGGCCTACTGATCCACGGTATTTTCCCGGGCTCGGATCTTTTTGACAATCATCCCGATGTGGCGTGGACGTTCATAAACTCCATGCTGATCGGTCAAATCCTGATGTGTATCTTTGGGCTCTACGTTGCTGGTCTTGCCGCTTCTGTTGCACGGGTTCCGCACTCGGTGATGGCGGCAATCGTTTTAGGTCTCGCGCTCTTTGGGAGCTATTCGGTTCAAAACTCCATGGGGGATGTATACGTGATGGCTTCGCTCGGCATTGGTATGTATTTCCTTGAGCGCTTTGGCTTTTCCGCAGCTCCCTTGGTGTTGGGCCTTATACTTGGCCCCATCGCGGAGGCGAACTTCGTACAAGGCAGCATGATCGCGAACGCAACCAGCGGCCTTGGCCCCTACTTCCTGACTGGCACGCTGAACTTAACGTTGATCGCGGTCGTTCTAGCCTCCATCGCCTATTCGGTCTGGATGGAACTGCGCCAGGCCCGCTACACCACCAAGGACGACGCCGTCCATAAAGAGGAGGCGCTGTAATCATGTCCGATCTGCCCCGCAATCAGCATATCATCGCTTCTGGCATCGTCGCCGGTGTCGGCATTTCCGTTTGCTACCTGAGCTACACGCAACAGCCCTCAGAAGCGTTCACCTTTCCGCGCTTGATCTCAACCGTTTTTGCGGTTCTGGCGATCTGGACATTTGGCAAAGCCTTGCTCGGCAAAACCAAAGTCGGCAACGGTCTCTCGATGGAAGCAATGACGCGCATCACGCCGGGTTTACTGGTGATGTTGGTTTATATTTTCTGGGCTGCGAAAGCGCTAGGGTTTTACACAAGCTCTACAATTGCGTTCTTCATCCTACTCAGCCTTTACGATCCTGCCCCGCACAGCGAGAGCAAAAGCTGGATTAGGCGCGCTCTTATTACGGCTGGTTTTCTGGCCATCATGTACGGCCTCTTCGCGATGTTACTCAACGTCTACACTCCGCGAGAGTTTTTTAACTGACCGCCCTGAACTGTAATGGCAGCAGGGCTCAACATTCCTAGGGAGGAAACAAAAATGAAGAATTTACTAGCAGGCGCGGCAATCGCGCTGATGGGTTTGACCGGGACTGCATACGCGGACGGTCATGCCAACTATCCAGAGCGTCCCATGATGCTGATGGTCAGCTACGGCGCTGGCGGTGCCACAGACTTCCAAGCCCGCATCGTGACGATGACGGCTGGAAATGAGGACGCGCTTGGCATGCCAATAGCGATCATTAACAAGCCGGGTGCGGGCGGCCGTGTTGGTTGGAACTGGATGGCAACCCAAGCCGAGAGCGATGGTTACACGCTTGGTGCCTACAACGTGCCACACTTTATCGCACAATCGATCAAAGGCGGCGTTGAGTACTCAGCGGACAGCTTCGAGCCCATCGCAAACTGGGGCGCGGATCCTGCGGTCTTCGTTGTGGCCGCGGATAGCGAGATGAACTCCATGACAGACGTCGTAGACTTTGCCAAAGCAAACCCTGGCAAGCTAACATTCTCTGGCGCGGGCCTGTTTGTGGGTCACCACATTGCAGCACTGCAACTTGAAAAAGCGGCAGGTGTGAAGATGGCGTATATCCCGTCCAACAAAGGCGGCGCAGGTGCGATGAAATCGGTGATCGCGGGTGAAGTCATGGGCGGCGTCAACAACCTCTCCGATGCGTTCCGCGCAGCGGCGGCTGGTAACGTAAAGATCCTCGGTGTGTTCGATCTTGAGCGCAACGACTTCTTGCCAGACGTGCCAACGCTGAAAGAGCAAGGCTTTGACATCGACAACGCATCCGTGAACTTCCGCGGTGTGATGGTTCCAAAAGGCACGCCACAGGGCATCATCGAAAAGCTGGCGGCAACTGTGCCTGCAATGTTCGAAAATGGCCGCGTCGCAGGCAAGATGAAAGCAGGCGGATCGCCTATGCACATCATGACACGGGATGAAGTGCTTGAAATGTGGGCCGCACGCGAAGAGACGCTCAAAGAGCTGCTCGCAGGTCTGTAACTAAATCTACGGCAGGGCGTCAAAACGCGCCCTGCCCGCTACTTCTAAGGAATTCTCATGACTGCTTCTCCAGATCCCATCGCAGAGCTAGATGCCGTGATCGCCCGCGCCCGCACCGCGCAGGTCCGCTATGAAGCGAACGGCAGTCAAAAACTTTATGATAGTGCCGCTAAAGCCGTCGCTTGGGCCATCATGGAACCATCGCGCAACAAAGCCCTCGCAGAGCTGTCTGTTGAGACGACTGGTCTTGGCAACGTGCCGGACAAGATCACCAAGAACCATCGCAAAACGCTTGGCCTGATGCGCGATATTGCGGATGTGCCGACCTATGGTGTGATTTCTGACAATGCAGAGACTGGCATCACCGAAATCGCTCGCCCCATTGGATTGATCGGCGCAGTTGTGCCCTCCACGAATCCCGGCGCAACGCCTGCGAACAACATCATCAACGCTTTGAAATGCGGCAATGCCATTGTGCTCTCGCCATCGCCGAAAGGTGTTCCAACGATGGAGCGTTTGCTGGAACATATCTATGCGGAGTTCGACAAAATTGGTCTCGATCATGATTTGGTGATGATAGTCCCCGGGCGCGGCTCGAAAGAGCAAACGCAGCGCTTGCTTGAGCAGTCCGATCTGGTTGTCGTGACAGGCTCACAGAACAACGTGAAGCGCGCATATACTTGCGGCACTCCTGCCGTCGCGGTTGGCGCGGGCAATGTGACTGTGATTGTGGATGAAACCGCTGATTTGAAGGCTGCTGCGGAAAAGATCAAAGCCTCCAAAACCTTCGACAACGCGACCTCTTGCTCGTCCGAGAACGCGGTCGTTGTGGTCGATGCGGTATATGACGCATTCGTCGCCGAAATGGCGAAAACTGGCGGTGTGGTGATCAAAGATGAAAGCCGCATCATCAAAGCGCTCTGGCCAGATGGGCATCTCAATCGAGAAGCGATTGCGCAAGATGCAGATAAGATGATCACTGCGTTGGACCTCGGCGATGAAGTCCCAGAAGGTACGCAATACGTCGCTGTCGAAACCACAGGCATCGGCCCCGAACATCCGCTCTCTGGCGAAAAGCTAAGCCGTGTTCTGGCCTTCTATCGCGCCACTGATTTTGACGATGCAGTTGCCACGACGCGACGCATTCAATTGCACATGGGCGCAGGGCATTCTGTCGGGCTACACAGCACCGACAATGCCCATGCAACGCAACTGGCCAATGCCATTCCCACGTGCCGCGTGATCGTGAACCAAGCACATTGTTTTGCCACGGGTGGTGCGTTCAACAACGGCATGCCGTTCTCTCTCTCAATGGGCTGTGGCTCATGGGGTGGCAATTCGATTGATGACAACCTGCATTGGAAGCATTTCCTCCAATCCACTAAGATCGTTCGCGAAATCCCCGAGCGCGAGCCTGCGCTTGAGGATATATTTGGCGACTACTGGGCCGAGGTTGGCAAGTGATCCTCAGCCAAACGACACCTCCCAAAGGCACTGTACGCGACTGGCTTGATGCGCGCGCGCAACAAGGGGGCACGGCTTTTGTTTTCCCTGAAACAAACGAAGCTCTAAGCTGGGCTGAACTGCGTGATACGGCGAAAACACTTGCCCAAGGGCTCACCGCGCAGCGCGTTGAAAAGGGCGAAAGCCTCGCCATTATCCACCCGAATGGAAAAGACGGTGTCGTTGCACTCTATGCTGCACTTTATGGCGGATTTCGCGCAACGATGATAAATCTGGCGGCTGGTCCTGACGCAATCGCCTATGCGCTGAACCACTCTGGTGCGCGCTTTGCTTTGGTGCATGAGGCACAGCGAGAAACGTTCAAATCCGTCGCGCCCGGACATATGAGAGCGCTGAACGATTCGCGAGGCGAAGCCGCGCTGCACGATCTCGCGCCAAAAGATCACGCTCTGCTCATGTATACCTCCGGTACCACAGGCAAGCCCAAAGGCGTTGTGCACAGCCATGCCAGCTTGCTTGCAGGCGGTTGGACGACCGCCATTGCTCATGCGTTAGCACCGCAAGATCGCGGGTTTTGCGTGCTGCCGATCTATCACATCAACGGTCTTTGCGTGACGGTTATGGGTGCGCTTGTTTCTGGTGGCTCACTCGCCATGGCGTCAAAGTTTTCCACCAGCAAATTCTGGGATCAAGCCGATAGCGCCAAGGTCACCTGGTTCTCTGTCGTGCCCACAATCATTAGTCATTTGCTGCACGGCAAAGCAGAACCAAGCGCCACCTTAAAATCCAATCTGCGCTTTGGGCGCTCCGCCTCCTCCGCTTTGGCAGTGGAGACGCACACAGCCTTTGAGACGCGCTTTGGCGTGCCTATCATCGAGACCATGGGCCTTACAGAAACCGCTGCTCAAATTCTGTCCAATCCGCTTGCACCCAATAAGCGCAAAATCGGCTCCCCCGGAAAAGCCTTTGGCAACGAAGTCCGAATTCTCAACGCTGATCTGACGGAAGCGAAACTCGGAACTGAGGGCGAGATCGCGGTGCGCGGACCGAACACATTACTCGAATACTTGCATAATCCCGACGCCACCGCAGCTACATTCGCAGGCCAGTGGCTGCGCACGGGCGATTTAGGCCGCATGGACGAGGATGGCTATGTTTTTGTGACAGGCCGTCTCAAGGAATTGATCATCAAAGGCGGCGAAAACATCGCACCGCGCGAGATCGATGAAGCGCTTTACGCCCATCCAGATGTTGTCGAAGCCGCCGCCTTTGCACGACCTTGCGATAGCTACGGTGAGCGCGTGGAAGCCGCAGTGAGCCTCAGCAATGGGTCTTCGTTAGCGATGGAAGATTTAAGGGTCATCTGTGTCAATAAGCTCGGGGCGTTTAAGGCCCCTGATACGATTCATTTGCTTGACGAGTTACCCAAAGGGCCTTCGGGAAAAATCCAACGCTTGAAGCTGGTGGATCTAGTATAAGCAAGCATTGTGATTTTGTTGGTGGCGATGCAGGGATTTGAACCCCGGACACGCGGATTATGATTCCGCTGCTCTAACCAACTGAGCTACATCGCCAACAGGGGGTCGGATACTGGACTGGAAAACGTCCGTCAAGTTAGAAAAGTGCAGAAAAACGTCTCTTTGACTTTACGCAACCACACCATTGTTTTCTGAGCGCGCAATTGCGCTCGGCGGGACCGCATTCGCCTTTAGGACGGCCCAAACCTCTTGTCCAACTTCAAGCTGCATCTGCGCAAGTGCGCGCCGCGTAATACGTGCCAGTAAACGGTCTGATCCCGTGCGCAGAGCAATCGCAACGCTTGGGCCCTCGCCCGTTTGAATTTCAGTGATTCTCGCACGCAAAATGTTCTGGCTCGATAGATCTTTCGGCTCCGAGACGGACAAAATAACATCCTGTGCCCTTATCCGCATGCGAACCTTTGCCCCAACCGGTGCCCCGATCTTTGGCACGTGCAGCTGCCCCGCGCTCAGATCAATAGTACTTAGCCCATCCGCCTCATGTCCTGAGATTATGCCTTGCACAAGGGCACCCGCATCTTGAACACCGATCAGCTTTACGTTGGCAGGGTCGGCCAAAACATCCTCGACAGTGCCGCCTACCACGCTGCGCCCATCGCGCAAAACTAAAATGTTGTCAGCCAGTCGCACGATTTCTGACATGTCATGCGTCACATAGATCATGGGTGGACCACCTTGCGCGTGCAAACGCTCAAAATAGGGTAGGATTTCTTGCTTTCGGGCCGTGTCTAGTGCCGCGAGCGGTTCGTCCATGAGCAACAAGCGCGGCACACTCAGCAATGCGCGACCCAAAGCAACGCGTTGCTGTTCCCCGCCCGACAGAGCGGCGATTCTGCGATTCAAAAGCGCCTCGATCCCTAAAGTATCGATCATTTGTCGACGTTCGGCTACACTCAGTGGTTCTTTCGCAAACCGCGCGCCAAAGTCGAGGTTTTGTGAAACAGACAGATGCGGAAACAAACGCGCATTTTGAAACACATAGCCGATCCGGCGTTGGTGTGATGGCACATGTACCCCGCTTTGCGCATCAAACAAGACAGTATCGCGGAAAGCGATGCGCCCTTGATCTGGCGTGGTCAGTCCTGCGATCGCGTTGATCAGGCTGGTTTTTCCACTACCAGAGCGACCGAATACAACAGTCGTGCCCGCTTTGGTGCGTAGTTGCACATCCAGCTCGAATGCGCCGAGCTTGCTTTGTATATCGACGTTCAAGCTCATAGTCCCGCGACCTTTCTTGCAGCGCGTCTGGCCAAGACCTCTGACACAGCCAGCGCCAATATCGAGACGGCGACAGAGAGCAGGATCAATCGCAGAGCCGCATCTTCCCCCCCAGGTACTTGCAACAGCGTATAGATCGCGGAGGGCAGCGTTTCGGTTTGACCGGGTATCGAAGCCACGAATGTGATCGTCGCACCAAACTCCCCCATCGCTTTGGCGAAGCCCAAAACCGTGCCCGCAAGCAAGGCAGGTGTAACCAAAGGGAGCGTGACATGCAGAAACACGGCCGACCTTGACGCGCCAAGTGTCGCGGCGGCGTCTTCTAACCCTTTGTCAACCGCCTCTATTCCAAGCCGGATCGCGCGAACCATAAGAGGAAAGCCCATTATACCCGCCGCAAGCGCCGCGCCTGTCCAGCGAAAAGCAAATGTGATTCCCAAGAATGTCTCAAGCATGCCGCCAATGGGGCCTTGCTTGCCAAACAAGATCAGTAAGGCATAGCCCGTGACCACGGGAGGCAGCACCAAGGGTAAATGAACCACGATATTGAGTAGGGGTTTTCCGTAAAACTTTTTGCGCGCGAGAAGCCACGCAGTTGCAATCGCGAAGGGTAAACATACCACAGTCGCCAGCAAGGCAATCTGAAGTGAAAGCGCAACAATCGCCAATTCAGCCGCGCTCAACATTACTGACACCACTCCGTTTGATTTTTGGGTATGCCTGCAAAGCCCGATTCCATAAAAACGTGCGAGCTTTGCATAATCCTGCGAGCAACTTCATGGCTTTGCGCGTTTGCAGTCGCGGTCAGGGCCATTGGGTAGCGGATTGCGGGATACTCTGAAGGATCCGGCTTAAATACCATTTGCACACGATCCTCAGCGAACACGTCGCTTGCGTAGACAAAGGCCAAAGGCACCTCCGCACGTGCGAGTAAGGCAAGAGCCAATCTCACATTCGACGTTTCCGCGAGGTGCGGACGTAGCGGTTCTAGCCAGCCTCGGTTTGTCAAATACTGCGCAGTATATTGCCCTGCAGGAACTGAGGACAACTGCCCAACAGCCAAGCGCCCGCCTTCAAGCGCGTCTATTATATCTTTGGCGTTTTCAGCCGTAAACAAAGGACCATCCACCGGACCCGCTAGGACCAAACGATTGCCAGTCACATCACATCGGCTTTTTGCGGTAATCGCATTTTGAATTTCAAGCCAATCCATCCAATCTCGATGCGCGAAAATTACGACATCTGCATCCGCGCCATGCGCCACTTGCCGTGCTAGGGCAGCACTTCCGCCATAAACAGCGATCGCGTCCAAATCGTTTTCTGCGATGACCCGATCCAACGCAGTTTTCAAACTAGAGGCCGCAAAAATCGTGACACTTTCCGCAAAGGCAGGAACAGCCACAATGCAGAGAAACGCAAGAATACGAGAGGTTTGACGCAAAATCTTCATAGCGCGAGTATTTAGAAAGCCACCGTCACGTGCAAGCGCGGCTTGCGCGTTTCACGGCTGCGCGCTAGGGCTGAGATCACGATTTGGGAAGGTCACCTCTCACCTATGCTGCTCTATCGCTGCCTTATCACGCTGCTCACGCCCGTTTTATTGGTTGCGTTATTTATTCGCGTGTTGCGAAAGGTCGAAAGCCTGCAAGATTTTCGCGAGCGCTTGGGGATCTGGAAAAATCTGCCATCGGGCGATGTCATTTGGATCCATGGTGCCTCCAACGGTGAGTTAAGCGCGGCAAGACCTTTAATTGACGGACTTTGCACGCAAAATCCCGACGCGCGCTTGCTGGTGACCTGCAACAGTATTAGTGCCAAAAACATGGTGCGGGCATGGGGACGTTCGCAGCTAAACGTTTACCTGGCCCCGATCGATCTGGGGTGGGTATATGGCAGACTTCTGAGAAAACTGTCTTTGCGAAATTTCATTCTGATCGAAGCCGACTTCTGGCCAAATCGCATGCGCGCGATTGCGGCGGCCAGAGCTCCTATCGCGCTGATTGGCGGACGTATTTCAAAGAGTAGCTCACGTACGTGGGGACGCTTTTCAAAGCTTTCAATGGAGATTTTTCAAACCTTTGATCTTATTTGCCCGCAGGATCAGGAGTCAGCGATGCGACTTTCCAAGCTCGGTGCATCAGACAGTGCCTTTGGCGCAGAAATTTCCCTAAAGTCCTTATTCCAAGTGAAGCCCTACATTGCAGACTATGAATCACGACTGTCCGTGTGGCTTGCAGCCTCGACCCATGAAGGTGAAGACGGGACACTGTTGCGTGCACATCTTGAGGCGCTCAAGTCCAATCCAACGCTGCGCATGATCCTTGCCCCACGACATCCCAAACGTGGCGCAAACCTAGCAAAGCTCGCCGAGACGCTTGGCCTCAGCGTCACGCAACGCAGCCTTGGCGCTGAGTTTGACAGCCCAAGTCAAGTTTACATCGCAGACACTCTTGGCGAAATGGCGCAATGGTACAGCCTTGCGGGGACATGCTTTGTGGGTGGCTCTCTTGTTGCGAAAGGAGGTCACACCCCGTTTGAACCGGTCGTCTACGATTGCGCAATCTTGCATGGCCCACACTTGGAAAACTTCGCGGTCCCCTATGCAGCTCTTGCGAAACACGAAGCCGCCATGATGTGCACAACACCAGAAGAGATAGCGTGTAATGTGATCTCTTTGCGCAATCTCGAAGCATCCAACA
>ERZ1047985.1311-NODE-1311-length-17258-cov-4.491484_pt1 | contig 17258 bp, 18 predicted proteins | sample MGYA00383097_ERZ1047985 | MGnify/ENA primary metagenome ERZ1047985 (study PRJEB29581, sample SAMEA5548367) | metagenome | biome: marine; feature: coastal; material: water | depth 50 m | study: Short-term variability in the microbial, nano- and picoplankton...
AATATTTCCCTTAAAACAGGGTGTATAACAAAAGCCCGAGCGCGCTGAGCAAGATAATCGTTAGGGTTAAGATCATCCCAAAGACAGGTCCGATCATCACAGGGGGTGGGGCAGAAAAGCCCCAAGCATGTAGCGCGCGCCCAATCACCAGCAACAGCCCCAACAAATGCACTGCAAGCGCCGGTGCGCCAGAAAACTCAACCAGTGCCAACAAGATCACCCCGAATGGAGCGTGCTCGATGAAATTGCCCTGCGCGCGCATTCGCTTGAGGAGGCTGGTTTTGCCGTTGTGCCCCATCGAAATCTTGTTGCCACGGCGATAGACAATTACGCGGAGACTGAGCCACAAGAAGACAAACCTCAAAAGCGCAGCATAAAGCGATGTGATTTCTTACATAAGGCCTCCAATAGAAAACGCCCCACCAGAAATGGCAGGGCGCTTTTCATCTTTCTAGCTAAACTCTGGAGTTTGAGGCAGCGCCTCAACCCTTGCGCGTCAGCGCATATCAAGCGCGTGCGCAAGCACGCTCATTCCAGCTCGATCAACAAGTCCTTTGCATCGATCTGAGCGCCTGCTTGCACATGCACCGCCTTGATCACCGCGTCGCGCTCGGCGTGGATGCCGGTTTCCATCTTCATCGCTTCAATCGTGAGTAAGAGATCACCCGCCGCGACTTTGGCCCCGACAGTTGCCGCAACAGACGCCACGACACCCGGCATCGGTGCGCCAATGTGGTTTTCGTCTGCGGGATCGGCTTTGGGCCGTGCGGCTGTTGCTGCTTTGACCGTTCGGTTAGGCACACGAATAACACGGGGTTGACCGTTGAGTTCGAAGAACACTTTCACATCGCCATCATCCAGCGTTTCACCAATGGCTTGCAGGCGGATTTCCAGCGTTTTGCCTGGATCAATCTCAGCTGAAATCTCCTCAGTCGGCTCCATCCCATAAAAGAACGTGCGCGTCGGCAGGACTCGCACAGGGCCATAGGTGCGATGGCGGCCCATGTAATCAAGGAACACCTTCGGATACATCAAATAGCCATTGAGATCCTCATCATCACTCTCACGCCCCTCAAGCAGGTCGCTGAGCTTCGCGCGTTCTGCGTCCAAATCGACAGGTGCAAGTGACTTGCCCGGGCGCTCAACATTGGGCGTATCACCCTTCAGAACTTTCGCGACAATCCCATCTGGGAAGCCACCGGGAGGCTGGCCCAAATTGCCTCGCATCATATCAACTACGCTGTCGGGGAAGGCCACGTCATTCTCGGGGTTTTCCACGTCAGATCGACTTAGACCTTGGCTGACCATCATCAACGCCATGTCGCCGACAACCTTGGAACTTGGCGTCACCTTAACGATATCGCCGAACATGTCGTTCACGTCCGAATAGGTGCGCGCGACCTCTGGCCAACGTTCCTCTAGTCCAAGCGAGCGTGCTTGCGCCTTAAGGTTGGTGAACTGACCGCCGGGCATTTCGTGCAAATATACCTCAGAAGAAGGAGCCTGCTGACCTGTCTCGAAGGCAGCATATTGCGCGCGTACCTGTTCCCAATAATCCGAAATCCGGCGTACCGATCCGATGTCGATGCCCGTGTCGCGTTCAGTGTGACGCAGGGATTCGACCACTGTGCCCAACGTCGCTTGGCTGGTGTTGCCTGAGAGCGCGTCCATGGCGCAATCCACTGCGTCCACGCCAGCGTCAGAGGCAGCAAGAATGGTCGCGCAGGCAATGCCCGCTGTGTCATGTGTGTGGAAGTGGATCGGCAGGCCAACCTCATCTTTTAAAGCCTTCACCAAGACCCGCGCAGAGGCTGGTTTCAGCAAACCCGCCATATCCTTTAGACCCAAGACATGCGCGCCAGCATCGCGCAGCTCTTTGCCCATTTGCACATAGTATTTCAGATCATATTTAGCGCGATCTGCGTTCAAGATGTCACCGGTGTAGCAAATCGTGCCTTCGCAGACTTTGTTGGCCTCGATCACCGCATCCATCGCGACGCGCATGTTTTCGGTCCAGTTGAGGCTGTCGAATACGCGGAACACATCGACGCCCGTTTGTGCCGCTTGGCGCACAAATTCCTTCACTACATTGTCCGGATAGTTGGTGTATCCGACCCCGTTGGCGGAGCGCAGCAACATCTGTGTCATCACATTTGGCATCGCCGCGCGGATGTCACGTAGACGCTGCCATGGGCATTCTTGCAAAAAGCGATAGGCCACATCAAAAGTCGCGCCACCCCAGCATTCAACCGAGAAAAGCTGCGACATTTCAGAGGCATAGGTTGGTGCCACGCGGATCATATCGATGGAGCGCATGCGCGTCGCGAGCAAGCTTTGATGGCCATCGCGCATCGTTGTGTCTGTCAAAAGAAGCTGCTTTTGCGCACTCATCCAGTCCGCAACCGCTTGCGGCCCCTTGTCCTCTAGCAGATTGCGCGTGCCATATGGCGCGACTTCACCCTTGAAGTCTGGTGCGCGCGGAGTTTTGAGGTCGCTCGCAGGCAAGGGCCGTCCAGCGGTTTCGGGATGGCCGTTGACACTGATATCAGCGATATAAATCAGGATTTTCGTCGCGCGGTCCCGACGTTTTTTAAAATCAAACAGATCGTCTGTGTTGTCGATGAAGGTCGTCGTGTACTCGTTGCTGAGGAATGTGGGGTGTTTCAGCAGGTTCTCAACAAAGGCGATATTGGTGCTGACGCCGCGAATACGAAACTCGCGCAGCGCGCGGTCCATGCGGGCAATCGCAGCCTCAGGCGTTTGTGCGTGGGCGGTTACTTTCATCAACAGGCTGTCATAATAGCGTGTGATGACACCACCGGAATAGGCGGTGCCGCCATCAAGGCGAATGCCCATACCCTGCGCTTCACGGAATGCTGTGATGCGGCCATAGTCGGGGATGAAATTATTGAGGGGATCCTCCGTTGTGATCCGTGTTTGCAGCGCGTGACCATTTAGGCGCACATCATCTTGGGATGCCTTGCCCGTGGCTTCGGCAATCGTTTTGCCCTCGGCAATTTTGATCTGCGCCTGCACGATGTCGATGCCTGTGACTTCTTCTGTCACCGTGTGCTCAACCTGCACGCGCGGGTTCACTTCGATAAAGTAGAACTTTCCGCTGTCCATATCCATCAAAAATTCGACGGTGCCCGCGCATTCATAATTCACATGTGCGCAAATCTTGCGGCCGAGATCGCAAATCTCTGTGCGCTGTTCTTCGCTGAGGTAGGGTGCAGGCGCGCGCTCTACCACTTTTTGATTACGCCGCTGAACGGAGCAATCACGCTCAAACAGGTGATACATGCCACCTTGGCTATCACCGAGGATTTGCACCTCAACGTGCCGTGCGCGTACGATCATCTTTTCGAGATAGCCCTCGTCATTGCCAAACGCCGCTTCCGCCTCACGGCGCCCTTCGAGCACCTTCTCTTCGACTTCATCCTCGGAGTAGATCGGACGCATGCCACGACCGCCGCCGCCCCATGATGCTTTCAGCATCAAAGGATAGCCAACTTCGCCTGCCTCACGCTTGACTGCATCCATATCATTGCCCAGCACTTCAGTTGCGGGCACGACAGGCACGCCCGCGTCCATCGCGACGCGGCGCGCGGAGGCTTTATCACCCAGCGCGCGCATGGTGGCGGCTTTGGGTCCGATAAAGGTAATGCCATTGGCGTCGCAAGCGTCTACGAAATCGGGGTTTTCTGACAGCAAGCCGTAGCCTGGATGGATCGCATCTGCGCCGCAGTCTTTGGCGACGCGAATGATTTCTTCGATCGAGAGATAGGCTGCGACCGGCCCCATGCCTTCGCCAATGCGGTAGGCTTCATCGGCCTTAAAGCGGTGCAGGCCCAACTTATCCTCTTCCGCGTACACGGCGACGGTTTTCTTCCCCAATTCATTGGCCGCGCGCATGATGCGGATGGCGATCTCGCCGCGATTGGCAATGAGGATTTTGTTGAATTCAGTCATGTCAGGCTTCCCGAGAGTATATGTTACGCGTTGTGTACAGGCTAAGTGAGGGGTGCGGTATTCGTAGTATTGGGTGTTTTGCGCTAACAGGAATTTATGGTAGCGCTAAGGGTTCATGTCAGCTGGCCCGTTTCTACTGAGTTGTGGGAGAATCGTTTGAGGCGCGTCGTGTAACTGAGTCAGTCCTAATTGCCCCATATTCGCGCGCAGATCAGATGCGAGCATATCTGCCAAATGCGCAGGGCCTTGCTCGCCAAGTGCGCCAAGTGCGTAATGCCAAGCGCGCCCGAGCATCACAAAATCTGCACCAAGCGCGTAGGCGCGCAGGATATCCAACCCGCCCTCAATCCCGCTATCCATGATCAGCGGCAGCTTCGTCGCGGCGCGGATCTTGGGGAGGACTTCAATCGGGGCAGGGGCCGCATCAAACTGACGACCCGCATGGTTGGAAAGCCAAAGCGCATCAATCCCTGTCGCTTCGGATTTGGTGACATCGCGCACATCCAATACACCCTTGAGGATGAGCTTTCCGTCCCAATTGTCGCGCAGCCAGTGCACGTATTCCCAATCGGGCGAGGTGCGCAGAAGATAGCCGATATGTGCCGTGCTAGAGCGTTCTTCGCCTGCGTCTTTTACTTGATCAATGTACTTATCCAATGTGCGCATGCGTGGCATTCCAAGACGCGCGGTGCCAAGCGCCCAAGCTGGACATAGCGCGATTTGGGCCAGTAAGCGTGGGGTGATCTTGGGCGGTTGACGTAGCCCGCCGCGAATTTGGCGTTCACGACGGGACGCAACAGGGACATCAACCGTCAGCACCAAAGTGTGAAATCCGTTCGCTTTGACGCGCTCTAACATATCACGGCGAATTCCTTCGTCGCGGGGCGGATAGAGCTGGAACCATCCATGTTGCCCAAGGCTTGGCGCGATATCTTCGGGGGTGCGCGTTGCCACAGTCGATAGGGTATAAGGAATGTCAAGCGTCGCGGCCTTGCTTGCGAGGATCGTTTCCGCATTCGGCCAGATCAGACCCGACATGCCAAGCGGCGCAATCCCGAACGGCAGCGGCAGCGTGTGACCCAGAAAATCAACTGATAGATCTGGTGTGATCTCCCCATGCAAGACGGAAGGCATCATCAGCACCTCATCAAGCTTTGTTCGATTGCGCGCCTTACTCGCTTCGAGCCCCGTGGCGCTGTCGAGGTATTCCCACACGAAATGCGGGATGCGGCGTTTGGCGGCGCGGTGCAGATCCGCGAGGGCAGGGTAGGGCGCGTGTAAATCCATACTCGTAGTTTTCGCTGCAATGCGGCATTTGTCTAGCAAAAGAATGCGGAACAGATCAAGAACCTCTCTTTTCCTATCGGCTTTTGCGCGCTAGAGTTACGCTCATGAGCAATTTTGACGAAATGGACGCCTTTGAAGGCGCCTCCACGCCCCTCTCCCAACGCGCGATGTCTGCGCGGCCGATGCCGTATTTAGATGGGCTGAATCCCGCGCAACGCGAAGCAGTGGAAACACTGGACGGTCCAGTTTTGATGTTGGCGGGTGCGGGTACAGGCAAAACCAAAGCACTGACCGCGCGCATTGTTCATCTGATGAACGCGGCCAAAGCGCGTCCCAACGAGATTCTGGCGGTCACCTTCACCAACAAAGCTGCGCGCGAGATGAAAAATCGCGTGGGCGGTATGCTTGGTCAATCGATCGAGGGGATGCCGTGGCTTGGCACTTTCCATGCGATTTGTGTGAAGCTGCTGCGCCGACACGCGGAATTGGTGGGGCTTAAGAGCAATTTCACGATCCTTGATACAGATGATCAGATTCGCCTCCTGAAACAGCTTTTGCGCGCTGAAAGCATAGACGATAAACGCTGGCCTGCGCGTATGCTTGCGGGCTTTATTGATGGCTGGAAAAACCGAGCGTTGACACCCGAAAAGGTGCCAAGTGCAGATGCAGGTGCGTTCAACAATCGTGGCACCGAGTTCTACGCGATGTATCAAAAGCGTCTTTTGGAACTCAACGCCGTGGATTTCGGCGATCTGCTGCTGCATGTTGTGACGATTTTCCAGACACATGACGATGTGCTCAATCAATACCAACGCTGGTTCCGCTATATTCTGGTGGACGAGTATCAGGACACGAACGTCGCACAGTATCTCTGGCTGCGCTTGCTCGCGGGCGGGCACAAGAACATCTGCTGCGTTGGGGATGACGATCAATCCATCTACGGTTGGCGCGGGGCGGAAGTGGGCAATATCTTACGCTTTGAGAAGGATTTTCCGGGCGCAAAGGTAGTCCGGCTAGAGCAAAACTACCGCTCCACCCCGCATATATTAGCGGCTGCCTCTAATGTAATTGCTGGCAATGAAGGCCGGCTCGGTAAGGATCTGTGGACTGCCTCGGAAGAGGGCGAAAAAGTCCGTCTGATCGGTCATTGGGACGGTGAGGAAGAGGCGCGCTGGATTGGCGAAGAACTGGAAGCGATGCAATCGGGCACGCGCGGTATGAACCCGATTTCGCTGAATGATATGGCTATTCTTGTGCGTGCGTCCCATCAAATGCGTGCGTTTGAGGATCGTTTTTTGACCATAGGTTTGCCCTACCGCGTCATCGGTGGTCCACGCTTTTACGAGCGCATGGAAATCCGCGATGCCATGGCCTATTTTCGTATTGTGACCTCGCCTGACGATGATCTAGCATTCGAGCGTATCGTGAACACGCCAAAACGTGGCCTTGGAGATAAAGCACAGCAGAAAATTCAGATGGCCGCGCGCGCAAATGGCGTCAGCCTTGTCGAGGGTGCGCGGATCGTTGTGGAGAACAAAGCGATTGGTGGTAAGGGCGGTGCGGAGCTTGCTAAACTGGTCGATGGTCTCGATCGCTGGGCGGCCCTGACGCGCGGGCCACGGGTTGCGACGATCATTGACGATGATGCGGTGTTGGATGATGGTCCGCAAATGTCGGAGCCGGAGTTTGGCCCCCCTGAAATGAGCCATGTAGAATTGGCGCAGGTGATCCTCGATGAAAGCGGCTACACCGCGCATTGGCAGAACGACAAAACCCCCGAAGGACCGGGGCGCTTGGAAAACCTTAAGGAATTGGTAAAAGCGCTGGAGCAATTTGAAAACCTGCAAGGGTTTTTGGAGCACGTCAGCCTGATCATGGACAACACTCAAGAGGACGAAGCTGCTAAAGTCTCGATCATGACGTTGCACGGAGCCAAGGGTCTTGAATTCCCTGCGGTGTTCTTGCCCGGATGGGAGGACGGTTTGTTTCCCTCTCAACGCTCCATGGATGAAAGCGGTCTCAAAGGTCTCGAGGAAGAGCGCCGTCTTGCCTATGTGGGCATCACCCGCGCTGAGGATATTTGCACGATTTCCTTTACGGCCAATCGCATGGTCTTTGGCCAATGGCAAAGCCAATTGCCTTCGCGTTTTATCGATGAATTGCCAGAGGATCACGTTGAGGTGCTGACCCCGCCGGGCCTTTATGGTGGCAACTACGGCGCGGCTGGCATGGGCATGGGAGGCAGTGGTCAAAGTGATCTCGAAAAGCGTGTTCAGGACGCGAATGTCTATAACTCGCCTGGCTGGAAACGCCTACAAGCCCGCAAAGATAACCGCCCAATGTCCCAACCCGCAGAGAGCAAGAACATCACAATCGACATGACGGCTGTGTCGAGTTTTTCAATGGGCGAGCGCGTATTTCACCAGAAGTTTGGCTATGGTGCGGTGATCGGAATTGAGGGCGACAAGCTTGAGATTGAATTCGAGAAAGCGGGCACGAAAAAGGTCGTCTCGCGCTTTGTGGCAGCGGCAGATGCGGCGGATGATATTCCATTTTAGGAGGATCTTTTTATGAGCGGTGAGCACGACCTCCAAACACTTTTGTGCGGCATGTCTGCACAGCTTGTTGAGGGAGTTTACGTTTTCGTGACGATCCCCGAGGGAGCGATGCCGCAAGATCTAACGCCTCGGATGATTTTTCGCGAATCCGAAGGTGTCACTTTGATTGTCTTACGGGACGAAGCCGTGGCGCATCGCTTGCCGCATGAGTTTCCGAGCCGTATGATCACCCTCAACGTGCATTCCTCGTTGGATGCGGTTGGGTTTATCGCCTTGATCGCAACAAAGCTTGCGGCAGCTGGTATGGGGGTCAATCCAGTGGCAGGATTTTTTCACGATCACATCTTTATTCCCGAAGCTCGAGCAGAGGATGCGATGAATTTGCTTCAAGACCTTGCCGATCAAGGCTCTGAAACCGCAAATTTTTAAGCTAATGCACAATTCGAAATGTGTGCAATTGCAACACTTCAGCTTGGGCTAACGGCCATGCGACTTTGAAAGTCGTATATTTTCTGTTACCTCCAAGGGATCGTGCCACAGAGAGTGCGAATTTTTTAAGTGCATCGTCACTTCTAACAGGCAGAAAATCGAGCGGTTTCCTGCTAAACATTTTTGTGAACGCGTCCTTTACGACGTGATGGTGTGCGTCATTTTGAACAGCTAAAGGTGATTTGATGAGCGCTTTTTCAACGACTCTAAAACAACGTGAAGCGCAGTTTTCGGACAGGCTTAGATCTGAACACAGCACCGCGCCCAAAGCGCGCGATGTGCTCACGGTCGAGGATGATCTGGGAACAGGCGCTGTCGCTTTTCAATTGTCCATGAAGGGCAAGCGATTACTATTTCGCGCGCTTGATCTTGAGCGCAAAGCAAAATTGCGCGCGGCTGACAAGTAGGGGCACGCCATGGCAACCTACACCGTAGAAGCGTTTCGTTGGTCTGGCACGGGCTACAACGCGCTTTATAACACGTCCTATACGGCCGTTTTGGACGACAATGACGGCAGCTTTCAGGGTGGCAGTGACGCGAGTGAAACTGTTGCGATCAACGGCGGTGCCGCGGGATCCACGAACAGCCTGCCTTATGCGATCAATGTGAGTTTTACCGACACCTTGGGCAATCCCCATGTGGAACCCTTTTTCTTTTTCAACACCAGTGCAGCGCCGACTGGGTGGTATTTTGTGCCTGCGCCTGGATCGGCCTTCACGGTTGGCGCGACCCTTGGCAGCTATCAAAGTCACACAACAGGTTGGACTTATTCCTCGGTTGTGTGCTTTGCAGAAGGGACGATGATCGAAACGGATCAGGGGCCGTGCCTGGTTGAACGGCTGGAACCTGACGCGCGCATAGCTTTGGCGGGCGGCGGATTCGTGTCTTTGCGGTTGAACCTTCTCAGTGCGGTGAGTGCAGCGCAGATGCAGGAATTTGAAACGCTGCGCCCTGTAATGGTGCGCGCAGGTGCGCTTGGGAGAGGGCTCCCTTTGCGGGATTTGCGAGTGTCGCGCCAGCATAGAATGCAAGTCAGCTCAGCGATTACAGAGCGTATGTTCGGGTCATCAGACGTGTTGGTCGCGGCCATCAGATTGACCGAGCTTCCGGGCATTTATGTTGAGGATCATCAAGATGCGCTGAATTATCATCATTTAGTGTTTGATCATCATCAGGTGGTCCTGGCCGAGGGTGCGCCCGCCGAAAGTTTTTATACGGGACGCGACGCAATTGCAGCGCTCAATCCCGATGCGCGTGGTGAAATTCTGACGCTGTTCCCGCAACTCGCGCGCAAAGCGCGCAAGATGCGCCCCGCTATTCCGATTCCCGAAAGGGTGCAGCAAAAACAACTGATCGCGCGTCATCTACGCAATGAAAAGCCGCTTTTAGGGGCGCTTGCGCCGCATGACGCCCTTGTGCCGCGCGCCACTCTTTAAGTAAGCTCATCCCATCAAGGTGCTGCCTCGTCAAACAGGTGGAGAATTGGGAAGCTGGTGGAAATCCGGCGCTGCCCCCGCAACGGTGTGGGCGAGAGATTTAGCAAGACCACTGAGGCGTTTAGCCTTGGGAAGGTGCTTTATCATGGTTCGATGCGACCACTCGCTCCAAGCCCGGAAACCAGCCTTGTTACGAAGTCGAAACCGCGGGTGGCGGAGCAGGCGAGAGATGCGCCGCTTGTTTGCTTTGCCCATCTTCTCATCTGCACAGGCACCCGTTCACATACACAAGAACCACGGGGCGTGGGTAAGGAGACAAGATGAGTGCAACACAGATTTTCCATGCATTGCAGGAGTTTGATGGTGGCAGAGCTGCGTCATGCGAGGCCGCGAAAGCAGGCTTTCTAGAGTGGGCGATGGGATTAGGGCTAGAGACGGATGCAGCGTGTGAAGCGCAACGCGCCCTGTTGCATATCGAGGCTTTACCAGAAGATGGGCAAGCCGCACAGCTATTCCTTGAACATCTAAAGTGCGCGAGCCGCGTGTTGCCGCATCCCAAACGTCGCGGCGGTGCTAAAGCGCGACGGCGTATGTTGCACTAACTTTGCACAAATCCGAGGCTTGGTACCGACCAACTCGCGTCGCCTTTGAATGATCTCCGACGGTTCCACGCGCTAGGCTCTTCGCAGACTAAAGTGAGATCATATCATGCTAAATGAGGGCAAACAGTGGAGTATTACTCTGCAAAACCGCGTGCAAGAGCTGGGTATTAACCATGCAGTTTTCACATCTGATCGCTCCATCGCCTATCTTGCGGGATTCTGGGGCTTTTGGCATCGAGTTTGGTCGCCCTTCCATGCTTTTGGTGCGCGCGGAGGGCGATCCGATTGTGATCACACCCTTGATGGAAAGCGAAAGGGTCGCGGAAATGACTTGGGTGGAGGACATACGCCGCCGCGAAGATGCAGGGCAAAACAGCTGGGCACTCGCGCTGAATGCGTGTTTGCCTGACGCGCAAAAAGAACTTTGCGTTGAACAGATGGAAATCCCCGCCATTGTTCGACACTTCATTGATGACAGGTACCGGGTGAAAAACTGCGCGACATCGGGCCGATCTTGGGGGCGCAGCGCATGATTAAATCCCCGCTTGAGATCGAAGTGATGAAGCAAACAGGTGAGATTGCCGGAGCAATGATGGTCGCCGCACATGGGTCTTTGCGGGTTGGGGTGCATGAATACGAAAGCGCGCTGGCGGTGATTGACGCAGGGACGCGAAAGGCCGCCGGTTTTCTTACGGATTTGGGCTGGGAGCGCTTTGTGTCGCCAATGATCCAAGGCTTACAAATCATGCAAAGTGGGCGCGACACATCCATGGTGCATCGCCGCGCTTCGGTGAAAACTTATGAAAAAGCGGATCCCGCCTATTTCTGTTTTTGCAATATGGCGCAGTTCAAGCAATACAAACTTGGCTTTGATCGCATGTTTCATGTGGCTGACGTCACCGATGATGCAGCAAAGGTGCAAATGGCAGTGTTTGACGCGCAACAAGCCGCGATCAAACCGGGGTTAAGGCAGAAGATATCGCCGCAGCTGCGAATGAGGTCTATCAGGATCGCGGGTATGAAACGGGATATCGCACGGGACGCTCGATTGGTGTGGCTTACCTCGAAGCACCGGAGTTGAAAGCAGGGGATAAGACTATTCTTCAAGAAGGCATGACCTTTGCCGTTGATGGTGGGATCTCCGTGGATGGGGTAACTGCGGGGCGGATCGGCGAAAATATTGTGGTGACGGAAACTGGCGCAGACTATCTGACACTATACCCGCGCGAGCTGCTTGTGACGGATCGTTAAAGCATGTGTGATTTTCATTTGGCGCTGGCGCAAGCCCCGTCGGATTTGACCAGCAAATCAGCACGTCTGAAGTGGCTTGAAGCACAATTGCAAGATATTGCGGCGAATGGCACGGATTTGGTTCTTTTGCCTGAATTGTTTGCTTGCGGTTATGGCATTGGTGATCAAACCCATAGCTCGGCAGAGCCGCGTGGGGGTAAAACGGCGCAAGCCTTGGCACGTTTGGCGCGTCAGTTTAGCGTTGCAATCCACTGAGGTTACGTCGAACGCGATGGCGATATGCTTTATAATAGCGCCAGTTGCATTGGTCCTGATGAGGGCGAGTTGGTTCATCAACGAAAGCTTGCGATTCCTCCGGGATTTGAGCTGGACTATTTTAGTGCGGGACAGGGCTGTAATCTGTCCACCTGCAAAGGCTTCAAGATCGCAACCCTGATTTGCTATGATGACGAATTTGCCGAAACCGTACGTCATGTTGCCGCGCAAGGCGCAGATTTGGTGCTGGTACCGACGGCGCTTGGCGCGGATTGGGATTGGGTCGCAGAAAAGGTGATGCCCACGCGCGCATTTGAGAATGGTATTTTCTTCGCATATGCGAATGGGGTGGAGACGCAGGGTGAAATGACCTTTCTTGGCAAAAGCGTTATCGCTGGTCCGTCAGGAACAGAACCGAGCCGCGCAGGCAGTGATCCAGAAATTCTACATGCTGCGCTTGATTTGCCTTTGGTCGCAAAAGCACAGTCGCGGCTGCCGTATTTGGCTGATCGTGGGTGGCTAAAGCTGGATTGCCAATAGGCCAACTACAAAAACGAAAAAACGACGATGTGTGGGAGGACACATCGCCGTTCTATGTAAGCACGCCGCTCGAAGGGAGGAGAAAGCGTAGTGCTATGAGTGGTCCGTTCTAGACCGTTGTTTTTAGCGGCAGTAAAATGGGAGGACTTTACTGCCGCCATGTTCGGCCAAGCTCTTTTGGGAGGAGTGAGCTGGCCAATTCTTGAATTCTTTAGATCTTGTACGCTGTGTCCAGAGCAAGGCGGCGGATCATTGAGCGGTGAATGCCCAAGTCAGCCAATTCGCGATCTGAAAGTGTATTCAATTCACGTACCGTTGTGTTGTAAACAACGCGCTTTGCGTTTGCTTCTTTGATTCCAGTCCAGAGTGCAGCGATCTTGTCGCCAAATGTGCTGTGAGCGGAGAATGTGTCTGTGAGGAATGCCATGTGCATCATCCTTTTCTTCAGTTTATGTCGGTCGCTCGGCTGTATGCGTTGCTGTTGGATACGGATATGGAGATTATGCTGCGCTTGCACAATGTCCATTTCTTCAATGCTGCTATGCAGCAATTGCATGGGCGACGTAGGGTTAACTAACGGTAATCGTTTGCTTATTTTTTGACCATTTGAATAACTTTCTGATTTCGAAGGTTTTTTCCCATATTTCTCTGTTCGCGCTAGCATTCATCTTGTCAGTCCTGTCGGCACTTGCACTTGCGCTCGCGCGTAAAGCTGCCAGTTATGACAAAACGCAGGTTAGGAGATTGAAATGAGCCAAATAGAGACAGACATTCGCGATGCTTTGGCACGTTTGGCTTTGCCTGATGGTGGCGATTTGATCAGCCGCGATATGATTCGAGCGCTTTCTGTGGACGACGCTACGGTGCGATTTGTGATCGAAGCTCCAAGCCCCGCGATCGCCCAGCAAATGGAACCTTTGCGCAAAGCCGCTGAAACTGCGGTTGCGGCAGTTGTCGGGACGCGCACCGTTAATGCTGCGTTAACTGCGCATGGACCTGCACCTGCAAAACCTGCGCCGCCCAGTTTGAAGATTGGTGGGCATCCCAAACCGCAAGAGGGTGGGCCAGCGCCTGTCTCTGGCGTGGACCGCATTCTCGCGATTGGCTCCGGCAAGGGTGGTGTCGGCAAATCCACGGTATCGTCAAACCTTGCGGTTGCATTGGCGAAGCAAGGCCGCCGTGTCGGCTTGCTCGATGCAGATATATATGGACCATCCCAGCCACGAATGATGGGTGTGAACAAACGTCCTGCTAGCCCTGACGGAAAAACCATCATTCCATTGAAGGCGCATGGCGTCACGATGATGTCGATTGGCCTGATGATGGATCCCGACAAAGCCATCGTGTGGCGTGGTCCCATGCTCATGGGCGCATTGCAGCAAATGCTGGGGCAAGTGGAATGGGGCGAGTTGGATGTGCTCATTGTTGATTTGCCACCGGGCACGGGCGATGTGCAGCTCACGCTTTGCCAGAAAAGTCAGGTCACCGGCGCGATTGTTGTCAGCACGCCTCAAGACGTCGCCCTTCTAGATGCACGCAAAGCGCTGGATATGTTCGCGACGCTAAAGACGCCTGTGTTGGGCCTGATCGAGAACATGTCGATTTTTAAATGTCCTGATTGCGGATCAGAACATGCGATCTTTGGTCAAGGGGGCGTCGCAGCAGAAGCTGAGCGCTTAAAAGTTCCACTACTTGGTGCTTTGCCGATTGACCTTGATACGCGTCTTGCAGGTGATGGCGGTACGCCTATTGCAGCGGGCGAGGGAGATATGGCGCAAGCCTATGCTAAACTTGCTTATGGTTTAATCGAAGGCGGTGTGGCGTAAACGCGATCGCTATATAGAGCCTGCTTCGACCATATAGTTGCACGCGCTGCACATTGCGGCGTCGTCAGAGGCGAGAAATAAGACCATGCGCGCCACGTAAACCGGATCAATCAAATCAGGCAAACACTGGCGTGAGCGATGCGCCTCAAGCGCTTCTGGCGTAGCCCAAAGCTCTTTTTGCCTCTCTGTCATGATCCAGCCGGGCACGACCGTATTGACGCGAATGCGGTGATCGCCAAGATCGCGCGCCATTGTGCGGGTCATTCCGTGAACCGCGGCTTTGGCCGTGGCGTAGGCGGGAAAACCACCACCGGCCTCCCACCATGAATTCGATCCCATATTGATAATTGAGCCACCGCCCGCCGCGATCATCCCTGGCGCAATCGTTTGGATCGCAAAGAACATGTGGCGCAGATTGGTGTTTTGGCGCTCGTCCCAATAGTCTGGCGTAACGTCCCGCCAATCGTGACGATCATCGCGTGCGGCATTGTTCACCAAAACATGTGCTGGCCCTAATTTGTCCGTTAGTGTCGTGAGGGCAGCTTGAAGTGCGGAGATATCGCGTAGATCGCTTATTTCGTAGCTGACGTTTTCTAATTTCTCCGCCAGATCCGCGCTTGCGGCGTCATCAAGGTCCAGAAAGCCAACTCGCGCACCCTGAGCGGCAAAGGCTTTCACCATCTCAGCGCCAATGCCCTGCGCGCCACCAGATACGATGACGGTTTTGTTCTTGAGGCTAGGATAGATGGCGAAGTTTGGCATAGGCTGTCCTGTCTTGGGAAAAATGAGTAGCTGGCAGCAGCGTTGCAGGTAGTTTCAGCGAACTCAACATCCAGCTAGGGCAAAAGTGCGTGAAGAGCGGAGGCGCTTTGGGAATTCATGGCACAGGGGATCAAATCACACCTATATTGTGGTGTCGCTACAAAGACCCACCTGCAAATATTGGCGTTGAGGACGATTACACGGTGAATCAGGTGTGATTCGTAGGGCGGGGGCGTGATATTGCATCGAAAATTCGTCCGGAATCGAATTATTATGCATAAAGTTGGGAAAATGTGGGAAAAAAATCAAGAATTACGGTCGATCTACATATAGTAGCCAGGCATTACTTTTTCGCTATCAGTGGATCGTGTTCTTGAAGTGTTCTGTCTAAATGTTGTGCGTACAAGTCGCTGAAGGCAACATTTAATAAGCGCTTTCTAATATTTTCTATTGATTACCATCAATTCCCATGTCATCCCTAATGACAGAAGAGGAGAGCGGGTAACACAACAACGGGACGCTAAACGATCCCAGCTAACAAGAACCATTAAGTCAGGTTTCATACAGGCACCCGCCATAATCCTCTCAACCAGATCCGGCGCGCGAGCGAGCAGACATCCCCCCAGGTGGCGCGCGCGATCGGACATTCCCGGCAACGGGACGTCGGCGGATCAAGCAGTGGCAGCAGCTTGATCCGCCTTTAATATTTTTAGGCCTTAGTTTTTGGGCAAGGTTTCGGGGGCAGGGCAAAGGGACGAGTTGGCGTGTCACGCAGATTCAGAGGCGAAAGCCACCATAAGGTGGATACAAAGGGGCGGGTCTCTATCCCAGCCGCTTTTCGTCGTGTAATCGAAGCGGCAGATCCCAATTGGACCGATGGTCTTCCTCCTGAATTGGTCATTGTGTATGGCGATCACCGTCGCAATTACCTTGAGTGTTACACCATGGAAGCGATCGAGGAGGTGGACGCCAAGATCGACGCTCTCCCACGTGGATCTATGCAGCGTAAAATGCTTCAGCGTCTCTTCCATGGCCAATCTTTTCCCACAACGATTGACGAGACTGGTCGCTTGGTTCTTCCCGCGAAGTTGCGTCAAAAAATCGAACTGGATAAAGAAGCCTTCTTTATTGCGGCGGGTGATACTTTCCAGATTTGGAAAACTGAGACTTACGAGGCCGACGAGTTGGCAAAAACCGAAGAGTGGCTTGAAGAGCTGCCCGACGATTTCGATCCGCTCGAGTTTCTTGATAGCGCTCCAACGTCCAGTCCTGCGGAGTGATCCATGACGCAGGCTGCCATTTCTGCCCCTCACATTCCGGTTCTTTTAGGGCCTATCTTAAAAGCGGCTGACCCTATATCTGGCGGTTGGTTGGATGGCACATTCGGGGCAGGTGGCTATACGCGCGCACTTTTGGATGCGGGTGCGGATAGCGTCATTGCGGTAGATCGTGATCCATTAGCCTTTGAAATGGCGCAGCCTTGGGCTGATCAATACGGTGCGCGCTTGATACAGCAACGGGGCGTGTTTTCCGACATGGCCGAGTTCGCTCAGGATTTGGACGGTGTCGTCCTCGACCTTGGGGTCTCCTCGATGCAACTTGATCGGGCGGAGCGTGGCTTTTCCTTCATGCGGGACGGTCCTTTGGACATGCGCATGGGTCAAGAAGGGCAAAGTGCGGCTGACATCGTTAACGATTATGACGCTGAAGAAATTGCTGAAATCCTTTATAATTATGGTGAAGAACGCGCCTCTCGCCGCATTGCGCGCGCGATTGTTGAGCTTCGCGCAGAGACACCTATTACCACGACTTTGCAGCTTGCAGGGTTGATCGAGAAATGTCTGCCCCGCAAGAAACCGGGGCAAAGCCATCCCGCGACACGCAGTTTCCAAGCACTGCGCATTGCGGTGAATGATGAGTACGGCGAGCTTTATCGCGGCCTTATGGCTGCGGAACGCGCTCTTGCGGCAGGTGGTTTGTTGGCCATCGTGACCTTCCATTCCGTGGAAGACCGCATGGCGAAACGTTTCTTGCAATCGCGCGCGGGGACAACGGGTAATGCCAACCGTTTTGCGCCCCAACTTGATGTCGAAAAGCCAGCGTTTGAATTGCTTAGTCGTAAAGCCATAACCGCGTCTGAGTTTGAATTAGAAAACAACGTGCGCGCACGTTCCGCGAAGCTGCGTCTCGCACGCCGCACCGATGCGCCTGCGGGTGATATCGCGCCGAAAACGCTTGGCATGCCAATGTTACGAAGGGATCGTTAAATGCGTTCATTGT
>ERZ1047985.1315-NODE-1315-length-17209-cov-7.097761_pt1 | contig 17209 bp, 18 predicted proteins | sample MGYA00383097_ERZ1047985 | MGnify/ENA primary metagenome ERZ1047985 (study PRJEB29581, sample SAMEA5548367) | metagenome | biome: marine; feature: coastal; material: water | depth 50 m | study: Short-term variability in the microbial, nano- and picoplankton...
CTTCAAGAATCAGTGATTTCATCTGTGACTTGAGTTCTGAATAATTTAGAGTTGCTTCAAGGCATTGGGTATTGATTTCTGTGACGATGTCATCGGCGCTCCCGAAAACCAACGCAGTATTCTGGCAATCATCCAATGCCAATTTGGAAGGGAGTGAATGGCACACAGGCAGACAAATGTAGGAGCATGTGCCCTTCATCGCCTCAATCGCCTGAGCGATATGAGCGGTTTTCAAATACGGTCCTTCCCCTTCAGTTCCATCGCTCAAAAACGCTTCATGTCCATCATGATCACCATGGCCGACGTGAATCCATGCAAATGGAGCCTCGTCGCTTTCCAACAGCCCCTCTGTGATTGTTTCGCTAAATTCCACCACCATGTCGTCAAAATGCTGAAACGGATCTTGGCCTCCTTCCAAACTTGCTAAAACGGCGTTCCCCAAGTGGACAAAACGTAACTCTGCGCATGTGCTGAGAAGATGGAGCACGACGTGATTCACGCCTCCTTTCCAAGAGAAAAGGTCGGCTAAGGATTCAACCGAGCTCTCGATGCCTGTGACAAGGAATCGAGTTTGTCGCAAAGGCTGGTGCTTGCGGTACCATGCATTCATCTTCAATCGGTGTTCGTTCTCGGGGGTGTGTTTCTTCTGTATCATACAATCATCTTCCTTTCACTCACTGGTTGCAGTGAGCGCTACAGGGCAGCATACACACCCCCGCTTTAAAAATGCATCGGTTCGGCCACGGCCAACCTAGAAGAGGGTAAAACGGGACACTGCATGGTATTTTTTTATTAAAATATTAATTAGAAGAGATTAACACGCAATTGAAAATAAACGCCAGAAATTAGATTCTATTTCCTCAATACTCGATTAAAATAACATATCGTTCTATTCTCTTAAAGAGGATTTAATTCCAATGAAAGTAAATTATTAATTTACCATTTTATTTGTTAAAGTTCGAAGCGATGAAATGAAACACCATGCCTTCTTGGAAGGGTCGAGGGTGAGCATGGGTATTTCTGAACGCATGGGCGATGTCCTCGGTTTGGCCGTGGAATCCAAACTCATGCGAGAGATTGCTGAGCACCCGGTCAGCGTCAAGCACTTGGCGATCATCATGGACGGAAACCGTCGCTTTGCTTGGAAAAGCAACATCGCCACCGGCATCGGCCACCGCATCGGTAAGGAAAAGCTCGAGAAGGTGCTCGATTGGGTGCTCGACATCAACATTCCATGGTTGACGGTCTATGCGCTTTCGACAGAAAACCTCAACCGTCCGCAGAACGAACTCGAGGGGCTGTTCAAGCTCTACGTCGAGGGATTGCGAGACATTGCAGATGACCCTCGGATTCACGACAACAAGGTCAAGGTCCAGATCATTGGACGGCGGGAACTTCTCCCAAAGTCGGTCAACGATGCCATCGATTACGCTGAATCGAAAACCAAGGATTACGATGCCTTTGTGTTCACAGTCTGCCTTGCTTACGGCTCAAGAGAAGAAATGATTGACGCCATTCGTTCGATTGCCAGCGAACACGCAGCGGGTGATTTACCGCTTGATTCCATTGATGAACAAGCCGTTTCCGACCGACTCTACACCGGTGATATGCCCGATCCAGACCTTGTGATTCGTACGAGCGGTGAGGAACGAATTTCCAACTTCTTGTTGTGGCAGATGGCCTATTCAGAACTCTACTTCACCGATGTGTTTTGGCCATCCTTCCAGAAGAAGGATTTGCTCAAAGCGGTTCGAACCTTCCAAGACCGCCGGCGTCGATTCGGAGAGTGAACCCCATGGTCGTGTGCGATGAGTGCAACGGTTGGCTGAACCCCGCGCTGGCTGCCGACTCGGCGGTTCGCAGGGGGGATGAAGTCCTGCTCATCCAGCGGAAGTTCCCTCCCATGCAAGGTGCGTGGGCGTTTCCCGGTGGCTTTGTCGAACGGGATGAAGATCCAATGAAGGCCGCCCTTCGTGAACTGGAAGAGGAAACTGGTCTGATTGGAACGGATGCCAAACTTCTGATGGTGATGGGCGATCCTGAACGGGACCCTCGCAAGCACATCGTCTCCATTGTTTACGAGATTCAGGTGACTGAGGATCAAACGCCAACGGCAGGGGACGATGCACAAGACGCCCGATTCTGGCCCATTGAAACCCTGCTTTCAGGTGAAGTCGAGTTTGCTGGTGACCACCTCACCATCCTCAAGAAGTGGCTCAATCAATGAGCCTCGAGCCAAGCCACTGCGCCAATTGACGGCGCGCATCAGGCCACTCAGCCGGCTCCAATGCTTCGGTCAAATGCAAGCCTGTTAGGAATTGGGCGTGCAAGTTGTGCCATGCATCGCCCTCGCACGCCTCGGTCCAACGGAACAAGGGGTAGCCTTCGTCTTGCAAACGATTGAGGAAGCCTCGTTGTGCGGCGCTGACGAGCAAGGTTGGCACGCCCAACAACGCAGCCTCGCTTGCCAGTGTCACCGATTGCGTGATGACCCCGTCATGGGCTGATAATTCCTGCACGAGCGACCAAGGATTGCCTTCGAACCCGCCTTCATCGGCTTTGGTAATGAGCAGCCCATCGGTGATGTCTTCTGGCAGTGCGATCACCTCGCCTCCATCATGAATGCCATCGCCATCGATGCGACGAACAACCACGCGCGGGGGGTTGCTAACGGCAGATGGGCGCAGGCTGGGGCGCAAGTGGACGTGGCCATGCAACCCATCGATTCGATGAACGGTTGCGTTGGTGATGCGTTCAAGCAAGCCACCATCGATGCTCGAATCCCAATGGGTCGGCAGGACATAATGGGTCGCTGCCTTGAGCGCTAAACTGTGAGCGATGTGGTTGACTTCGGTGTCACTGATGTACCAACGTTGCTTGATTGAAGAAAGGGTTCGTCTGAGCACCGGCGAGCGCCACGCCATCAATTCAATCGCCGCTCCGACCGCAACAATGCGCTCAATCGGTTCGGATGAATCAGCGCAACATTGTCGAAGAAAGGCGTGGCTTGAACGCCAACGAGCAAGCGCAATGCGTCGCTTCTGCGGGCCGACGGCTCGATCGACCCAATGCGTTTGACGGCGTGGAAGATGGCCATCGCCTTTGTCGAGCAACGATTCAACCTCGGAGCGACGTGTGGCGATGATGACATCGTTGCTTTGCCCGGAACGCAAGAAGGGTGCAAGCAAGCGAACATGCGCTGGATGGTCGAGCACCCAGCATGTTCGCATGGCCTCACCTTGGGCCACCCTGTTCTCAATGCATCGGTCAATTGCGAGAAGTTGATGGGGCGCATCGGGCCACGCTGATTCATGGAAAAGACTCGCATCGATCCGCCAGGCACCAAGAAATACGCTCCGTACTCACCCGGCGTCGTGGTTGGAAACACAATCTGGCTTTCCGGACAAATCGATGTCGATTCAGGCGACACCATCGAAGTTCAAACGCAAGGCGCACTCAACAAAATCGATGCATTGCTCGGCGAAGCCGGCGCAAGTAAGCACGATGTGGTGTTCGCTCAAGTGCTGCTCAAGTCGATGGATTTCTACGCACCAATGAACGAAGTCTACGGCAAATGGGTCGATTCGATGGAAGTGAAACCTGCGCGAGCTGCTTTTGCCGTTGATGCGCTCCCTGCCGATGCGCTTGTCGAAATCGTGGTTCAAGCCATCCGTTCATGAGGTCGTTGAATGCCGGGCTCACCTTACCTCGATGAGCCACCCAAAGGCCTGATGACATGGCCGAGGCTGTTGAAACTCACCGTTCCTTTTGCGGTGGTTGGAATGGTTGCTGCTGTGTACCTCGATGCTGTGTTCCAAGTTTTGGCTGTGTTCACTGGTGTGTTGTTCATCACGGCTTTCGTGCGCCGTTGAATCCCATAGGCACCCTTGAAAGGGTCAAGCCAATCCACGAAGCATGGACGAGTGGCCTGTTCAATGCTTCAAAGCCTACGACATTCGCGGTCTTGCAAACGGTGATGGCTCAGGTGAATTGACCCCTGAATTCGCTTACCGACTTGGAAGGGCGATGGCAACCTACCTTGGTTGCGATGCTTTTGCTGTTGGGCGAGACATTCGTGATTCCTCCCCTGCGCTCACCCGTGAACTGATTCGAGGCCTTGTTGAGGGCGGTGTCGAAGTGCATGATTTGGGCATCGTTTCCACAGGTTGCGTCTACCACGCATGTTGGACTTTGCCAGTCGATGGCGGCGTGATGGTGACGGCAAGTCACTTGCCAATGCCAACCCATAACGGGTTCAAGATGTGCAAAGGAACCCTACCACTTGCAGGTGAAGAGATTCAAGAGTTGAAGGAGGTCTTCTTGGCTGGAGAGTTCCGAGTTGGTGAAGGAACCGTTCGAGACACACCTCACTTGGACACCTACCTTGATGCGATTATCGAATCAACTGGACCGATCGCACGACCGGTCAAGGTTGCCGTCGACTGTGGCAACGCTGTACCAGGCCCTGCAATGACCAAGCTGCTCGATAGAATGGGTGTTGATCATGTTGATTTGTTCTGCGATTGGGACGCGACTGAACCAAACCACGGCGCAGATCCGACCCGACCAAAGAACATGGTTGACTTGGGCCAGGCCGTCGTTGAACATGGCTGCGAATTCGGACTTGGTGCCGATGGTGATGGCGACCGATTGGGTGCCGTCGATGAGACTGGTGCGTTCGTCTATCCTGACCGATTGATTGCGCTGCTGGCCGACGATGTTGTTGGCACAGAGGAAGGAAAAGACCTGCTCATTTACGATGTCAAGTGCTCGATGAACGTCGAGAAAGCAATCCTTGCTGCTGGTGGCCGTCCAATGATGGCCAAGACCGGGCACTCGTTCATGAAGCGGGTGTTAGCGAACCATCCAGATGCGCTGATGGCTGCAGAAATGAGCGGTCATATCTTCATGGCTGACCGTGGATGGTACGGGTTTGATTGTTCATTGTACAACGCTGCTCGTATCATTGAGTTGTGGTCACGCACCGAGGGGAAGTCCTTCAGTTCGGAATTGAACCGGCTTGCACCAAACTTGCCAACCACGGGCGAGGTCAAGGTGCCTTGCGCTGAAGACAAGAAACTCGAAACGGTGGCCGCCATTCAGGGAGCCTTTGACGACTACGAATCCTCAACCATTGACGGCATTCGGGTTCGTTTCAACAACGACACCACCGGTGAACAAATCGGATGGTACTTGGCTCGAAAGTCAAACACTGAACCAATCCTTGTGATGCGCGTTGAGGCTGTTGATGAAATGGTGCTTAAGGCGCTCTTGGCCTTGATTCAACAGCGCGTTTCACCGATCATCAACGTGGATGCATTGAACGCTTGAAGGCTCAATGAGGCTCAAACATCGCTGAGTTCAATGAACGGTGCGATGGTGTAATCGAAGACAATCAGTTCGACGACATAGGAAACATCCTCGCCATCATCGCTGTGCACACAACCTGCTCCGCCACCTGTTTCAGCAGTCACTGAAACGCTGGCATTGTAAGGTCCAAGACCAGCGCCCATGGCGTCGATTTGCTCAACAATTTCAGATTCTGAAAGACCGGATACAACACCAATCATGGAATCATTGTACCAAATGGCCTCTGCGAAATGGCTGCCGCCCTGTCCGCCGTTTTGACCTGCCGCACTTCCGGTGAAGCCTGCATGTTCGGTGTCTCCCGAGATTGTGTCAGCCTGGTTGTTGTTATTTCCCGGAAGGTTACATAGCGCGCCTCCGCCAGTTTCGTCATCTTCCCCATAGGTCATCGTCAACCGAACACCAACGATGTTCATGTCATCGGCGCCATCAATTGCGTCGGTGTGAAGGTCTTCGATCTCGAGCGTGGTTCCATCTGCGATGTATTCGCCACCGCTTGCTAATTCAACATAGGTGAGTTCGCCAGAGACTTCGTAATCACGGACACCGCCCATGCCAGCAGCACCGTCAACGCCGCTTGCTGCAACGGAGAAATACAATGGGAAAGCAATGAGGAAAAAGCCAATGCAAATGGCCGTGATTTGTGTATCACGGTCGGTTTTTAGGTCATCCAAGGTCCACATTCAGACTCGCCTCTGTCCAATCGAGGGGGCTGGAACCTCTATGGCTTTCGGTCAGTCGCTCGCTTCTGACTCGTCATCCTCGAGGTCATTTTTACCTTGAACCAACGAGGGTTGTTCTTCCTCTTTGATGAAACGAGTCGCCACCTTAAGGGTCACGATCAACAAGATGAAGGCAATGATCGGGCACATCCAATACGCATCAAAGTCGAACGCTGGTTCAGATTCTGGCTCCGGCACGACGTAGGGTTCGACAACGGTCTCATTGCGGAGCGAAGGTATGCTCGAGCCGATGGCAATTTCGAGGTGACCATCAGCACCGCCAAAAAGACCGATTTGAAAGATTGAGAAAACGAACCCAGCAAATGCATCCGCCTCCCCTACGGGAAATCACGCCCCCCAATCGTAAGGATGGTTCCTATCATGATAGGTGAGTCGTTGATGAGGGTCAGTTTGGCCACTCCGACCGTGGTTGGTTCGGCCACCCTTTTTTCTTGACATCAAAACCAAGTTCGCGAAATTTCTTTCTGGATTTCCGCCAGACAGGGAGCATGTAACCAACCTTCGAACGTTCTGAGAAGGTCCAGTGCCACGGGCACCTCGGAAGGCGCGCCACCCAGTGCTCAAGCAAACGCTGATTCAATTCGTGATCCATGCCGCCCGGCATGACCCAGGAGGTGATGTTGAGCGCTCCAGCAGAGCCGCGAGTTTCTGACCATGCAGTCATCTCAAGGCCGCGCAGTGGCCCATCAAGAAGACGAATTCCAAGGGTTCGGGTGGATTGTGCCATCGGCATGATGATGGCGAATCGATCGACGAGTCGAGAACCCTCGTGCCGCTCCATCGACCAGCCAGCTTCTTCTGCGAGCAAACGAAGCGTTTTGATGGCGTGAACAGGCGAGACACTGACCTCGAGATCGGTGGTGGCTCGTCGGACCATGGTCGTTCCAGACATGGTTGCCGCATCAACGCTTTGATGCGGTTTTCACGAAGCAGCCTATCGGCTGTGTGGAGTTGTTTCGATCAAACGTTTCCGTTTGGTGATGCGTGTGCACGGCTAGCCCACAGTCCCGCCCCAAAGGGCGAGGTGTTCCGCGGGAGGGACCGAATCGGACAACCGCGCATCACGAGGCTACGCGTGCAAGACGCGCGTCCTGTGCGCTCGGCGGCGCTCGATACCTGTTTCAACCGAAAAGGGATCCAAGACCGTCGAAACCGCCAGCTTCTTCTTCTTCCTCTTCCTCTTCTTCAGGGGCAGCGGCTTCAGAAGCACCGCCAGCTGCAGGAGCAGCGGCAGCAGCAGGGGCAGCAACAGCTTGGGTCATTGCATCAGCGATGTCGACACCAGCAAGCGATGCAACGAGTGCTTTCACTCGAGCGTCGTCAGCGGTCACACCAGCAGCCTTCAAAATGGCGCTGATTGTCTTTTCGTCAATGTCTTTTTCAGCAGCGTGCAGTAGCATTGCAGCGTATACGTATTCCATATTTTTTCACCTCATTTGTGGTTCAACCGAATAGATCTCCGAGTCCGCCGAAGCTTTCCTCTTCTTCCTCTTCTTCCTCTTCTTCGGCTTCGGTTGGTGCCTCAGAAGTGCTTTCAGAAGCACTTGCAGCGGATGCGGCAGCGGATGCTGCTGCGCCCAGCATGGTTGCAAGTTCTTCGTCGAGTGCGTCGCTGTCAAGTTGTCCAGCAACAGCCATAGCGCTGTTGTGGGCTCGTCCAACGAGATGTGGCATGGTGTCTGCAGTTGCGATTGCAGCTTCCAATGCAACGGCCATTGCCTCTCGGCTGGCCTTTGCAAGAATTGTTGGCATGGTTTGGTTGGTGAACCATGTGATGTTGCAAGCGAGGTTGAAAGCGCCAGCAGCGTAGCTGACGAGGTCGGTCTCGAATTGCTCGTAATCGATGTCAAGGGTTGACGGTGCAAACAATGTGCCTCCCTCAAGGGTTCCACAAAGTCGTAGACCAGTAACGATTGGATTGATACCAATCTTGGAGAGCATCATACCCATTTCGCCTTCGAACACATCGCCTTCTTCGAGGACAACGGTTCGCTTCTGGATTTGGACGGAGCCGCCCATGATCTTTGCAGGTATTCCGACCGAGTTGAGGTCACCAACTATTGGACCTGGCGGCATACCGGTGTCCATCTTCTCAACAACAATCTGATGAGGAGCGATGTCGCCTTCCTTTGCAGCACGACCGGCTTCTGTCTTCTTCAATTCAGTGAAGAGTTCGAAGGAGTTGAGGTTCGAGGAGGACACAAGAGCTGGTTGCACTGCGCCTTCGAACAATGATTCGATGTTGTCAGCGTCGTAGCCGGCTTGTTCCCAAGCAAGTCGCATCAATTGCTTCTTTGCGACTTGAATGTTCATGTCGGTGCGGAGCGAAGCGCGCATGCCCAGCATAGCGCCAGCAGGAACACCGTGGATGTCGATGACAGCAATGGTCTCACCGCTGTTGAGGAGGTCGACAAGGTCCTTGACCGTGTCTTTCTTCCAAGAAACGACCTTAGGAATCAATTGATCACCTCGACCATCTGTGATGGACCCATGGTTGTCTTGATGTAAAGGGAACGAATGTTACCAATACCGCGCTCAAGCTTGGAAATCACACGGTTGTAGACTTCCATTGCGTTGGCGTTGAGTTCTTCCTTGGATTGTCCAGCGGTTCCAAACGAAATTTGGAAGGTCTTCTTGTCACCGGACTTCACCACGACTGTGGATTGAAGACCTGCAGCGATAATGGCTGGGTCAAGGGTTGGAGGGACTGGACGAGGCATTTTGCCTCGAGGACCGAGCACGACACCGAGGTAGCGCCCGATGAGACCCATGTGAGGAACTTCAGAGAGGAAGAAATCGTAAGCATTTGCGATTTTCTTAGCCTTTCCTTTGTTGCCACCGAGGTCTTCGATTTCTTGTGGAGTGATGACGTGAATGCCTGCAGCCTTTGCTTTCGTTGCTGCTTCGCCAGCGGCGAACATTGCGATTTTTAGTTCACGACCGCGACCAGAAGGAAGACGGATTTCTTCCTTGATACGGTTGTTTGGGTTCTTCAAGTCGACGTCTCTGATCGTGAATGCGATATCCACGGACTCGACAAACTTGCGCTTAGGTGCATGCTCAAGTGCATCCGATATTGCTTGTGTTATTTTTTCTTCCATTTTTGTTCACCCCTGTGGTCAGCGAGGCGCTCAAAGACGCCTCTACCACGGTCCGTGAGTCTCAATTAAACCGCTCGTCCCATTCTCCTTTGCTAATGATGGCGAGGGCGTCATTTGCCCAGTGACCGTCGATTTTGACTCGCATTGAAACGCATGTTCCAATGATTTCTTTTGTTTGTGCTTTCAAATCAGCACCGGTAAGATGTCCTTGTCCGTTCTTGTCACGGGCGACATCCATTGCCTTCTCGAGCGACAGATCTTCAACCGCAGCTTCCATGCTACCGTTGCACTTCTTGACGCCTAGAGCTTTCTTGATGAGTTCGGATGTCCATGGTTTTGGCATAGTCTTCATCTCCATTACTCACTAGTGTGGGCATTCAGCCGACAAAACACCCCTATATAATCGCGCTGTGCGATGGGTGCTGGCCGTCTGGCCCTGTGAAAATCACTCCACACGCTCCACGACACGAACGTGGTCGCCACGCATGTTGAGGGTCATAGGGATTGGTTGTTCGTACAATTCCATGCTGACCTCTTCCTTTGATTCTGCAACGCTGAGCACCCGAGCCTTCTCGCCTTTGAATGCGCCAGTGACGATTTCGACGATGCAGCCGACTTCAATTCCAGAGGTGACTGCCTTTGGTATGAGGTATGGCAAAATATCGCCAAGTGGTGCGGCGCCAGGCAGCACTGTCTTGGCGTTCTTGAGTGGCGTTTGGTTGAGTCCACGGCGAGCGGCTGGATCTCGGCCACCGGAGCGACCAATCAGCTTCTCAACATGGTGAAGTGCGCTCGACTCAACAAAGAGGTAACCACGCATTCCTGTTGGGTGAAGGACGGACATAATCTCGCCTTGGAGAGAAGTGAGGGAACCACTGCCGTGCAATCGAGCGTACATTTCGTTGGCAACCCGTTGCTCGGAACCAATCGCTGTCTTGACGATGTACAGGAAGGAGCCAACGGATCCGTACATTTCGCCAAAGAGGGTGGTGTTGTTTTCCATATCGAGGTTCGAGAAGATGCAGTTGTAGTCTTGGATGGTTCCTGGATCGATCCATTCTGCTTCGGTGTAGCGGCCCATTGGCGTCACTTCATCGGTGCTTGCGACAACCAACACTGGCATGACGTCGACAAGGTTTCGGCCCATGTCGATTCCACGATCGATGCCGGCACCTTGGTAGTGCAAGGATTCAACAGGAATACCTGTGGATTCAGAGACACGGGTGAGGACTTCCTCTGGCGTATCGCCAACGCCCCAAACGCCGTCCCATAGGGCAGCGAAGTCAGCGTCTTGCTTGTTGCGGCGGAGAAGCAGCAACTTTTCTTCAAATCGTACGAATGCGACAAATGCGTTTACCATTACAAATCACTCCAATCAGTTTCCGATGCCAATGACATCGTTGAGCATCCAAGGAAGGAAGTTGTCCATGAGGACGAGCATTGCAAACCCGATTCCACCGAGCACAAACATGCCGATTCCGCAGATAATGCAGGTTTGCTTGAATTCTTGTGGAGTTGGTTTCCGGGCCATTCGAATGATTCGAGCCCAAGATCCGCGGGAAATTCGACGGAATTGGGACTCAATCCAATCTTGGCGGTCCTGGACTTTATCTTCAAAGGAGCGTTTTTCTGCAGTTTCACCAGACATGGTACAACCTCGGGCAACCAAGCCACTAACATGGTGATTATAACCACTCCGACGCGAACAACCGCGCCGTCCTCCCCCGTTTCCCACCATTAGGTAAGAAGGCGAGGGTTGATGTGGGAGGGGCGGTGAAGCAAGGTCGAATGGCACAGAAAGACCCGTACAGTCTGTTGGGTGTGAGCAGGGATGCTGGCGACGCTGAAATCAAGCGTGCCTTCCGCAAAAAAGCCCGCCAGTACCATCCAGATCGAAACCCTGACGACGATGGGGCTGAGGCGAAATTCAAAGAAATTCAAGAAGCATATGACACCATTGGCACCGCCAAAGAACGCAATGAATACGAACAGCAACAGCGCATGTCCAACATGTTTGGCGGCGGTGGAGGGCCATCATTCGGCGGTGGTGGGGGCATGGATGACATGCTTCGCCAGATGTTCAACGGCGGCGGTATGGGCGGCATGGGTGGCCGACAACAACGCCAACAGCGTCAGCAACCTCGTCAACGACAAAAGGGCTCAGACATTCGAGTGAGCCTCGACGTCACGGTCGAGCAAGCTGAACAGGGAGGCAAGTTTCCTTTCACGTTCAAGCGACTGAAGCCGAATCAAGCGGGAACGATGGAGGCAACCTCCGTCACATTACAGACCACCATCAAGCCCGGCGTGAAGCATGGGACCATTTCTCGACTCAGAGGTCAAGGCCACGATCACCCAGAAGGTGAGTCCGGCGATGTCTTCCTGACCGTCCGAATCCAATTTGGGGAAGGGCGGCGCTGGGATGGTGCCACGCTTGTGCAAGAAGTTCAAGCCCCTTACAGCACGCTCATGCTCGGTGGGAAAGTCAAGGTCAAATTGCCATCTGGCAAGACCATCAAACTCACCGTTGCTGCTGAAACGCATGTCGGGGACCGCCGCAAAGTGCCCGGTGCCGGCTACAATGGCGGCGATTTGGAACTCGAATTTGTCCTTCCCGAAGTGGATGGACTGTCAAAGGACCAAATCAAGGCGCTCGAAACATTGAGAGACGAGGGGTTGTGAAATGGCGCGACCGAACAAGAAGGGAAAGAACCGCCACAATCAGAAGCGCAACAAGGGGCCTCAAACCCCTGCTGATGAGCGACTTTGGCGACGATTGAGCGGTCATTTCGCTCAGGACGAAACGCTCTGGTCCACGGCTTGGAATGGCGCCTCGATTGCCGAGTACCTCACCGAGAAAGAAAACCTCCACCATCGATTCAAACTTGACGAGAAAGCGGAACGTGCCTTCCGAAGCGACATCGATCAAACGCTTTCCCTTGCCAGAAACAAAGGAGAACGCTACGTACTGACTGAAGAAAATGAATTCGTTCTCCGCACGCCTGCTGATGTGGAAACCGTCGAGGCGAGCGTTCGCTCTTGGCAAGCATTTACCTCCCTCCATGCCGCAGGCAGCACCCCTCCACTGACTGGACTTCCTGCCCTCATGCAAGGCGATGCAATCAACGCAGAGGAAGGCGTCTATGTGTCAAAAGCCGACGCTGAACGCTATGCCCTGTTAGAGACGGTGTGGATGGCGCACCTCGCCGGCGAAGATTACCCCGATGCATTCACCCTCGTTGAGGGCGAAGTCATGCGCTCATGGGGAGCGTTCGATTTAGTCAAAGAAGCTCGATTTATTGCCAAACGCAGGTCTGGCCTTCGGTTCCCTGAGGCAGAACCGAGCATGGCGCTGCTCCTCCTCCAGGCCAAACACCACACGGCCCGGAGTTTGCTTGAACACCGATTGGAAAACAAGCGCGAGGGTGGGTTTAATCCGTTCCCATCGACCTACAACGAACGCCTCATCGAAGCCGCAGAATCCCTCCCTGAAGTCGATGGTAATGCCGCTGTTGAATCAGGGCGAACGGATCTTCGCCACTTGCCGTTTGTCACCATTGACCCTCATGATGCAAAGGATTTCGACGACGCAGTGTGCCTTGTCGAAGCGAACGGTCGCCGAACATTATGGGTCGGTATCGCCGATGTTGCCCACTATGTCCGACCGGGCACCACCCTCGACGCATCGGCTCGAAACCGAGCCACATCTGTCTATCTCCCACACGCCGTCCTACCGATGCTCCCCCCAAAACTCGCCGATGAATTATGCTCACTTCGAGCTGAAGTGGACCGATTCTCAATGGTGGTCGCCATGCACCTCAATGATGCAAATGAGATTGAAAGCACAGAAGCGTACGAAGCCGTCATCAATGTCAAATGCAATCTTGCCTACGAAGATGCACTTGGAAAACCCGAGTTCAAACCCATGTTTGAACTCGCGGCTGCATGGCAAGCAAAAGAAGTACGACTTAACATCCAGAACGCTGAACTGCGACCTCGATTGCATGGTGACGAAGCAATTCGAGTGGACGTGAAATGGCCGAATGAAGCCACGCGCATGATTGAATCGTTCATGGTCGCAACCAATGCTTCGATTGGGCACTACCTCGGCTCAATTGGAGCCCCCCTTCCATGGCGATGCCACACGCCGCCCGACGCTCCTGAAGTCGAGGAATTGAACGCAAAGTTGGACGCGCTGGGCGTGGACATTGTGTTGCCCCGCCCATCAACGAGAACCCATGGTCAAAGTGAAACCACTGAACTGAGCAACTTGCTCGGTGCATGGGCCGGTGCTGGCGTGGACCTCTCTGGACTGAGTGAGCCCGAAAAGGAGCCAACTGAGGACGTGGACCCCTACCTTGCAAACGTGCTCGACCCAGACGCACGCCAATCCATTCTCGATGCTCTTGAGCATGCCCAAGAGAAAGCTTCTCAACTGACTGGACCCATTCGTAGGGTGGTCGATCAAGGCTTGTTCCAATTGATGCAACGAGCAAAGTACAGCGAGGAGAATTTGGGCCACTTTGGGTTGAACCTCGATGCCTATGTTCACTTCACTTCTCCGATTCGAAGGTATCCAGACTTGATGGCCCACCGACAACTCAAGGCACATTTGCATGGCTTGGCATGGGTTCACGACGAGGAGGAAACGGCCACCCTTGCAACGCATTGTTCCGAACGTGGTCATTCGGCAAAGCGACTTGAGTGGGAACTCGTTGCGAACGCATACCACATTCATTTGCTGCGCGGCGGCGCCATCGGAGGCCAATCCGACGAGGGTGCCGCCATCGAAGGCGACACGACGTACAAAGCGAGGGTCACTGGCTTACGTGGTGTATGGGTGTTCCTTGATTTGGCTGATGATGGGTCGGTTCATGGGCGCATGCATGTACGACAACTTGGCGGCAAGCGAAGGCTCTTGGTTGATGAATTTGGACTCAGCGTCCTTCCAGCAGAACCCGATCACAATGGCGAACACCCACCAGTGATTCAACTTGGCCAGGTGTTCCCATGCAGGCTGCGTGGGCTGGATGTATGGGGCGGGTCGTTGGATTTAGCTCCCGTCAATTAATGTAGTCAAAACAAAGTGTTTATATTGACTACAATAGACCCGGAACCATGGCCCGTATCAAAGCGCAGACCTGTGATTGCTCTTGCAAAATGAAACGCCTCTACACTCGCGCCGAAGGTGGCAAGGGATGGGAACAAGTCGGCTGGATGTGCATGTGTGGGTGCGGTTGCATCACAATGGACGAAGGCGACTGGACCCTCGTGAGTTGCGCTGATAGCGGATGTTGCGATTGAGGGATTCGATGCAATCTGAAGCCACATTGTCAATCACAGGCATGACCTGTGGCTCGTGTGTTCAATCTGTTGAAACATTGGCCTTGAAGGTCGATGGAGTTGAATCTGCAGCGGTGAATCTGCCGATGAGACGAGGACGCATTACCTTGACCAGCGGTGCTGGAGAGGACGTTATTCAGAAGGTGATTGCAGCAATTGAACGCGGAGGATTCGGTGCCACGCAATCGGTTTCACCAGCCGACCAAATGGAGGCTGATCGACGGACATTGGAGCGAGACAAACGCAAGGTCATCCTCGCGCTTGTGCTTGCTCTGCCAACGGTGTGGCTCACGATGTTTGCAAAGGACATGGGGTCGGAATACAACCTCGACATTCGCCATGTGCTTGCGTTCTACGCTTGTTTACCAGTGTATTTTTGGTCGGGTTGGGGCATTCACAAAAACGCATTTGCCTCGCTCCGAACAGGACGTGCAAACATGGATGTGCTCATCACTTTGGGAACCACTGTGGCGTTTGTGTGGTCTATATTGGTCGTTCTCGCCCCGTCGGCCGCAGGCGCTCCATCGATTTTGACTCAAGCTGAGCATGTGTTCTTTGATGGGGTCGTGTTCATCATCGGTTTTGTCCTGTTGGGTCATTGGTTGGAAGCCTCTGCCAAGATGAAGGCAACAGATGCTGTTCACAGTTTGATGGCGTTGCAACCCAAAACAGCCCGCATGGTGATCGATGAGGCACTTGGCCATACTGAGACACGAAACGTCAGCGCTGTTCCAAAAGGTGCCTTGCTCAAGGTGGTCGTGGGTGAAGCAATTCCACTTGACGGACACATCGTGGGCGGCGGCATCAGCATCGATGAATCGATGATGACGGGCGAGCCATACCCTGTTCGAAAGAAGGAGGGCGAAGCAGTCATGGCTGGGACCGTCGTTCTTGATGGAAGTGTCTTCGTTCGAACCACTTCGCTTGCTGGAAACACGTTGCTCGATGAAATTGTCGACCTCGTTCATGAAGCACAGATGGGGAAGGCCCCGATTCAACGCCTTGTCGATCAGGTCGCCGGGGTTTTTGTCCCAACCGTCATTGTTATGGCCACCCTCGCTGCCCTCTTTTGGGCGTTTTCAGGGTATGCTGACGCCCACAACCCGTTCGAAAGCGATGGAGAATTGGCTGTGATGGTGCTTGTGTCCACGCTGGTTATTGCGTGCCCGTGCGCCCTTGGCCTTGCTACGCCAACCGCCCTGATTGTGGGCACGGGCGTTGGTGCGAAACATGGATTGCTGATCAAAGGCATTGAAGCGCTGGAACTCGCCCACAAAACCGACACACTGGTCGTCGACAAAACCGGGACCATCACCTCTGGAAAACCACGCGTCACCCACATTGAACTGTTGGACGCTGAAGTGAAAGAAATCCTTGGCATCGCTTCAGCCCTCGAACGGGAATCCATTCACCCTCTCGCTCAAGCAATCCACACTTCATGGTCGAACGTGACCAAGACCCGCCCCGAAGTAACCGATGTCCAAACCATGCCAGGAATGGGGCTCGTTGGTACATCTGAGGGCGCTCTTGTCGCTGTTGGAAACGCTGACCTAATGAGCGAAGTTGGGGTTGAATGGAGCACTGAGGTGTCCGACAAACTCGCCAAGGCAGCAGCAAAAGGGGTCACGATCATCCTCGTCAGTCATGGCCTGCGTTTGCTTGGATGGATTGAGGCCAGCGACCGAATACGAGGCACTTCAGAAAAGGCTGTGAAGCTTGCACGTCAAATGAACCTCGAGGTCATCATGCTGACCGGAGACCGACTTGAATCGGCTGAGGCTGTCGCTGAGAAAATAGGCATTGAGAACGTAATCGCTGGTGTCAAACCTGACGAAAAAGCAGCCCACATTCATCGCTTGATCGAAGAAGGACGGACGGTGGCAATGGTGGGCGATGGCATCAACGACGCTGCGGCAATGTCGGCCGCACATGTTGGCTTAGCGATGGGCGCTGGCTCAGACATTGCGCTCGAGGCTGCGGATTTCATCGTCTTGCGAAACGACATGATCGATGCCGTTTCATCGTTGGAACTCGGTCGCGCTACCATGCGAAGGATTCGCACCAATCTTGGCTGGGCGTTCGCCTACAACCTCATCGGCATCCCATTGGCAATGGGGCTCATGCTCCCGTTCACTGGCTTGTTATTGCCGCCTGCATTTGCTGCAGCAGCGATGTCCTTGTCTTCGTTTAGCGTCGTGGCGAATTCCCTTGTGCTGCGCGGTTGGACCCCTGCCAAAGAATGAGCGCCTGAATACAAAAGCAATTGAACATCGACCTTGGAGAGAAATACATGACATCGGTCGTTCACACCCTCAACATCACTGGAATGTCCTGTGGAGGATGTTCAAGCAGGCTGACCGGCGTCCTTGAGCAATCCCCCGGGATTACCACCGCAGATGTCTCGCATGAAACGGCCAGTGGCGTCATCACAACCAACGGCTCAATGTCCATTATACAGGTGATTGAACTCATCGAAAGTGCTGGCTTTTCGGCATCCGAATGAATCGCTTGTTTCAAATCTAAGAGGCGCCGCCATCAGTCTGCGCGGGGGTCGCCCAGCTTGGTCAACGGCGGTGGGTTTAGGTCCCATTCCTTATCGGTTCGCAGGTTCGAATCCTGCCCCCCGCATCTCTTCTAACAGGCAGGTGAGAACCA